>Ga0193716_1000129_pt1 | contig 43499 bp, 51 predicted proteins | sample U2c1metaG_FD_145901 | JGI IMG/M metagenome (GOLD analysis project Ga0193716, IMG submission 145901) | Soil microbial communities from a riparian zone of the East river system, Colorado, United States - U2c1 | ecosystem: Environmental > Terrestrial > Soil > Riparian zone | place: USA: East River...
TGAATCGAATGCGGCTCAAAGGTCAAGCTGCGCCCGCGATCTGGAATGCCGTGCTTGCCGCGTAAGAGCCAGAAGCCCCGCTTCACCTCCCACCATCTGGCCCATTCTGGCTATTTGCACCACAGCCCTGCGAGGATGCACTCTTTCGGAAGCCCCAGCCGTGTTCTGATGGGTGCCGTTCCTTGCGAACGTCTGTTCACTGGTCCCCAGACTCCCGGACTGATTGAAAAACCTCCCTTTATCGGCTTTTCACAACCTGGCCTGTAAAATGAGCGAATCGAGGGGACTATCCAATGTTAACCACTAAGACGCTTTTACCGGAGCAGGAATCCGGGAAGAAAGAGCCGAGACGGGATGAGTCTGCGCTCGAGAGCGATCCTCGCTGGGAATGCGTTGAAAGAGTTATCTCCTCCCCCCGTTTTTCAAAGTCGATTCGGCTCTGCGCTTTTCTTCGCTTCGTCTGTAAAGAGACGCTGCTGGACCCGGGAGAACATCTGAATGAGCAACGAATCGGTGTGAATGTTTTTGAACGGAAGGTGGACTATGACTCGGCCGATGACAATATTGTCCGCTCTCACGCGAGTCGTCTGCGAGAAAAGCTCGAAGCATATTACCTGGCCGAGGGTAGGCTGGACCCAATTCGCATACACCTGAATAGGGGATCCTATAAACCCCAATTCGAAGGAATCTCAAGTCAGCTTGTAGAGGAGCCGGAACCAGTGATGGCTCAGGCCCCTCAGAGACCGGTGGAGCTTGCGGCAGCAAATAAATCGAGAAGGAGTGATGTTGTTCAGAACAGAGTGACATGGCTTCTTGCTATCGCGCTACTGATCATGAGTTGCGTGGCCGGTTATGAGTGGCGCAGCCGCAGAACTCTGGACCAAAGCCTGGAGCCGAGTTCACCTGCGATGCGAGCGTTTTGGCACGACGTGTTTCCGGCGGGCAGACGCGCGCTGATCGTTTCCGGAGATAGCAGCCTGGTACTGCACAAGGACCTGACAGGCAGGGTAGTGACGCTATCAGAATATATGACGAAAGGTTACCTGACTGGTGCCTTGAAACAGCCTCAGACGAAGGCAGATATAGCAACCTGGGTCGCCAACCGGCGCCTCACCTCTGTCGCAGATCTGGAGATGGCGTCACAACTACTGAGAATTCCCGAGATCGTAGCGGCTCGGCCTCAAATCCGCTTTGCGCGGGACCTTGATCTCGCAGATCTCAAAGAGTCGAACGCTATTATCATTGGCGCGCAGCCTGCCGATCCGTGGCTCTCGCTTTTTCAGTCCAAACTTAATTTCGTGATTACGGATGACGACCAACATACGCGGGTCATCAATCACTCGCCTCACACTGGAGAGTCGGCTGTATACGAATACCAACCGGAAAATTTGCAGCACGTGGCGTATGGGGTGGTCGCTCTGGTGCCGAATCTAAGTGGCGACGGAATGGTTCTGATCGTGGAAGGAACCAGTATCGCAGGCACGGAGGCTGCCGGGGATTTTGTCACCGATCCTTCTCAGCTTGGGGCAGTCCTCGAAACCGTGTTGAAGCAGTATGGGAAGGTGAAGCCGTTCGAGCTTCTGCTTGAGACGACGGATCTGAACGGAAGCGCACCGCTATCGCGGGTACTCGCGATGAGAGTTACGCCTTAAGGGTCAGGGGATCGATCGCGTCGCGGTAGAGCGATTGCCGTAACGGTAGAATCTCAAGGCTGTTTGGCGAACGGCGTTTTCCCAGAGTGACGGGGAGGTATCCTTCCTGGTTGACCTTCGCGAGATCGGTGCTCTGTATATAGTCAGTCTGGCAGTATCGGAAACTACAAGCATTTAAATCCTGGAAGGAAAACCCGTATTCATACAGCCGCCGCGCGGCATTTCGCAGGTTCGAAAGGTGAACCAGAGCGTGGGCTCGAAGAACAATGTCGACGCTGATCGCTATTGTGCGGACTTACACCCTCCTGAAGCGGCTTTCGAGAAGTAATGAATAGCGACAAGGTTCAACGACATTATGCGGTTTTGGCAATTCTTAGACTTTGGAAAACCTTTGGATTCTTCGCCAGCGTATCGAAGCGACAAGGCAGTTCGTCTTGTTATTTACAGTAAATGACCGTAACCACCACTTGTTTTGGGTTGGCAACTCGTCCAGGATCACAGTGTACTCGAGCTCCAATTTTTACATTTCCATATTGAATCGATGCTCCAGGTCTTTTGCTGTGAGCACGTACAGGAGAGGTTCTGCTTTGACGCTAGCAATGAACAGGCACTGGAAATACCTCCCATTATCTTCCTCGCGCAGAACCCTGCAGGGGCGTTTCGCGCAGAGATGTTTCGTATACTTCGTTCTTCTGTGTTTTGCGAGCGCTAGCTGGGCTCAGTCGAACGCGACCGATGCCGCGATGGACGGGTACGTAACCGATTCAACCGGAAGCGCCATTCCTCAGGCCCAAATCGTCGTGCGGAACCTGTCCACAAGCATCACCGCCGAGTCTACCAGTGACGCTAGTGGCTATTACCGGTTTCCCATTCTAAAGATCGGTCAGTATCAACTGACTGTAAAAGCTCCTGGCTTTTCCGATCTTACGCAAACCGGCATCATGCTGAACGTGGGCAGCCAGGTGAGGATCGACGCAAAGCTGCAACTTGGCTCCATATCTACGGTGATGCAAGTCACGGCGGATTCCTCTGTGGTGGAAACCAGCACTCCAGCAGTTGGCGCCACTATTGATTCTACAGCACTAAGAGTACTTCCTGTTACCTCACGCAACATCTACAACTTCACTCTTTTCAGCCCTGGAGCTAAGGGAAATCCCCAGTCAACCTTCAGCAGCCCGGTCTTTGCCTTCAATGGAATCACTTCGAGCCAATGGCAGTTGGATGGCTTGGATAACACGCAGCGGAATGGCGCGACCCCGATCCGTCTTGTAATCACCACGCCAGAGGTGCTGGAACAGACACAAGTACTCGCCAACGGCTACTCGGCAGAGTTCGGCAGAACGGCTGGCGGCATTCTCAATGCGGTCACCCGAAGCGGAGGGAATGAGTTCCATGGATCGGGATTCGTTATGATTCGGCCAAATGCGACCCGCGCGACCAATGCCCTCGTAACAACCGGAAAGCCGTCTTCGAAATGGACGGACTACGATGGAAACATCGGTGGTCCGATCATCAAGAACCGATTGTTCTTCTTCGCAAACCTTGAGTATAACTCGCTCAACAATCCCGTTGCCGTTACCATCACTCCTGCGAACGCAGCAGCCCTCGGACTTCCTGCGTCTGAGATCGTCGGTGGCAGCAGCTCCCAGCGCTATCCCACACCCAGCGTGCGCGTAGACTACAAGATCAATGAGCGGAATAATGCGTTCCTCCGCTGGACGAGCTTCAGCAATGAGCAGCCAAACAACGTCGCGGGCGGGCTTACGCCGGCGAATACTGCCACCTTCTTTCATGATCGCCAACAAGGCGGAGAAGCACAGTTGACAACCGTGCTTTCAAGCTCACTGCTGAATGAGTTTCGTTTCGGCGTTACACAACGCGACAGTTTGACAACCCCAATGCAAACTGCGTCACCTAACGACGTCATCATCAATATCTCAGGAGTCGCACTCATCGGTAACAGCCCAACTCAGGGCAGCCACACTATCGAGCGAAACATTCAAGGTATCGATAACATCACCAAGACCATCCGCAATCACACCATGAAGTTTGGTGTCGACTATGAGAATACGAATATCGCGCTGCGAAGCTCCTTGATGCGCACGTACACTTTTTCGAATCTAGCCAACTACCTCGCCACCGTAAATGGCGGAGCCAACTCATATCAGCAGGCCACGTTCCAGGTCGGCAACCCCAACGTCGATAATGTTTTCAATTTTTTCAACGCTTTCGCTCAGGATGAATGGCGCGTCACCCCAAATCTGACGGTCAACTATGGTGTTCGTTATCAGCTGATTGTCTGGCCGCAACTCGATCCCTCCGCCCCGTATGCGGGGTCACAAACGATAAACACTTCCAAGTTGGATATTGCACCACGCTTACAAGTTTCATACTCTCTAAGTCCGACAACCGTCCTTCGCGCAGCTTCGGGTCTATACTTCGACACCCCGAATCTTGGCGTCTTCGACAACGTCTCTCTGGTCAATGGGCATCGCATTCTCGGGTACACGTATACACCGACCACAGCAGGCGCACCAGTGTTCCCAAACATTCCCACTGCTTCCCAGCTACTCGTCAGCAGCGCTTCCAACATCGCGGCGTATGACACCAACTACCGCGACATGTACTCGATTCAATCGAACGTACAGGTGGAACACGCTTTTACAACCAACTTCTCCGCGAATGCGCAGTACAGCTTCCTCTCGGTGCGGCGAGGTCCCTACTCGCACGACATCAATTTGGGCACTCCCGTTTGCACTCTGGCGGATGGCCGTCTGGCCTATACGCAAAAAGCATGCGGACTTGGCACGAGCACCACGCTCACTCGTCCGAACACTCAGTTCGGCCAGATCAATCTGATCTCCTCCGACGCCAACGTTAACTACAATTCATTGGATCTTACGCTGAAAAAGCGCTTCTCACATGGTGTTCAGTTTCAGGCGACGTACTCCTGGTCAAAGGCTCTGGGGACGGTCGATCAGGCTAACACCTCGCTTCCGATCTATACCAACCCGATCGAAGACCCAACTAATTTAGCTCGCGAATACGGGCCAATGTCGTCGGATATTCGCAACAACTTCGTGCTACAGGGACTATATAGCCCGACAACCAAATTGGCTCCGCTCCGCTGGACGAATAACCTCACAATATCGAGCATGACCTATCTACATAGCGGATTGCCTATCAATGTCTATGCCGGAAGTGATCTTAACGGAGATGGTCAATTGAATGATCGTCCGCTGTTCACGGGCCGTAATAGCCAGCGGGGATCTAACTTCTACCAGGAAGACACGCGGGTCTCCTATGACATTCCCTTTCGTGATCGATACCATCTCAATCTGTGGACCGAGGCAGAGAACCTCCTCAACCACCCCAATTTGAACTGCGATGCCTCTTCGGGATGCACTGGCGCTGTCGTGAATAACATTACGTCCGCCCAGTATCTGATGCCAACATCGGTTCGTAATCCCCGTGGTCTGCAGTTCGGCTCCAAGATCAGCTTCTAAGGGCAATCGTCAACGACGGGATGCGGAGTGCTCCTGATACAGGGATACTCCGCATCCCAACATTTTGTCTTGAGCCCGTTCATCCGTTTTCCTCTGACTCGGACGTGTCCAGGGTTCCTCTATTCGACTCGACGGAGACGAACTTGATCTATCGCCACTTGCTAGCTTTTATCGCGCTCTCGATGACGACTGTCGCCTATGCGGCGTCTTTGAGCACAGCGGAACAATCCTCGTCAGCCCCTAATACCCAAACCTTCGTGAGAGAATCCATTCTCGCTGAGAGAGACTTTCCGTTGCTTGACGCGCTTTTGAAAGATCCCGCGGTACGTTCGCTGCTAGCGACCGACACCGTTCTTATGCGCGTTACGAAAGCTCGTTGGAAGAGTGTCCAAGAGGCGAATCGTGATTGCAAGGATGTTCTTGCCTGTAAATCTTCAGCTCTCCGGTTTACACCCGAACAAATCGAGGAGATCACCGCATCGTTGATCCGACTCTATCAAGCGAACGCATCGTTGCGTGCCTTCGTGAATGTGAAATTGGTCCCCAGCTCCGTCTTCACGCTAAAGCCCTCCAAGACCCGTGAAGAGATGTTCATCGACAACTGGAAGCAATCCGCTGCTGCAATGAACCATATCATCGCCACCTACTGTAGTGGTGTCTCCCCTCGCTACCTGAACGTCGATTCGATGACCTACCAACCCGGCTCGAAAGATTTTGCTGGCTTTGTCCGGAGTATTCTCGATAACCTTCCGATCGAGGAGAGTGCGCTTCCGAACGCTCGAGATCAACAGGCCACGTTGTTCTTCGAACCCACGCTCCGTTTTAGCCTCCGTCTGCTGCAAGCAAATTCGCGCGATGAGGCTGGTCGCTTTTGGCCGCTGCAGTCAGGAGAAAACGTCGCGCCAATCCAGCAGCTTTCTTCCATCACATGGTCGACATATCCCTATTCCCTCATCCTTGTCCCCGGAGAGGGGCCTGAAGTGCCAGGCGTTGCGCTCTCACCAGGCGGAATGGAGAGACTTAGATTGGCTGTGGAAGCCTATCGTACCGGATTGGCCCCTTACATTATGGTCTCCGGTGGATTCGTTCATCCATCACAGACTCCCTTTTGTGAAGCCATTGAGATGAAAAGGTATCTCCTGGAGATTTACGGTATCCCCGCTTCCGCCATTCTGTTAGAGCCTTATGCGAGGCATACCACGACAAATCTGCGCAACGCGGCGCGCCAAGTCTTTGACTATGGTCTTCCTTCTACGATCCCTATGCTCGTAGTGTCCGATACCGCCCAGACTGGCTATATTCAGAGCGCAGATTTTGCTAAACGCAACCAGGAGGAACTTGGATATCTTCCTGGGGCCGTTGGGAAGAGGCTCTCAGCCAATCAACTGGAGGTTCTTCCGTCTCGGGAGTCGCTTTACCGCGATGCGAACGATCCCCTCGATCCCTAAAATCTGTATGTCTTTTGTAGGCAGTGCTCGACCCTCGTCATCAGTGAGTGAGCCTGCCCATCCTCTCCACAGGAGGAGAAGAGATATGCAGACCAGATCGTTCATCGGCATGGACGTCCACAAGGCGGCTCTGGTGCAAACAGGGAGAGTGAACCAGTTGGTACTCGCTGAGGGAGGCAATTTGCATTTATGCGGCAAGCACGGCATTCCAGATTGCAGACGCGGCTTGGCCTTTGCGCCGTAGCCGACTCAGCGCGAACTGGCGTTTGTGGATCCGGCAAAGAAGTTCGATGCCATTGATCACGTTGGCGGCGGATGCAAAACTCTTGAAGCCGAACATAGGACGGGTTCTGGACTTGATCCCACGATGATCCTGCTCGATCAGGTTGTTCAGATATTTGGAAGACCGCATCTTCGTGCGCTTGGGCAGTATCCCATCGTCTCGCATTTCACGGACCGCTCGATGCGACGCGGCATAGCCATCGAGGGTGATGGTGTGCGGCGGCCGCCCTTCATGCCGGATTGCCTTCTTGAAGAAGGCTTTGGCTGCGGCTACATCGCGTGTCCTGCTCAGTCTGAAGTCGATGGTTTTGCCCGGCTTTGTCCACGGCTCGATAGAGATAGACCCACTTGCCGCGGACCTTGATATAGGTCTCATCGACTCGCCACGAGCGACCACAGGATCTTCTAAACCGGTTCCAGCGCTTGACGAACTCTGAGGCATATCTCCCGACCCAGCGCAGGATCGTCGTATGGGCAAGACTCAGCCCGCGTTCCGCCATCATCTCCACCAGGTCCCGGAAGCTGAGCTTGTAGCGGAGGTACCAGCGGACACACACAATGATCACCTCGCGGTCAAAGTGCCTCCCCGCAAACAACTCTTCCATACTCCTCAACTTACCCAAAGTCAGTCCTCAGCTTCCTGAAAAACAACTGTACTCGACTCACGGGGATATTTGCACCAGAGCCGCATCGGATGAGGTAACGGCTGTGTGCGTCGGTGATGGTAAAAGGATCACACCTGGTGCCATCACCTGTGCTGAAGTAGCCCTTGAAATCCATACACCAAAGCTGATTTGGTGCGGTGACCTCAGAGAACGGCTTCGAGCAAGGAGTCGTCCTGCGCTTCTTCTGCTTGGGATTAGTTAGGCCGGCCCTGTGCAGGATGTTGCCGAAGGTGCTTGCTGCCGGCCAGTTCACACGAGGTTGAACCTTCACCAAGCGAGCCTTTAGCTTCCGTGCTCCCCAACTCGGGTGCTTGCTCCGAAGCGCTAGGATCGCGTTCTCGGCGGCCTCTGAAGTTGCGTGAGAGCACCCGTGTGGCTTACGGCTCCTGTCCAGAAGCCCCTCCGGAGCAACTTCCTTGTAGCGGTTGATCCAACTATAGCCCGTTGGCCGTGACACCCCAAACTCACGGCAAAGATCCGATAGAGACATCTCCTTCTTTTGGTAACTCGAAAGGAACTGCAGGCGTTGATCCACGATCCGACTCTCTTTCCAGGGCATACCGCATCATCGTGCGTCGGGCCAAAGCTGAGGAACCATCAGGGTTTCTCTTCGCTGTAACGCATGTCTTTGGTCTGTTTTGTAACGCAAGTGCTAAGTACGCTCAGGGACTCCGTCCCTGGCGCGCGCAAGCGGCACCCTCATCTTCCGCGCTCACCACCCCACCGGGCAAAGAACGCCCGTTGGGGACCCCGATTCGCTTGTGCAGACCTCCGCTTCGCTCCGCCCCTCCATTCCGCTGCCGCTCCTCTCCGCGGGATGGAACCCACCACTTGCACTTGCCGCCCCTGCTGGCGTGGGCCAGGGTGTCGCTTTCAGAATTATTTGTCGTAGAGTTTCAGGATTATTTGTCGTAAGGTCGTTGCATGCAGGAGCTGAGCGGGGTGTCCAAAGCGGCTCGGGAACTTGCGATGTCGCGCTTCAGGCTGATCCAGCCATATCTGGAACAGAAGCGAAGCCTCCAGCTTGTCGCCTCCGATGCCAAGATCTGTTTCCGGACTGCTCAGCGGTGGGTAAGCCAGTATCGAAAACTAGGGCTTGTGGCGCTCGTGCGCAAGTCACGTGAGGATCGCGGCGCCCGACGGGTGGTCTCGGCCAAGATCAAGGCCGCGATAGAAGGTCTCGCTCTTGAGAGACCTCCTTTACCTATCAGGTCCATCTGCCGGCAGGTTCGCCAGTTCGCCCAGGCGACGGGCGAGCTCCCGCCACGATATGGAACTGTCTATGACTTGGTTCGTGAGATTCCAAGCGGGTTACTCGCTCTCGCCCAACATGGTAGCAAGGCATACAGCGAGGGGTTCGATCTGGTTCACAGACGCGAGGCACCGCGATCAAATGCCATCTGGCAGGCGGACCACGCACAGTTGAGCATTCTCCTGCTACGGGAAGACGGCCAGACTGCTCGACCCTGGCTGACTATCGTCATTGACGACTATAGTCGTGCCATTGCCGGCTACTATCTTGGCTTCGATCCGCCTTCTTCGATGAGAACGGCCCTCGCGCTGCGACAAGGTATATGGCGGAAGGGGCATTCGCATTGGCACATCTGCGGCATTCCAGAAGTTCTTTATACCGACAACGGTTCCGATTTCACCTCGAAGCACATCGAGCAAGTTGCCGTCGATCTCAAGATCCGCCTTGTATTCTCGACTCCCGGCAAACCCCAGGGCCGTGGCCGGATCGAGCGCTTCTTTCGGACAGTCAACGAGATGTTCCTCTGCGAGCTAGACGGCTATATCAGGAGAAAACGATACAAGCCCAGCCTCTCGCTGGAACAGTTTGAGGATCTCTTTCGAACATTTCTGTTGGAGACATACCATCGCCGCACCAGCGCCAAAGGTAGGGCCGCCCCCTCAGAACGGTGGGAGGAAGGCGGGTTCCTGCCGCGGATGCCTGAATCGCTTGAGCGGCTCGACCTCCTGCTGATGCAGGAAGTTCGCGCCCGCAAGGTGCGCCGGGATGGCATCCACTTTCAGGGTCTGCGGTATCTATCGCTTACCTTGGCCGCATACGTGGGCGAAGATGTGACCATTCGATTCGATCCACGGGATATGGGCGAGATTCGTGTCTTCTACAAAGATCGATTCCTCTGCCCCGCAGTTTCAGCAGAGTTAGCAGGTGAGACCATTCCTCTGAGAGACATCATTCGAGTGCGTAGCCAACGCCGCCGCGAACTAAGCTCGATCCTCCACGATCGGCAACAGGTCGTCGATGCGCTTCTGCAGTTGAAAAGGGGCACCGCTCCTAAGGAGATTCATGCAAAAGCCGCCGTCGCACCCGTATCCGAAGTCCGCATCAAAAGGTACCGTAACGAATAGCCGCGCTTTCGTCGAAACGATCGAATACAACAGGTTCGTTGAATTCTGCGATGCATGCCGCCATTTCCGTTATATCGGGCTATGCTACGGACCGCCAGGCATTGGGAAAACTCTCTCCGCCGTTCGTTACAGCCGGGCGGACCAGATTGTTCCACGCGATCGTTGGACAAGCGAAGTGAGCGATGAACTTCCGATCGACACGCTGCTCTATACGACTTCCGTAATCAATACTCCATCCAGGGTAGAAAGCGACATCAATTTGGCTCGCGAAAAGGTGATGAGTATCGTACTCGACCCAATGCGGCGCGAAGCGGCGGTAGTCTTGGAGGAGATCAGACTTGAAGACGAGAAAAGGCGCCGAGAGATCATGGACAGGCCAGGGTGTTCACCATGCGACCGCCCGGCGGTCGATCCAACCTACTTTGAGACATACAAGAGGTATCAAGCCAAAGAGCGGGCGGTGTTGGACCCGACCACTTTGATCCTCGTGGATGAGGCCGATCCCCTCCAGATGAACAGCCTCGAGCAAATGAGGTCGATCTTTGACGAGGGCACCGCCGGTATGGTTCTCATCGGCATGCCGGGCATCGAGAAGCGCGTCGCCCGATTTCCCCAGTTCTATTCGCGTATCGGGTTCGTCCATGAGTTCCGGCCTCTCGATGCTACTCAAATGCAAGAGCTGCTGGAAAAGAGATGGACACCTGCCGGCGTCACTCTTCCGGACGAACAACTGGTCCCGAAAGTGATAGCGAGTCTCATACGGATGACCGGCGGGAAACTTCAGGCTCTTGACCCGCCTTCTCACTAAGATCGAGCGGGTTCTCAGCGTCAACAATCTTCATCTGGTCTCGACCGCAGTCGTCGAAGCGGCACGGGACAGCCTCGTAATTGGGCCGGGATGACGCCAGATACGACAAATAATTCTGAAACATTACGACAAATAGCGATCAAAGCTACAGGCTTTCCCTTTGGTCACTATGGATTTACCCAAGTCATGGGGCCTAAATTTCAGGGCTACCCATTTTGCTCGTCTTTGCCTATGTAGGAATGGGCTGCTACATTTCCTGGGTCCTAAGCCTGCTGATGCCTTCTCTGCTGTCGTTTTGCGGATGGCTACGACTCCTGCAGATACGCTACGGTGTACGGCGGCTATAGTCCCCCCAACTCCACCTTTGAATGTTGTATGAGGTTTGCTCTGCTGGGTAGAATCATCTTAGTAAAGAGGTCAGCATGCTTTCCGCCCTTAGCTCGACCATGAAGAAACGTCTGCCCACACTTCATGAATTTTCCAAGCAGTGTCTGAGACAATCCAAATTGCCTGTCCCTAAAATGCTTTTGGGTAGGCCTGTATGGACTCACTCCCGGCTGCTAAATACCAGGCTCACCGAGCCGCACGTCATGAAGTGGATCGCCGATCGTCTGCATCCGTGTAACATTTTTTTTCGACGTTGGCGCTCATCAAGGCTGGATGTCCATGGTTGGCGCCCGGCAAGTCGGGAACCAAGGCAGAGTTGTCGCCTTTGAGCCATCCCCAGGCCTGATAGAGTTCCTGTCCTATCACAAGCGGCTGAATCGACTGTGCCAGGTCGACATCGTTCCCAAGGCAGTCTCAAATCATGATGAAGCTGCCACACCCTTTTATCTAGTGGGCGATGGGAATTCGTTCATGAACACTCTTGCGGGCACGGATATCACGGAGATTTCACCTGAAGATAAATCGGTGATCGAGGTCCAAGCCGTTACGCTGGATCGGTATTCGCGTGAATCCGGCCTCATTCCTCACCTGATCAAGATCGATACCGAGGGCTCTGAGCTTTGGGTCTGCGAGGGGGCAAGACAACTCCTCGCTCAGCATCATCCTGAACTCATTATTGCAACTCATCCCACATGGCTTCCTAAAGATCAAACAATAGGAGATCTCTTCGATCTGTTGAATGACCTTGGTTATCGCATCGTGGACTCAGTCATCTCCAGATACAAGGATACGGATTTCGGAGATTACCTCTGTATTGCTGACTGAGCGTTTCCTTTATGCTGCGAGGATTGCTGTGCCGCGCTTTCGCGCAATGTGAAGTGCTCCCTGAGTCCAAAGTTGGATTTCCCAGAATCAGCACGATTGTACTTACCAATCGATCAAGAAGAGCCACCAGCTACACTGTGACGCTCTGTCTTAGAGCACTGAGACCTAAGCAGGAACTCTCAAGCGCTGAACGAATGACACAATAAAGACAATCTAGTGACATTATGGCGACATGCTCGTGATGCCGGCAGTGGTACCAATGGTTTGCCTCCTAAAACCAGTGTAACTATCAAGTGAATCGGTAGAGCATTTTTGATACTCGCACGACCATGCTGAGCAAGAAGGGACATTCAAATATGCAGATCAAACTTTTATTTGTACTGTCGTGCGCTATGACCACAACGGGGCTGCTTGCGCAGACGGTTACAACAAGTGGTGGCAACACCAACCAGATCCCCCTATTTACTGGTGGTTCGGTCTTAGGCAACTCAGTCATTACACAATCGGGTAGCAATATTGGTATGGGGACGGCTACCCCTGGTGCAAAGCTGGATGTCAGCGATGGTGTTTCGCTAGGGAATACCAATCCATATGAAATTCGGGTTGGTAATAGTAGTGGTAGTTCTGCAATGCGGGTTGGACAGTCTTCCGCAAGTAATACATTTTGGTCCTGGATTTACAATCCTAATTCAGCCGCTGCATATGCACTTATTGGGACCGCCCAAGCTATTAATCCTTTAGTCTTACAAGGCTTCGGCGGCAAGGTCGGCATCGGCACGACGACCCCAGGGTCGATGCTTGAAGTGAATGGAAGCGTCGCACTCACCGCGAACAGTGGTGGCAGCATCACTTATCCAGATAGCACGGTCCAGAGCACCGCCTGGAATGGCGTCCTCTTCGGTGGAGACTACGCCGAGTCGGTCAACGTCCCTGGTGACCACGGAAACTATGAACCCGGCGACGTGCTGGTCATCGATCCCACCTTCGAGGGGAACTTCCTCAGGTCATCACCCTGGCTGTGATGGAACGTGTCGTTGGCGCTTAGATCATCGGCGAAACAAGCTCCATATCATCGGGTAATTTGCTCCAGGTCAGGGATTCAGGTGAGAGAAGAAATGGCCTTTAGGCCTGGACTCTCTTGCGACTGCGCACAAACGGCCCAAGGCTAAAGCCCGATCCTTGCCTGCCCCTGATTCCGTGGCCTAAAGAGACTGATGCAGAGCGCGCCACGAACGTTTGCATCGCGCTCTGCATCATAAATGGCCACGGCTCCCCCAGCATGTGGGCCAGCATCGGAGTTGCCTCAAACAGCGGTCGCCTCGAAGCTAAGTATCCCTACCTCGAGTTGCCACTGCTCGCCGGGAACAGCGGCTGCAGTCCGTTTGTTTCTCCCCCGAAGACGTGGCTTAGCGTACCTGGAGCCAATGATCCTGTATGGCACAGGAAGCAACCTTTAGAGTGCTGTTGGTACGTCTCCATCGTCGAGTTGGCGACGTTGGTCGCGCCTGCCTGTCCTCCTGGAGGCGCAGTGCCGGCCGTCGTCCAGGTGGCCCCGATCAGGAAGTAATCAGAGCGGATATCGCCCTTCGGCATGAGCGCGTTTACGCTGTTGTGAATTGAAATGAGGTTGCTGTTCGCCGCCGCGTTGTTGGGTCCCGCGCCCCATGCGTAGGTTCTCAAGGAGTCGCTGGGGCTGATCGTATACCCACTCGCGGCGATAATGTTCGCTTCTTTTGCCGTCATATGCACGACATTAAACGGGCCGGTCGAATTGGTTGCTGAGAACCGCCAACTCCCGGCTGTGCTCTGGGGGACGGGTACAGAGTTCCCCTTCGTATTGGTATACGAGTACGCAGCATTTGGCGTGTCCCCGAAGTGTTCGAACGTAGCCCAGATCATCTCCGGATGGCCTTTGACGCTGCCCACAATATGCAAACCGAGCAGCCCCAGCGTGGCCTTCCTCTGGCCTGTCAGAACCCATTTCTGTGGATTTGACCTGTCGTAAACCGGAATCATGGCCGTCGTCGTGATGTAGTCTTTTTTAGTGAGCTCGGTTACCTCAATCCAGGAACTCTTCAATTCCACGGTGAGTGCCTGTGCGTCCGTAAGGCTTGGCTTTCCATTGGCGGCAGCATACTTCTGGATTGCGGCAAGGTCTGTCGGCGTTGTCGGAAATTGCGGAGCAACGAGGGCACCATTTTTAACTCCCGTCAGGAAGTAGGCGTAGACATCGTTTGTCATCGTCGAGTAATAGACCAGGCCGTCTTTTTGCGTCTCCAAAACTCCGGAGCCTCCTGCTTGCCCCTGTTCCACGTCGATGATATTGCCGCTGGAGTCGACGAACACCGGTTCTCCGTTAACAATGAACTCTTCTGCTGTCCGGATCGTGTCCGATGGCACGGAATCGGTTCTGAGAGCTCCGGCAGACGGTAACGCGATCGTATTGCCAGCTCTATCCTGAAACGCCAGCTTGTGGTTCGAGGTTATAAACGCCTTGCTCACTTCCACCAGGTTGCCTGCGCTATTAACGACAACCTGCTTTCCTGAATGATCGACAGGTGGTTTCATCACTTCGAACAATTGGCCCGATTTGCCCTCGATGATCGGCAAATCATGGGGACCGCCTTTTGCGGCCCGCAGCATCATCGAGTGAATAAACGAACCCTTGCCGTGCGGCAGAAACGTCCTTTGGCCGTTGCTATCAGGAGGAGAAACATCATAGAAAGTCTCTGAGTCAAAGATGCGTGACCCGCCCGATTCCGATGTCACCCAGAGGAACATTTGTTTTGCCCACGCATAGAAGTAGCACACGCTTCCCTCGGTAAAACCAACGCTATTCGCGGGATTCACGACCCCGTTCACGACAGGTTGCCCCGATTGGAACCATTGGTCGAACGTCGTCGGAGCGACTTGGCAATTGGGAGCCGCGTCCTGAGGAATAGTCTGCGCCGGAAGCAACGTTCCGGCCATCATCAGCGCAATCATGCAAAGGTATTTCATACTTCGTCTCCTGTTCTAAGGCAGAAACACATCTCGCACTGTGTGGGAGGCCAAATTTCTTCGCCCTCTCCCACAGTGACAAATCGACTCCTTAACATACGCAGGAACACACGCAGGGCCCGATGTACGCGGGCCCTGAGTAGGTTGTTTGGCGATTATTAACCTCGCGGTCAGCTATTCAGGATTGTTTGCACCGTTAGAGTGGGGTAGGCCGAATATAGATTGCTTTTTTCATTGTGAGCGTTAACCCACGCTTCGAAGGCCGGGACATTGTCTTTCACGGGCAAGGGTGGGGGATCCTCCACAAACTGGAGCAGCCCGTCGAAGATATCGCCCATCTGATTGACGAAGTCTTGAATGTACTGGTCGAAAGTGCCGTCGTACTCGGTCAACACCCACAGAGTCTGCGAGAGCCCCAAGAGGAACCCAGTTTCTGGAAGGAAACGGGCAAAATGTACTGTTCCTACAGCAGTGAGTCCCTCATTGATTGCTTTGGAATGTTTCGGGTCGGCCAAATATAAAACAATCTCCAGGTTTTTTCCTTTGGCGATGGTCAACCTCAAATTGAGGGGGCTCTGAACTTGGCCGGCTGAAACCCGCATGAGAGGAAGGTCTTCGGCATTGCTTGTGTGCAGGGCTTGAGGAACAGTAGTTTTCCCGTCGGCGTGCAGGGCCTGAGGAACAGTAGTTTTTTCGGACATGACGGATCTCCATTGTGCGTCAGTTTTGAATTGGGCAACGGATGCAGGCGGGAGGAAGGTGGATCGGCAAAGGTATCCGGTTGTAGACATCCCGGAATTTCGTCTGGTTACACCGCTATTATTTGTACCTATCCCGTCTTCAAAAGTCCAATGACGACGGATCTGGGGGGACCAGTCAGGCGGGTGGCCCACATCCAAAGCCCAGGGCGTCGACCGAATGGTGGCAGGCAACGCCAAGCGTCATTGCCGCATACTTTTGCGAGAGCTTCGAGAAGTGGCCAACATTGATATCGGACCGTGGGCAGCAGGCCCGAAATTCCCCGGTTCCCCACACAAAGTGGCCAACATTGATGTTCAAATCCACTGGGTCGATGACGAAAGTTGATGCGCAGTTCTGCCTGCTTCAGCACGGACACAATCTGCTCCACCGAAAAGCGCTTCTTCTTCATGCAAAATCTCCCTTCAGATTTTGCCGAAGACTAACATTCGCTTTGGCTCAGAAAAACCGGCGCCCATCAATTGTGAAAGACAACATGCTAAGTCCGAGTTGCTTAGAGCCGCAAGAGCCACTCTCAATGTCCATAGAACATTAGAAATTCCTTGACTTCCTGATGCGCCCGCGTGTCGCCTTCGTGGTCCTGCGGATGGTTCACGCAATTGGCTAGCAAGCCATTTGATTCTGGCATTCTGATTGCCAAAGTCACCATTGCCAATCTTGAAGAAATACGTCGCTTCATAATAACGTAGCGATACCACGATATGTCCGAGCTAAACAAACGCACGAACAATATACGTCTATTCGCTAGCCCATACCGGACCACACCATACTAATTAGCTCGTAGGCCTTTCGACCATAACCCATGCAACATCGGGCCTCGTCAGGATAGGCCGTAGGCGCCGTCAAAGTCAGTTTTCTTGTCTGGCTTGTATATCGGCTCGCTCCCGTGCAAGCTCGTTTCGCAGCTCGTCCTCAGTAGGAAGGTACAACATATATTTGGAGGCAAACATCTGCTGACTTTCGTGCAGGATGGAATATCGGGCAACAATTTCATCTTTCTCCGCACAAAGAATCAGGCCCACGGTCGGATTATCGCCTTCACCACGCTTTAGGTCGTCAAAAATGCGCAAGTACATGTCCATCTGTCCTACGTCCTGATGCTCCAGCCGTCCGATTTTGAGGTCGATTAACACGAAGCACTTGAGCAGAAAATTGTAAAAGACCAAATCAAGAAAGAAGTTTTGTGACTCGGTCGTCACGCGATACTGACGGGCCACGAATGCGAAGCCCTTGCCCAGTTCCAGCAGGAATGGCTGGAGATTCTCAATGATCGCTGATTCAATGTCGGATTCGTGAAGTTGCTTCTGGTCTGGAAGATTCAGGAAGTCGAGAACATAGGGTTGCTTAATGACATCGATCGGTTGACGGACTGTCTGTCCCTGATCCGCTAAGGCGAGTACGCCAGCCTTATCGCGGCTCTTAAGTAGACGGGCAAATAGAAAGCTATGAATTTGCCTCTCAAGGACCGTCACGCCATCCGGCCTTTTCAGTCTCGATCTCATAGAAAAGACGCTCAGCCCGTTGGTCGATTTTGCTGAGCGCTCGGTAGTGCGTCCAGCTGAGATTTGGGGAAAAGCCCTTGCGTTGACCAGGCTTCTCCAGAGCCGTCGCAAGATCATCCAGGATAGCCTCCTGAGTGAGGGCTCCCAATTCATCACTCGTCGAGTGATGAATTTCAGGACTCCGATCATTGAAAGCTTGGTAGAAAAGTCGAAAATAACGCAGATTGGTTACTGAAAATCCCCGACCATATCGCTTCGTAAGCTGCTCGGACAGTTCCCCCAGAAGTCTCTCTCCGTATTCTGCTCGCTCTCCACCGCCCTGAAGCGCGACGATCATTTCACGGCCGATCAGCCAGTAGGCGATGACGATATTGCTGTTGATGGATCGCGCAACATTAGCGCGGGCCCGTTCCAGGATCGAGACGACCCGGTCCATCAGACTTCCGTGGCCGACCTTAATCAGACTGTTCTTCGTAAGAGGCGCCGCTTTGCTCTTGTTAGACTTCATGGCGATCTATCTACTCTATAGTGCTCAAGAAGGTAACGCCTCCCGCCAGGAATACCCGGGAATCGTCAGAGCCCCAGATTGTCGTTCACTGCGACCTGAATCTCCTGCTCCGAACCGAGATAGCGTTCGGTCGTCTGGATCGAGGAATGGCCGAGGAGGAATTTGATCTGTTCGAGATCCCCGCCATTCTTCCGGCACAATTTGGCACAGGTTCGGCGAAGGTCATGGGCTCCGAAATGCTCGATCCCGATATGCTTCGATGACTGTTCAACTATTGACCAGATCGCCCAGTCGCTCAAAGTGTCGCGATTGACCTTGCCGCTCTTGGAGACTGAACGGAGCAGGCGGCCATCTTTAATGTCAGCCGCGGTCATCCAGACGTCGATTCCCTTCTTCACCCAGATCGGGATAGCGACCGTCCGGATTCGCCGGCCTTTTCCCTCGAGGTCGGCTAGAACCCACCGACCCTCCCTTTGCTGAATGGTCTCGACATCGAGCTCGGCCAGTTCGTTCCGCCGTAGGGCACAACCGACCAAAAGGGCCAGGATCACATAGTCCCGCTTCCCTTTCACGGTCGAGCGGTCGGGGACCGTCAGCAGATCCTTGGCCTGCTCCCGAGTCAGCCAGTTTCCCAGACGAGTTCCCTTCTGTCGGATGTTTGGGACATCGGTCAGGCTCGCCGCCTCCTCCTGGCCGATCATCCCGACCCGACGAGCTTCGCCAACCATCTTCCGCACGGCCGATAGCCGGACATTAATAGTAGAGGGGGACAAAGATTCGAGCGTCGATCGCCACTCCATTAATAGCTCCCGAGAGAGGTCGGCTGGCACAGAATCGGAAGAGGTCATCCAAAGCTTTGGCGTAGTTCCGTCGGCTGTGGGGGGAGGATACCGAGTCGAGCACCATCTTCCGGAGCAAAGTCTGGGCCGGGGTCAGGGCAAGAGGCTCCGCTTCCCTGCCTTTAGGTGCCGGAGCGGCCAAAATGAGCTCGTTGGTCACGAAATGATATTACTCCTGACAATTCACATTATCGTAGTTAAAATTTACTCATATAAAAGGGCTTACCGATTTTCACTTGCTCTCTCGCGCTAACTAAACACATGTCGGATTACGCCATTTTTCCCACAGTTCCTGACTTCTGTGAACTTCCCGCTCAGGTCTGAAACACTGTTACCTCGTATTGCTCGCACCGTTCCGTGGGTAATATGGGGCTGACCCGCCACGACTCCACCCCTCCGGCCCAACTGATGTTAGAAATTTGGTGTCAAATTGGTGTCAAACAGCGCCGATTTTGCCGATTTTGCCGACTCAGCCGGTTTATAACCACTTATCCGTCAATAACTTAGATTTTCCATGGCATGGAAGAGGTCATCGGTTCGATCCCGATCAGGTCCACCAATGATTTCAATGATTTACGCGTATTGCGAAAATTGTCCGAGGGTCCACAAGGGTCCAATAGGAGAAATTCCTTTTATTTCGCCGCCATACGACAGCCTAATAACGGAGCCGCATCTGAGTCGAGAGACTCGTGAACGCTCCCGATCTCGGGATACCATAGCGAAGACAGTTCCCTTCCCTGACCGACAACTGAGACCCATCATGACACGCGCCGAAATTCTGCAACGACTACAAACAATTAAAGACAAAGGAACTTCTCCTATTGGACCTCTTGAGTCGAAGCCCCTCTCGGTCGATACACAGGCTGAAATTCGGAGCCTCGCCCACTGGATCAAAGAAGAGCTGCACAGCGAATACAACCGCATGTTGCCCAAGCGAGCGCAAAGGACCATGTCGGTGTTCGAGCTCAGCGTTTATTCGCCCACGATCGAAGAAACCTGGAAGAAAAGTGGCATCAGTCGATTAAAGATCGACGGAACTCTCGATCAAAAGTGGCAGGAGCCGTTAGAGTCCGTAATTTATAACGCCGGTAAGTACCTGTCCTGACCAGTGGTGAATACCCAAACTCATGGCAGCCAATTGGCAGCCAATAAGGTATAAAACCGTACTAAAACTACCCGATTTCGAGTACTGCATTCGACGAAATTGCCCAGTTTTATCAATATGTTAGATAAAACCGCCAAAACTGCAAAATCTTTATGCGTCGGTTCGATCCCGACCCGGCTCCAACCTTTCTCGACAACATAAATCAAAGCCTTAAAGCCCTCCGTCTCAACCCCAAACCAACCCCAAATAAGAACTCGCTAAACCTACTGACAACTACTTAGGGCTCTTGAAACTACCGATCGCGCCCTCTAACTCTCTGATAATAAATTGGTTACATCACTTAGAACCCAAAGGTCGTAGGTTCAAATCCTACCCCCGCAACCAATTCAATCTAAATAACTTACGATTGAATTTGGATTACACATCTTTGCTCCAAAAAACCCACACAACCCCCACGCTAAGCAGAGACGCTTGAAATCTCCGCATTTGCGGTGGTATTTGCGGGTAGTACCATCTGCACAACTGCTCCGTGCGCCTTCCTCTTCTCCGTCATATAAGCAATTCCCGTACTGCATGGTTGTGCTCACCTGAGCATGGCGCATGAGTTTCTGCTGCACGCCAATCGGCGCGCCCCAGACATCGAGCATCGAGCGATAGCTCTGCCGGAAGGTGTGCCAGCCCAGGTTCTCGATACCGATCTTCTTGCCCGCAGGGACAAGAATCTCTCCCTGCAAAACGGAAGAGTGCCAGACCATGCCGGTGTTGGGGTTGGGGAAAACCCAGCCCTGCTCACCGGACGGACACAGCGCCCTCCACCGTAGAAGAATCTCCGCGAACGCCGGATCGAGAGGCATTTCGTCCTCGCTGTAGTCCGTCTTCACCCGTCCGATTCTTCCATGCACGGTTCCCGCGTAATCATCAGCGTGCCCTCTTCAAAATCAAAGTCGGACCACTTCAACGCCAAAATCTCGCTCACCCTTAACCCCAGACACATGGCAATAATGACCATCGTGATACGGCTCTTCCAGCAGATTGCAAATCTGCTGAAACTGCTCCGGGGTGAGAATGCGCTTCTTTCTGCCCGGGCGAGTCGTGCCGCCCTTGATCTCAACAAGGCTTAGAGGATTGCGCTGTGCGGGCATCAGCTCCCACAAACATCGCAGGCTCTAACACCCGATAAAACGCGGCCTTGACGTTCTGTTTGCTCTTACGGGATAGATTGAGGCCCTTCAACCCCTCCTGAACTGCGAGTGGCTTGATGTCCGTCAACAATACCTTGCTCCAGGATGGCCGCAGATGCACCTTGATGACGGACAAGTACCCCATCGTCATACTAAACTTCAGACCTTCATCGACAGTCTCGCCGGGAGGTACGCCTTGATCTCTTGCAGGCGCTCGTCGGCGATGAACTTGTCGAGGACAGTTCCGAAGGTTGGCGACCGCTGTGCAATGTAAGCCTCGCTCCCGTTGATCTTCAATAGGAAGGCTTGCAACGCGCGGCGGGCGGCCCTTTCGGTTGGGTATTCGACAGTGCTGAATGTCTTTTGTCGCATCGGCAAACCAGGTTTTGAGTGATCGCGGAACCGGAACTCCCGAACATCGGGGCCGGTCTTGCGGGACACTCGGCGTCATGATCCATTTTGAAAACGCTCGCGTGAATACTTCATTGCTCTTCTCCCGACTCACGCAGAGCGGCTGGCTGTGTCCATTGAACCTTGTTTTCGCTCTTAATAACAAGCTTCTTGTCCACCCAGTGATTCAAAACGGAAGCGCGAAAACGCCATCGGCCAAAAACGCGGAACGCACGCCCCTTTCCTGATTGCGCCCTGCGCTCAAGAGTCTTCCAGTGCATTCCTAATAATGAGGCTGCCTCGCGCAGAGTCAGTAGCTCTTCGAAGCCAACTTTCACCCTCCCGGATTTGGAATTCGATGATGAAGCATCTTGGTTGCGATTGGATGATGTCTCTGTATGTGCCATTTGCCCTCACTCATCAGGCTCAGTAGCCGAGTCGATGTGTAAGGGTTTAGGCCATGTCCCAAACTTGGTCAAATTAGGACCATAGAAGGCGGAACTTCGCATTCACGGCCTACATCGCAATAGTGGTTTTCCGTCGCATCGAGCAGAGAAGCAGTTTTTCTCTTCCCCGTTCAAGACACTCCGCATCTTATTTTCAATCATTTACATGCAAATTTGACCGAGTTTTGAAACCGCCCCCACGCTTGCGCCGTATTTGGAGATAAATTCTAGCTGGTCGCAGATCAGAGGACGCCTGTACCCAGCCTTTCCTATTAAGGACGAAGATGCGAATTGTTGCGAACCAAAGCAGCATCGCTGGATACCCAGCGCTCAAAGTGAGCGCCTGAGAGCGTTACTACGGTACTGCTACGGGTCGGAGCTGATCGACCGAGTTCCGAGACTCTCCCCTATCAAAGTGGATGAAGTTCCAAGTCTGCCTCTGAGCGAGAGCGAGTATCAGGTACTTCTGGCCGTAATCCCCAACGAGTTCCCGCCCCCAAGGCACAACGTGTTCATGCGTTGGTCAGACTGATGCGGTATTCCGGTCTCGCAATTCGAGACGTGGTGACCCTCGAACGAGATGAACTAAAGCAGGATGCCAAGCACGGGCTATACCGCATCGTCACGCCCAGGCCCAAGACCGGAACGCATGTGTCTGTGCCGGTTCCGCCTGACGTGGCCTGGAAGTCCTGACGGCAATGAAAATGAAACTGAACGTAAGTCCACGCTACATCTTCTGGAATACAGGTACCGGCATCCTGAGCTGGCGCGTTTCTGGATGACCATGTTCAGCCGCATAACGCCCGAAGCATCGCCCAAGCTGGGCTTCACGCCTCTCGAACTGAAACTCTTGGATGCAGCGGTATCGGATAAGATCCTACGGCGACGGAGTTTCGCGGATTACCTGAACAAACTCGCCTGCCTTGGCGGCTACCTGTCTCGATCACACGATCCGCCGCCCGGGAACCAAGTTGTAGGCGCGGCCTCGGACGGCTCACCGACGCGGCACTCGGAGCACTCCTCAGCGCCCAACTTGTGGGTAAATGAAAGGTTCAGGTCCGCTCGCCAAGAATGGAAGTGACTGCAGGGCCCTATGAAGGAGGATTGTGGCACACCAAGTCGACACCGCTCGTATCTGGTTGGCGGTCAGTCCGGCATCAGCCACCTTGCGAGTTCCTCCCGAAGGCGTCACGAACGCTATCGGGAACAGCCACGGAACGGCTGTGCAGTGGCTTCTAATTTCTCACCGGGATCTACAGCGATGACGCGCGGAGTCACTTAGCCTTGCGAGAGGCGCGGAAAAAGATGACGAGTATTGCCGCTCATAACCTTGTTTCGCAAAGGTACGTCCAGCAGTGGGGTGTTGTTCAGCGCCGAAAGGAGCGCTTCGCAGATGTGGGTCGGAGTAAAGAGCCAATCGCTCCCATAATGAATTCGATTCGGATCTGCGACCTGAAGTAGTGCACTCAATAGTTCGGGCACCGGTGCACCAGCCAGATCAAAATGCAACTTTCGTAGGGCAGCCCGCAAACTTGCGGCGCTGCCAGGAGCACTCAGCATCGGAAGGAGGAGTTCGACGCGACCAGCAAGAACCGGAAGCGTGGCCCCAGCATGAGGCACGATCACATTGATATTGGGATGCCGGTCCAGCATTCCGGATACAACCATGTTCCGTAACCGTCCGAGTGGTTTCAAAGGCAAACTCAAGCATCGGACGCGGATAGCCAAGGGCGGCAGTTGCTGCGGCGTCATCCTGCTTGTCTACACTGCAACAGAGGCAATATGGGGAAGTTGGATGGATGAAGACGACCGCGGCAAGGGATTCGAGCTCAGCGTATAGCGGCGCAAGCCGTTCGTCTCCGAGATAGACACCGTGAAAGTTCGTCTCAAAGACCACGCCATCGGCGCCCAACTGCTCGATGGCATAACGAACTTCAACAATCGCCCCTTGCACGTCCGGCAGCGGCGTGGATGCGAAAAAACCGAACCGGCCCGGATATTCCCGGACCAAGCGGGCGCCTTCTTCATTGACCTGCCGGGCAAGTGTGCGAGCGGCAGCGTCATCGCCAAAATGCACGCCCGGTGAGGAGATTGAGAGGAGTGCCGTCTCTATGCCGAGGCGATCCATGGTGGCAAGGGCTTCTTTCGGGCTCCACTTGGGGAGGGATGCAATACCGTCCGGCCTTGTTTTCCCAAGTTTTTCAAGAGCTGCCTGATAGATGTCCGGTAGGAAATGACTGTGAACGTCGACCTTTTTCATTGATACGTCTCCGAAGTTGTTGCAGATCGTCGATTCTCTTGCGGCGATCGCATCAAACTGATCTCCAACATCGGAGACCTCGACATAAGCCACTGCGCCGGCAACGGAGAGCACCACGTCGAGCGTGCGCGTGTGCCCGACGGTCTGCTCCACTGCATCGACTATTTTTTCCTGGAATCCCTGCGCGCTGTAGGTCACGCGATATGCGCCGATGGGCAGTTCGGGGAGATCATAAATGCCGCTTGCGGACGTTACCGTATTGAACCGCTGTCCCGTGGCGAGTTGAGTCGCCATAACCGTGGCGGCGGGAATATTGCGATTTGCGGAGTCCTTCACCGTTCCCGCAAGCCCGGCGCGATCGACCTGTGCAACACCGCGGACACATAAGCAGGTCACAACTACGGTGAATAGAACAAACCGAATACACATATCAATCTTTTGCTTGCGAGTTTTCTGATTCTTATTCATTAAGTGAGGTGTCACTTGCTCTTATAGCTTGATCAAAGAGTATGTGCGGGATACAAACCTAACAATGCTGGCGAACAACGACCATCATTAGCTGCTGTCCTGCTTTTGCAGGGGGAGCTTTACCCCGATCAGAGCAGTCACGATCAAAAGTTCGGGTCGAAATTGAAGTAGATCGGGTTCGACAGTCCAACCATGTTCCCGCTCAGAGCCATTGAATCGGGAACCTGCGGATAGGCTGTTGGCGGCCCCTCAACCTCGACGCGGTAATAGGTACGGACAGATACTGCCGGGGTGTCGGTGAACTCGACCATGGTCGTCTTGCCACCGGTTGCCTTCAGGGAGGAGAACAAATTACCGTCCTTCACCACGCGTACCGTATAGGACGCCCCCGAAACTGTATTTCCTGCAAGCTGAACTCGGAAGTTCACGGGCTTGCCCGTCGATTTGGCGTTGTCGCCCATCATCACGTCCATCTTGCCGTCCTGATCGAGATCGGCATAGAAACCGACGCGGGGAGCATATGGGTTCGCGCTGACGGACACCCGCCCGTTCGTGAGGGTGTCTACGACTGATTGCAAGGTGCGCGCCTTGGCAAACACCCAGGTCGTTGGGGTTCCAACGTAGTTGGCCTTACGCTGGTAACTATTTTTCGTTGCCTGTTCCGGCGTATCCGGAGTGCCATGATGCGAGTCGCTTCCACCCCTGCCAGTCAGCTTACGACCTGAGGAGAGCATGTCGTCCCAGATCATGATCGCATTGGCGTTCTTTGCCCAGACCGCAGAATTCCAGACTTCGATCGAGTCAACCATATCGTAGGAGAATCCGAAGTGGTCCTTTCCGCTCGGATGGTTGGCCGACAGATGAATCCCAAGTTCCTTCTTCACCGCTCCGATCACCACGTCGCGCTGATCCCGCACGTCGTAGAGTCGCTGATGATCATAGGGTCTGGCAGAGATCGCGGTCCCGTGCCCGCGAGTCGTCGTCCATTCCGCGCCATACAGAAGAAGGACGGAGTTAGATTTGAACTCAGGATCGGTCCAGGTGTAATGCGCGACATCGCCGCCTACGTGGTTGTCGTGATCGGAAATGCAGAGATAATCCATGCCGACGGACTCCGAAAACGAGATGATTTTTGCCTCCGGATTGTTGCTGGAGTCCTTGCTGTGCCTGGAGTGCACGTGAAGATCGCCCTTGAGCCATACCCCGTCGGTAAGGCTGGCGATGGGGGGCAGCGGGCCGCCCTCGGTGGGAGCCCAGGGATTACTATGGCTTGACTGCCCAAGTGTCAAACTGCTGATGCAACCCGCTATGATCAAACCCGCCACGAAAACATGTACACGCATACTCAATTCCTCTCAGAAAATACCAAGGGTGGGGTTTTGTCCGCCTTTGCCTGCGTTGATCACAGCAGGCAAAGGCGGCGAATCATTGGTTGTGGTTACTAATCGTCGTCTTTCACTATCATGTCGCCTACATCAATGAGGGGACGGAAACGGTGTACCGGCGGCGGCATAGGAGAATTCGCGCCCTTGATGCTCTTCCAGATGATCTCGTTCAGCGCATGCATCGGAGCTCGATCCACGTCAGAGAAATCCATCTTCCGGCTCTCCTCCGATCCGTAGTCTCCCTTCTTGTTCTTGACGTTGACATCGATCCTCGGCTTAATCACATCGAACAGAGTTACCTGTGCTTCCGTTCCGAAGGACGCATACATCGGCATTGCGGCCGCATCGTATTGGCTCATCGGCGACATGCCGAGGAGCAGTTCGATGGATCTAACCATCGAGCTGGTTGAGTACAGCGTGCTGTCCACAACGCCGCGCTTTACATAGGGACTCAACACCAGTCCTACCGTGCGCCGCGCGTCCACATGGTCGGGGCCATCCTGTCCGTCGTCCTCGATGATGAAGATCGCTGTATTCGGCCAGTAGCGGCTGTGGCTGACCGCGTCGACAAGTTGTCCGATAGCATAGTCGTTGTTCGCCACCATCGCCTGCGGTGTAAACGCGCCGGGAGCCGTACCGCGAGTGTGGTCTTCGGGCATGCTCATCACGACAAAGTTCGGGAACCGTAGGTTCGGGTCAGGAGTGTCGTAGTTCTTCTCGTACTCCTTGAACTCTCTCAGGAACACCGCCACATTCGCCGTATCGCGCTGCCGCGATCCGAGATAGTCCGCGGCGACGTGGCCCACTAGTCCACCGGATCCGGGAGCGGCATCCATCGTCGTGCCTGTGCTGGCGCGAGCGGCATACTCGCCGTAGGACCGGTATGTAAGCCCTTTGCGGGCTGCTGAGTCCCACAGGTGTCCTGCCGAAGGAACATATGCCCGGGTCCGCTCCGCATCGCTGCGACCCGCATACGTCGGTGGCCAATACCGCTCGTTGAAGTCCGTTGCATAGGCTGAGTCCGACCACGAATGGCCGTCCACGCTGACCTCGCCATCGCAGTAAAGGTTGTCGAGAACCACATATTGCCTGGCCAGTGCGTGTTGATTGGGCGTCACTTCCTCGCCAAAGATTGTCAGCCGGGAATCGCCGTTGCCACCTTTGAGATCACCGAACTCCTGGTCGTAGGTACGGTTTTCCTTGATGATGTAGATCACGTGCTCGATGGGCGTCTCTACGCCGACCTCACGCGGCAGAATCGTAGGCTCCTTCGGCGGTCGCGCCTCCGACAACAGAGAATCCTTGTAGGGCGTATTCTCAATCACCTCGTGCGTCCATTTCGGCAGACTCTGCCGCAGGTTTGCCACTGACAATACCTCGATGCTGCTCTTCTGGAGGGTCTTGACCGTCTCATCGCCGCCCCACTTCGAAGCGAGCGGACTTCCAACGCCTTTGAGGTCCGGATGTCCCTCCTCGCCTTTGCCATTGCCGATGAAAAGCATATTGTTGTTTTCCGCCAGCGCCAGCGCCGACGGATACCACCCTGTTGGAATAAATCCGATCACGGCGCTGTGCCCGCGCACCGCTATCCGGATCACGGCAATCGAGTTGTTATCGGCGTTCGCCACGTACAAAAGCTTGCGTTTGTTATCGATCTCGATCGCATCCGGCGTCGAGCCTTCAGGCGCGAACGGAGTCAATGTCGTCGATAGCCGTTCGACGACCTCGAGCGTGTTCGTATCAATGACATGGATCGTATTGTCGTTCGAACAGGCTACAAACAATCGACCGTCAGCTGCAAGTTTCATATCATTCGGATTCATCCCCACATGTAACGTGCGGATCACCTTATTTGTCCCCGTATCAATAACACTAACGCTCTCGCTCGCCCAATTCGAGACAAACAGCCTGCGTCCGTTCTTGCTCAACACGGTTGCATAGGGATTGATCTCCACAGAAATCCTGGTCACGATCTGTCGTGTTCCGGCATCGAAGACGACCACGTTGCTCGGCCCTGCTCCGGTCCCGCGATTTGCCGCATAGATCAGATGTTTGCCAGGCAGGTACGCCACACCCGACCACCACACCTTCTTTGCATCGATCGTTTCGACAAGACCGCCCGAGGGCTTCTCGCTCAGGCGGCCGTCTTTATAAGCGAATTCATAGATGGGGGCCATACTCCCGGCGATGTTCTTGGCGCCCGTAGCATTGCCTCCCGAAACATACAAAGTATGACCGTCCGATGACCACGCAAGGCCCAGCCAGGTTGTCTTCAGTGGGATCTCCTGGACGAGCTTCCGCGTCTTGACGTCGATCACATCGATGCCGTGCGGCAGGTAGCCGGAATGTGTCGCAACAATAATCTTTCCGTCCGGGGATACGACGGTGTTGAGTACCAGATCTTCGATCGTCGCAATAGCCTTTCCTGCCGGGGTGATGCGCCATCCATTCGGCAGATCGAAGCCGCCTGGGATGTACTTTGGATTTTGCTGTGTCGCGTCCCCGACCGGACGCACCGGAGCCTGCGCATCGGCAGGCGGAGAAGTTTGGTTCTGTGCTCTCAGGGAGAGGCTCGCAAACAGCAGGACAATTGCCAGACGACGGTTCATCACCATATTTCTCACTCCTTTATCGGTACGCTTCGTTTTGCGACTCCAGACAAACCACGGGACTACCTACTCGACGGCTTCAGGCCACGCTGAACCCCGCCAGCTTTCCCCGGCCTGCATAAAGACGTCGCGCCGGGTTTCTACCAGTGATCTCCCGATGGGCTTCGTCGATCGATATGTCGCCATCTCCGGGACGGAGTTATTCTGAACCAGAATCCAGGATTTCCCGCCCCGGTCGAAGCGGAAGCGCAGGAAACCGCTTCGTACGGAGCCAGTTATATCGGCATGAATTCCGTAATCCTTCAGCTCGATAGAGTACGACGAAGGGTGGAGCACCTCAGTCTCCCGAAGGAACGTAGACGCTCGCTCTTTCGGATCTACTTTGAGCGTCCCGCTTAAGGGCATCAGGGTGACACTTCCGTGGTCCTGCATGCAGGAACCGGAGAGAAAGTGGCTCCCGCGAAAGCCCTGAATCCGCGTATCTGCGGCGTAGTAAGGAGCGACGCATTTTCTTTCTCCTTCGCGGGTCTGTGGCGTCCATTGCGTCATTCCAAAGGGGGCTCCCACCGCAGGAAACGTCATTCCTGAGCCATCCGTCCCAATGAGGGGTTTAACAGAGTTCACTGCCGCTTGCCTTTGAGCCGCACTGAACGTTGACATGAAAACTCCAAGCAGAAGACTGATCCCGAATGTTGACTGCATTCCAGCGGTTTTCCTATTCAAAAAGATGAAGCCAATTGTTGAGCAATGAGAGTGAGTCCTTGAGTCGGGTATTCTTCATTCTCCTGGGGTTCGTTGGACTTGAGATCGATCGTGTCGTAGCCGTCACATGTCGTGAGGCTGACATTCTGCGGCGGGTATCTTTGTTTTCGATCATGTCCATCTGTCAGAGCCGTATTCTGCCCTGACAGATGGGTGGAGCCCTATGCCCGAATTCGTTTAGAAGTTGAGCTTCGCGGCGAACTCGATGGTGCGGTTCTCGTTGACCACCGACGAGATAACGCCGAAGGAAGCAGGGTTGCTGATGGCCGAACTGGGAACACCAAAGTTGGGATGGTTGGCGACGTTGAACACCTCGCCGCGAAGCTGCAGCTTATAGCGTTCACCGATAGCCGTGTTCTTCTCCAGATTCATGTCCCAGTTCTGGTAGTTCGGACCTCGGAGCATGTCATAGCCGGAGTTACCGAAGGCATAGGGCGCTGGTGCAGCGAATGCTGCCGGGTTGAACCACTCTGCATTGGTCTTGTGCGCAGGGTACAAAGGCACACCCGGAACGCGGTCTGCCCGGCCAGAGGCGCCATACACCTGACTGCCAGGTGCGGTATATGTGACAGAGAACGGCTGCCCCGTCTGGAATGAGGTGAGACCGGCTATCTGCCATCCGCTGATGAGCTTGTTTGTGAAGCCACTGGCCGTACCGAACAGCAACTTGTTCCGCCCGAAGGGAAGCTCGTAGGCATAGCTGACCTCCAGCGTCTGCGGCGTGATGCTGGAGATAGGTCCATAGGAGTCGCCAATGGTCGTCGGGTTCTGGTGGTTTTCGACACCCAGCACGCGAATCCACTGGTACTCGGCGTTGATCATAAAACCATGCCTGTACTGCTTGTGCAGGCCCACCTGGAGAGAGTTGCCCGTGGTGTGATAGATAGGATCAAAGGCCTCGGTTATCGTCGAGAAGGGCTGATATGGGCGACGCGACTGCTCGACTGTCGTTCCAGGAGCTGCATAGTTGATATCCGGCTCGGTGTTGCCAGGACCGCCGTGATTGTTCTGGTGAATCGTGCGCTGGCCGACGTAGCCGATGCGCAGGTCTACCGCGCCGGGAAGTTGCTGCTCAATCGCGAGGTTGTACTGCTCGGTGTAGGGCGTAATGGTCTTGTGCTGCGAGATGGTCGAGGGGTTGGCCGGAACAGAGGCGGTTGCGGCGAACGGCGCGTTCATCGTGATGGTTGGCGTCGTGCTGTTCGAATACGTGACACTGTTGACGAACGGGAGGTTGCCGAACCCGCCATCGACATAAGACGAAGGCAGGAGGTTGTAGTACTGACCGACCGCGCCGCGGATTACCGTCTTGGGTTGAAGCTGGTACGCAAAGCCGAAGCGAGGCGCGATATTCGTCTTGGGCTGACCAAGATAGGAGAACATGCTGGTCGGCAGACCCACTGAGGGCGCAAGGACCGTATCCGGGATGTAGAGAGGATTGCTGACGGATGGATACGAGTTCGCGAAGACGACAACTTTGCCCACGCTGGGCACGAAGAGTGATTCCGTGCCATACGGGTTGTCATGGAAGATTTGCAGATCATAGCGAATTCCGTAGTTCAGCGTAAGTTTCGAAATCGGTTTCCAGTCGTCCTGGATATAGGTGGCGTACTGGCTGGAGTTGAAGCGCACCACATAGTCATGCGGTGTCGCGTTGGCGGTGGTGTTCGGATAGCCAAGAAGGAAGTCGGCGTAGGCAATGCCAGAGTACCGGCCGGTGAACGTGAAGGCACCATGTGACGTCGAGCTGTCCTGCCAGGAATCGTTGTACAGGTACGAGACACCTGCTTTGATGGTGTGTCTAGGAAAAACCTTGGTGAGTGCCGTATTGCCCTGATAGGTCTGCTCGAGGTTCTTGGAGCCTGCTTCGGAGAAAGACGTGATATTAGTGATTGTCAGGGACGGCGCGCCTTCGAGCAGCTGTGGACCCAGTCCCGGAATGATCGCTGAAAAATCAGTCTGGTAGTTTTGCGCGTCGCGGTAGAGCGGCAGATGCAGGTAGGAGACATAACTGTCAAGCAGCAGAGTAGGCGAGAAGGTGTGAGTCCAGCCCGCTACAAAGATGTCGTTGTGTTCGCCGTCGCGCGCTACGCCACCGGCAAGGCTGGATCCGGTACCCTGGGGCGCCACGTCTGCAAATGGTCCATAAAAGGCCCGGAGCCACGTTCCGCGAATCTGGTCTTTGTCGCTAATTTTATGATCGATCCGCAGGTTGAAGCGAGTGACTTCGGTCGTGTGGGGAACCAGCTCAAAGGTGTTGACGCCGGTGGTCTGTGTTGTCGACTGAGGAAGAAGCAGGTTCTGCAATTGAACGTCGACCTGGTTGAAAGGGACGTTGATTTTGTTTCCGGGGAACGGTTGTTTGGTCAACGGATTGATGATGACCGTGTTCGGTGCCGCGGCGGTTGCGCAGCTGCCGCCGGCGAGAAAGCAGCTGAAGTCGCCGTTGCGCTCGGCTGTAGTGGGTTGGGTGCTTGTGAGCGGATTGGACTGGGTTAGGTGAAAGCCTTCGTAGCTGGCGAAGAAGAAGGTGCGGTCCTTACCGTTGTAGAAATGAGGAATATAGATCGGACCACTGAGGTTTCCGCTGTACTCGTTGCGCTGGTAGGGCGGCCGTACGGGTGCCGCGGAGGCCGCGCCGAAGAAGTACGGCTTGGCTCCGGTGCCGCGGCTGCGATTGAACTCCAGCACTTCACCGTGCAGTGCGTTGCCGCCGCCGGCACTCACGATGACGATCTGATTGGGCTGATTGAACTCCGCTGGAGCGCCCTGGGTGATGACCTTGAACTCGGCCAGCGCGTCGAGCGGTGGCACTTCGCCCTCACCGCGTTGCAGTTCGACTTCCTCGTTGGTGACGCCATCAAAGGTAAAGCCGACGTCGCCATACGAGTTGCGCTGGTTGGTGCCGAAGGCCAGCGTCACGCCGCGGACGGGAACCTGGTCCTGCGCGGCGACGTCCTGAACGCCGGGCACAAGGTTGATGAGACCGAGAATACTGACGTGACCATTGAGGGGAGTATTCTGGATGGTCGCGCTGTCGACAACGAGACCGACAGATGAGGTTTCGGTCTGGATGACGGGTTCTTCGCCCGTCACGGTCACGGTCTGCTGGTCCGAGCCGATGGTGAGCCGGGCATCGATCTTCGCCACCTGATCGATGGCAAGCGTCAAATTGTTCTGTTGGAAGCCTTCAAAACCAGTCTTGTCTACTTTGACGCTATAAGTTCCTGGTGCCAGTTGCGTGACGGTATAAGACCCGACATCGGAAGTTGTCACCGTACGGATCGCATTCGTATCTACCTGCCGGATCGTTACCATCGCTCCGGCAATCGTAGCGCCGCTGGCATCGGTTACCGTACCGGTGATCGACCCTGTAATTCCCTGGCCGAAGGAGGTCGGCACCAGCATGAGGGCGAGAGCAAACATGAAGCAACCCAACAGAGCCGAACGCCAGATCGACATCTTCGCTGTAAGTATCCCCGTCTCTATGATCTGTTCTGGCATCTCCAACAATAAAGCTTTCATCGCAACTCCTTTTATCTGCTTGGCCTGAGAATTCGCACGCATGCGAGAGTGAGACCTACCTGCTGTCCTGATTGCCCCGAGTATTGGGTAGCCGCAGTCTCTGGGGTAGGGGTTATCCTTGTGGCAAAGTGATTGACACATTGTGGTCGAACTATCTCTTTTGACCTCAATAAACAATACGTTCCATCCTGCTTCTGAACACGGGTGTGCGATGGTCGCAAAAGGCGCAGTTCACATAGCATTCATAAAAACCTCTTAGACTCTGCCTAAGAAGTGAGCTTAGAATCCATGCAAATCCTGGAGCCATCACCGAAGATCGCTGCGGGGATCACTCCACGCCAGCCCAGCGCAGGCGCAACTGATGCTCATGCCCACGCGGAGGATCCCCGCTGGCAGCTTGCGCGACGCATCGCCGCGAGTGGCAGCCTGGGACGTTCTCGTCTGCTCTCAGAATTCTTGCTGTATATTGTCGATCGCCATATCCGCGATCGCACCGATGAGATTACAGAACAGCAGATCGGAATCCTGGTTTTCGGCAGGGCCGAAGGCTATGACTCGAATGACGACAATATTGTTCGTAGCTATGCACGGAACCTGCGTAAGCGGATCGATGAGTACTTCGCGACGGAGGGCAAAGAGGAGCTTCTGCGACTCGAGATTCCTCGCGGCGGTTATGCTCCGTCCTTCCGAACGGTGGAGAAGGACCTTTCGCCCGACAATCTGATCACTCCGCGTCTCGCGCTTCCGCTGGCAAGTAGCGATGCGGATGCCGCGCCAAACGCATCCTCAACTCCGAAATACGAAGCAGCCCCCCAGTCCCTGCCTCCGATCGCTGAAGCGCCCGCACCTGTCCTTATCCTTCGTTGGCACACTGCAGCAAGAACGGTGTTTCGCAAACATGGGGCGCTTCTCGCGCTCTGTGCCGGCATTGTCCTTGGACTAGGCAGCACGATTGTGCGCCCTTTGCACTTCCTGAAACGCGCTTTTCCTTCTCCGGCTGAGGCCGCATCGACTACCCTATGGTCTCAGCTTTTCAGTAGCGATCGTGATACCTTCATCGTTCCTTCGGATGACGGCTTGATCATCATGCAACGGCTTACAGAGCGTCCGGTACCACTCGCGAGTTATGTCAGTGGAAGCTATCGAACAAATGTGAAAACGGAAGGAGATCCAGGCGCTCCCGAGATACTCAAACTGGGAGGGAGGCGCTACACCAGCGTGGTCGACCTAGATTTCGTCGCTCACCTGGCTCAATTGGATGAGGTCGTGCCCAGCCGCATGGTGGTCCGATACGCGCGTGACCTGCGCATGGATGACCTCCGATCCGGGAATGCCGTTCTAATCGGCTCTACTGAGGCAAATCCCTGGATCGAACTCTTTCAGCCTCACTTGAACTTTCGTTTCCGTATCAACGCTGGTACCGATAAACCGTCCGGAATAGTCAACTCGCACCCCCGAGTTGGAGAGAATGCGATATATGGTACTCCGGACCGAGATCACACGTATGGCCTCATCGCTTACGTGCCGAATCTCACTTCAACAGGACATATCTTGATTGTGGGCGGGTTGAACACGGCTGGCACCGAAGCAGCGACGACGTTCTTGCTCACTCCATCGTTAATGGTGCCGACACTCCAACGTGCCAGGTTAGCTCATGGTGGTCTTCAGCCGTTCGAAGTACTTATTGGTGCCGCGAATGTGGCTACAAACGCGTCGGCTCCACAGCTAATCCTGGAACGGATTGGTCCCTCCTAGCGCCGCCAGGTCCGCTCGCCTGAGAGCTACGACCGGCTGCGGGCGTGTCTGACCGAGTGGCAGGGAGGCAAATGTGCCAACAGCTCGACTCTGCATCAGAGCCATGGCAGAGGCGTACAACAGTGCATAACCTCTCAAGAGTGACCCCGTGGCTTTCGGAAAACCGACGCCGGAAACTCCCTTCCCAGAAGTACAATCTCGCCACCATATGTGATAAGGTCGGCGGGCAGTGTTGCCGACAGAGCGATCAGATTCTCCCGGAGCATCCACTTAAAGAGTTTTATCGGACTGGAGGTGCATCTCGTTTAGGGCCAAGCACTTCTCCTTCGGTAGCGGCTGGTGAAGGCCCCCACCAACCCGGGGTGGTCACCCCCTTGAGGGCGGCGGCCGTATTGGACGGTACGAGTGTATTCCTGTCTGCTGAAGCTAGATCTCCTTGCCCACAGCGCCTCAAGTCTATGGCTCGGTGCTCCGAGAAGGCTTGGAGCGCCTATGGTGCAGTTGATGCATGGGTGAGGAACTTGTACAGATGGCCACCTCAGGTACGGTGATGATTGGACTACATCCCTTTTTTCCTAATCGTCGAGATCAAGCCCACCTCTTCCAAAGCTTCCACCGCCCGGTCCCTGCATGACGCTTCAACCCCCAACTCCCGCAATACCGACGGGGAGAGCTACGGTTATCCTTTCTGGGCCCACCGCGCTGTTCCCTTTCAACGCTCACAAGCTCAGAAAATAAATTTTGCAAGAGATTTGCAAGACCGTTTGGGCATTCTGGCACTTTTGGCGCTTCCCGCATCTTTAGAATCTGCAAGTTACAGATTCCATTAGCGACGCGGGAGACCGATCCCGTCTCTGGCCACACCATACCAATCGCTCTCGACGACTGCGCAGAACAAGCCGAGCAATCTGTAAGAATGGATATAGTTCGGCTCAATTCGCGGGCTAAATGTCTGGGCCGGGAGGCGTTTGGAAAAATGACCGGGAGGCCAATGGAGCACAGACAGATGCGATGGTTCCAGATGAAAAGGCTGATCCCACACAGATCAGCCCGTGGCCCGCTTCCCAGAGATTTGGGGGCATTTTGTGGGCAAATAGCGCCCATGGTGGCAAGTTCCGCCGGTTGTGCCGGTTCGTAAGTACTGTCCGTCTATTATTTAGGGGAGCGCTCATACCATGGCATGGAAGAGGTCATTGGTTCGGTCTCGATTAGATCACCAATTATTTCAATGATTTACGCATATTGCGAAAATGCCCGAAGGTCCATAAGGGTCCAATATGAGAATTCCTTTCATTTCGCCGCCATGCGACAGCCTAATAAACGGAGCCGCGTCGTTGAGCCGAGGGACTCTGAACGCTCGCGATCTCGGGATACCATAGCGAAAACAGTTCCCTTCCCTGACCGACAACTGAGACCCATCATGACACGCGCCGAAATTCTGCAACGACTACAAACGATTAAAAACAAGGAAACTCAAGCTCTGAAACTCCTTGAGTCGAAGCCCCTCTCGGTCGTTGAGCCACCGGTCGAAATCTCTCGGATGGATGAAGTATCAAGAGCCCAAGGTTGGAGTTCTCAAGGGAGAGAGCTGTCGACATAGCGCGCAAGTTACGGGGCAATCCGAAAGATTCTGCCTTCAGTCTCATCCGTCAGGGCATAAAGCGCCTCGTCGGGTCCTTGTACTATGTGGCGAAATCTCGCGCGAAGATCAGCCAGCAATCTCTCCTCGCCCGTAATACGGTTATTGGCAATAGTGAGCCGAACAATGTGCTGCCCGGCAAGTGCAGCAACGAAGAGGTTATTCTGCCATTCGGGGAAAAGACTACCGGTATAGAAGGTCATTCCACTGGGAGCGATAACAGGATCCCAGTAATAGACTGGCTGCTCCATACCGTCGCGCTGAGTAAGACCGGTGCCATTTACAGGTGCGCCGTTATACTCCAGTCCATACGCAATGATGGGCCATCCATAGTTAGCACCCGCACGGATGATGTTTATCTCATCACCGGCCTGAGGTCCGTGTTCACTCTCCCACAGTTCATGCGTCACCGGGTTGAAGGCCAGTCCTTGCGGGTTTCGATGTCCGTATGTGAACACCTCGGCTCGAGCATCCGGCGTCGTAGCAAATGGATTACCAGTCGCTGGACTCCCGTCCTTATTGATTTGGATAATCTTCCCTAGCGACGAGTTCAGCTGTTGCGACTGAACGCGAATCGCATTATCGGAGCGTTCTCCAAAGGTCACATAGAGCAGGCCGCCACTGTCAAACAACATCCTCGATCCAGTATGCAAAGTCCCCGTATAGGGTGTTGTGCTGCGGTAGATGACCTGTACATCTTCAAAGGAAGCCTCATCGTCGGATAATCTCCCCCGTGCCACACAATTCACTCCAGTATTATCAACCGGCTCCACATACGACCAGAACACAAGGCGTGATGTGGCAAAATCCAGATCGAGTTGGATGTCCAGCAACCCACCTTCACCCAGTGCCCGGACTGGAGGAACATTGCGGATTGGCAGACCGAGGGAGCCTGTCCTTGCCACAATGCGAATGCTCCCTGGACGTTCGCTGACCATCAGGCGTCCATCAGGCAAGAAGCTAATTCCCCATGGGTGGTTCAATCCAGTTGCGATTGCGGTTGCATGATAGGCTGCCTGCGTCGTGACAGCTTGGATCCGGGTTTGACCAACAAACGCTGGAGTTTGATTTGGTGCAACCTTAGGTCTTGTCTCTACAGAGGAGGAAGTTTGTTGGGTACCACTGGCTGGAGTTGACGGACCGCTTCTACTTCCGGACGAACAAGAAACCACGGTCAGAAGTAACAACTGAGAAATTGATCCAGTAAGGGATCTCCGCATCCTTGAAGTGGCAGGCACCGCTCCCTCAGCGGCGCCTGCGAGCACCATTGACCTGTCCACCTGAGCTAGGACTTTGACAGTCGCCAAAACGACATTCGAGCCAGCTCCGGTAGCACGCGTGACCTTGCCTGCGAAAGATTTGTTCATCTTTATCCTCCATTTAACTTGGAGCCTCGCATGGCCCGCGATCGTTTTGCTGAGCTCACCCTCTTCTTTGGCGCCTTCACCACTAGCTCTCGGGGCAAGAGCTATCCGGATCAGCCAAAAGTGTTCTCATCGATCTGAGTCCTCGGTAGACTATGGACTTGACAGTGGAAAGCGGTTCAGCATGCAGTAGCACCAACTCGCTTAGAGTCTTGTTTTCTCGAATCTCTCACGAATGAGACGGCCGACATCCTCTGGCAGCTATTGTAGGTGATACTCAGCCGTCCGATCCGGGGACAAGCCGATTAAACACTTCGCGGAGCCATCTTGGAAACGCGCTGAGAGGAACTGCTTCGACGACTGCTTTATTGAGGTTGGCCGTTCATTTCGAGCGCCCCTCATAGCCTCGGGCCAGCATCGGCAAACGATAAACTGTTCGCGATCTGCCTGATACTTCCTGACCGGTGGAGTCTTTCGAGCCTTCACCGACGACGTAAAGATCCTTCTTGTCGTGGCCTGCAAAACACACGCTAATGACGCCGCGCGGGGTTGGAATGAGACCAAGGTATTTCCCATCCGGGCTCAGAACCTGAACTCCGGCGTTGGTCGAAATATAAAGGCGGCCCTCAGAATCGATCGTCATTCCGTCACCGTTGCCACCGCCTTCAAGGCGGCCGAGTTCCCGCAGGTTAGCGACCAATCCGTTGGACCGGACATCGAACGCGACAACCGCCGCCCCGTTGGTCACATAGAGCTTTTTGTCGTCACGGCTGAGGACGATGCCGTTGGTTTGCAGCCCTTCGCTTAGCTGTGTAATTCGCCGGAAGGACTGATGTGATAGGCCTGCCCGAGGGTGAAATAAGCGCCGTCTTTGCTGTCGGCCACGAGATCATTGGGGCTGCCAAGGTCGCCCAGAGGCTTGGCATTTGAAGGTATCCCCCTATGGTTTTGCGCTCAGGCTCCAGCAGACCGATGGATCTCGGCGTGCGCTGCACCGCGTAAAGATTTCCCTGTCGATCATAGGAGAGAGCTCCTACGCCATGGGTATCGGAGAGATGGGTATCGGAGAGATAGATGGAGGTGTTTCCGTTTTCCTCAATCTTCACAATCTGGCTGAACTCTCCCTGCGCTGCCAGAAGGCTGCCATCCGAAGCCGCGACTATACCGTCAGCACTGTTGCCGGTCTGAGCAGCGATGAACCATGGATGGACGCAGCACCGACAATCCTTAAGTTGGTGAGGATCTGAGTTTCGTACGGACTTTACCTACATGCAGCTCTACCCAAGTTGGACTATCTAGCGTTAGATTCATCCAACGATTTCGATGAGAGTCGTACATCCCGAACATTCAATCTCTAAGCCAGAAGCTGGCTCACTCGTGCGTGCCCAATTTGGAACACCAGCGTTTATCTGGTGCGCTACGCGCCCGAGATGAGACGGAACGGGGCAAGAAGTCAGTCGGGTGGGCGGGGAGCGAAGTAGCCCGTGTGGACGCGGACCTTATAGCGACGGTCGAAGGCCTGGAGGTTGATCGTGCGAAAGGAACCGTCATTCTTGAAGGCCGCCGGGCGGTAGATCAAGGAGTATTGGCTGCGGAGCTCTTCTTCAATTTTGTGGAAGCCGGTGGCTACGTCCTCGATGCGGACGGGGTAGAATGCCTGACCGCCGGTGGCTTCGGAGATAACGCGGAGTACCTCGTCGCCCCTGCTTTTGCTGGGACTGATGTTGGTGCTGATGCCGTAGACGATGGTCTCGGCGCGCTGGCACATCTTGATGGCATCGGACTCCTGGAAGCGGCTGTAGTTGTCGTCGCCGTCGGAGACGACGATGAGGACACGGCGGACGGCACCTTCTTCTCGAAGGGGGAGCATCTGGTCATGGCAGGTCCTGTAGAGGGCATCGAAGAACGCCGTGCCGCCGCCAGGGCGGAGCTTGCGGATCCCCTGATCGAGCAGAGGGACGTCGTTGGTGAAGCCCTGAGAGACGTCGATCTGGATGTCAAAGCCCTCGACGAAGGCGAGGTCGCCGCGATGAAGTACCTGACGCAGGAACTGGATGGCGGAGTCCTGCTCGAACTGGAAGCGTTGGCGGATCGAACTGGAGGTGTCCAGCATGATGCCGACGCGGAGGGGGAGATTGGTCTGCTGGGTGAAGGTGAGGACCGCGACCGGGGGGTGGCCGTCGTCGAGCAGGCCGAAGTTCTCGCGTTTGAGGCCGGTGATGAAGCGGCCTTTTTTGTCGGTAACGGTGAAGATGAGGTTTACTTCGTTGGCCTGCACTTTGATGGTGGTGACGGGCCCGCCCGGGGACGGTGTCGCGGAGTCGGGGATTTGGGCCTGCGGCGGGGTGGGCACGGACTGCGGCGCGGCGCCGGATTGCGGCTGGATTGTCGACTGCGACGCTGGAGGCAGAACCGGCACCGTGAGGGAGGTCTGCCGAGCAGCTATAGTAGTCTGCGGAGTTGCGGAAGTCTGGGCGTCGGCCGGTATGGCGCTGAGGAGGAGAGTGAGGATGGTGGTGGAGGTTGCGAGGAGCCGTGATGCGGGGCCGTTGCGGAAGGTGACTTTCACGGGGTTGATTCTACCGAATTCATGAGTAGACCTGACGTGCTCTTAGGAAACTCTACCGGTTCAAGCTGGAGTTCTCTCGTGGTTGACCACCGCCGAAAACAATTGGAATCTTACCACCAAATCAAAATTGTCTCTGCGACTGGCATCACTGAGGGCGTTTCCCCGGATCATTCAAGCCTCGCGCATTCGTGCCCACCTCACCACTCTTGGCAGCATACACACGCAGCCGAGGATAGTAACCACTCCGCGTCCATACCGAAAGCTTTCAAGAGCCTTTCGCCTTTATTGTAGACGTTCACGACTGACTTTCACGCCTGAGGCGTCTTGTAAGTTTACCAATCAGTTCCCGGCATAATCCTCTTCACGAATTCATCGATTAGGAGCACTGGGAAGGCAGTATTGCCGTGGTTCGAACTTCCGATGATGGCCCCGTGCACAACACAGAGGCGCCTTAGGGAGCGGGGCAGAAGTGGACCCTGTGGATACGCTCGTGTCAATAGTTCTCGTAGAATTACCGCGCAATCCTTTCCGCTCCGCACGGCGATGCGAACAATGGCTTTCACCGCCTTCATGCGGAGGCTGCTCACAGGCGGGTCTTCCGGTTGGGGTGAGAAGGCGTGGGGCCGCGTGACAACGCTCGAGAGTCCGTCAGCGAGGGCAGAGCCTGCGGTAAGACCCGCATTTGAATGAGAGAGATTGAAGCACATTCAAGGCGGCAGGTGTTTCATGAGGTCCTCTGAGAACATGGCTTCGATAGAGAGTTCACGGATCGCGGCCACGACGAGACCGGCAGGTTCGCGGCTCTCGGCGTCGACCCGGACGCCAGCAGAACGCATCAGCTCTGCAACTCGCTCTCGCGACTCGGCCTCAATCTGGGGTCTGCACGGGCTCCAACGACTCGCCAGGTCACGGTCGCTGCGTGAACCCATCATGATCTCGAGAACGGCGATTCCAGAGGGTCCGCTCAGGACCTTCCATGTCAGTTGAGGCAGGGCAGCAATTTGATCGAGTGGCGAGTTGATCCTGTCGAGATGCTCGGGCAGATAGGCGGTATCTGCTTCATGTGCGAAATCCAGCGGGCGCACCCACCACGGCCAGAGGAAGTGTGAGCAACAAGGTCCACTTGAGAAATGTGCGACGATATGTGGTGTTGTACTTCATCGGACCTCCTAGAGAGCGGGATCGACACGGTGTTCCGCGTAGGACGGGATGAGAATGTCCCTGCCCGACGTACACACGGCTCGGGAGCCTTCCTTCAGCGTGATGACGGGAGACGGTTCAGGAAATGGTTCAGTATTTGCTCGCCCTCTTGAGCTGTTTGCTCCCAGATGCCGTTGGGGCAGCAGTTCACTTATACGGTGCGTGCACCCGGCCGTCTTCCCTCTGCCGAAGAGTTTGGGCAAATTATCGTTCGTGCAAAAGCTGGTGAAGGAATTCTGCGGCTGAAGGACGTTGCCCGCGTGAAACTGGGCGCGCAGAACTACAGCATGATAGGTCGCCTGAACGGCAAACCGGCCGCTCTGTGGCCGTCTACCAGGCTCCAGGGGCAAACGCGGTTGCAACCGCTGCCGGAGTACGTACGCTGATGGCGGAAGCGAAGACCCGCTTTCCCCAGGACCTGGACTATGTCGTTGCACTCGACACCACGCTATCAGTCACTGCAGGAATTAAGGAGATCAAGCACACCTTAGTTGAGGCGCTGGTACTTGTCATTCTCGTCGTCTATCTTTCTGCAGGGATGGAGAGCGACGCTCATCCCGCTACTCGCCGTGCCGGTTTCGCTGATCGGCACGTTTATGATCTTTCCTCTGCTCGGCTTCTCCATCAACACGCTCTCGCTATTTGGCCTGGTGCTCGCGATCGGGCTGGTGGTGGATGATGCAATCGTGGTCGTCGAGGCTGTCGAACACCATATCGAACACGGCATGACGCCGCATGACGCGACCGTTAAGGCGATGGAAGAGGTGGGCGGCCCGGTCATTGGGAGGCCGCAGCGTTTATCCCGACGGCTTTCATTCCCGGGATCACTGGTCGCCTCTACCAACAATTCGCCGTCACCATTGCGGTCTCTGTTGTCTTCTCGGCATTCAACGCATTGACGCTTAGCCCGCGCTCTCTCGGCCATGCTGCTGCGTCCCAGGAAAGAATCGCGCGGCCCGCTGGGCGCTTTCTTTCGCTGGTTGACGGATACGTTAATACCTGCAAACACCTCATTTGCTGGTGTTTGTAGTAGGCGCTAGTTTTTTTGGAAAAAAAGTGCCCGGAAGCTTCCTGCCTGATGAAGATCAGGGATATGTCTACGTTGGTCTGCAACTGCCCCACGCAGCTTCATTACAACGTACCTCCGAGGCATCGAAGAAGATCGAGAAGATCATTCTCGATACGCCGGGCGTGAGGTATGTCAGCTCGATAGTGGGCTACAGCATGCTAAGCGGAGTAAACACTACATACAGCTCCTTCTTCTTCGTCTCTTTCAAAGACTGGGAGGAACGCAAGACACCTGAGGAGAGCTACGACGGAATCAAGCGGCACCTGACCAGCGCCCTATCCAGAGTTACATCGGGAATAGTGTTTGCGTTTCCGCCTCCCGCAATTCCGGGCGTGGGCACTTCGGGTGGCTTCACCTTTGTCCTTGAAGACCGCTCCGGCAGCGCGATCGAGTTCCTGGCGAAGAATACACAGATCTTTATGGAGGAAGCTCGCAAACGCCCCGAGCTTGCCGGTGTCATGACGACCGCTCTGTTCGGAGTGCCGCAGGTTGGCATCACCGTGGACCAGGAAAAGGTACTCACGCAGCAGGTCGATCTGGCGAGCGTGTACCAAACACTACAGACCTTCATGGGTGGATCGCTGGTGAACTACTTCAACCGCTTCGGACGTCAGTGGCAAGTCTATTCCTGTGTCTTTCGACGTCGTCGAACGTTTCGGCAATTTCTTCAAAAAGGAGAAGCCGCCACAACCAGAAATAGAGCGCGTCCCTACTCACAAAGGACCGACGGCATGATCAGTATGAGAGCATGCTCGGCCGTCGTATTGACGTAAATACACCAGGCCAATACCGTGGCATAGCGCCGGACCTATCCAATCAGCCGGTCGTCCAGTCATTCGCCGAGATTCAATGGGAGTCGGTGTTTCAAGATGAGGCGCTGAAGCAGTACTTCATCTCGCAGCTGGCACTCGCGCAGGCGTGGAATACGGAGATGCAGAACTATGTCCAGCTCTATCAGGCGCTGGGTGGTGGATGGACTCCATAGTCTGTTGCACGACTGGGGTCCAATACATTCCCAGATTTCCCTCACGCACTCCCAGGTGCATTCTTACCTTCGATCGGATGCTTATTAGCAACACGCATGAGGATGAACGGTGCCGCTTCTCATGGACACGCCATTTAACGGGCTGGTAAACGTGTCCAGTGCGCGGGTTCGCGAGGCCCTCAAAAATATTGCCCGACGGGGAGTGGAAGACGTCAGAAATGGAACCGAGA
>Ga0193716_1000130_pt1 | contig 43221 bp, 56 predicted proteins | sample U2c1metaG_FD_145901 | JGI IMG/M metagenome (GOLD analysis project Ga0193716, IMG submission 145901) | Soil microbial communities from a riparian zone of the East river system, Colorado, United States - U2c1 | ecosystem: Environmental > Terrestrial > Soil > Riparian zone | place: USA: East River...
CCCTTCTGCGAAGTTCCGACAGTTTTAAACTTTTCCACAATTCCACCGACGCAAAATGGAAGTATCCCTTTGGTCTATTGACAAGCCGATTCCGTATGAGAAGAACGCACGGAAGTGGAGTCCCGCGGCTATTGAGAAGGTCGCGATGTCGATCAAGACCTATGGCTTTCGCCAGCCGATCGTCTGTGATGCGAAGAACGTTATCGTAATCGGCCACCTCCGGCTAGAAGCAGCGAAGCACCTCGGGCTGGAGAAAGTTCCGGTCCACGTGGCGAAGGATCTGTCACCGGCGCAGATCAAGGGCTTGCGCTTGGCAGATAACCGCACGAGTCAGGAGTCGAGCTGGGACTTCGAGATGCTTGGCGAGGAGTTCGAGGAGCTGAAGGATCTGGACTTCGACCTCGCCTGGACCGGGTTCGACCCATTCGAGATCGATCCGATTATGGCGGCTGAGTGGACACCTGGAGCAGCGACCGGAGACCTCGGCGAAGAGCATCACCGGAGGGTCGATCCTTCGGTCAGCTTCACCGCAGAGGAGAAGGCTGTCATCGACTCAGCGATCAGTGCCATGCGGGACCGTGAGAGCGACCCGGAGCTAACGGAGGGCCGCGCGCTTATGTTGATCTGCGGTGAGTTCCTCGGCGACGAAGGGGAATGGCAGGCAACGACGGATGCAGAGTCTACGGTTGGCCTACCATCCTGAAGGTGATAGGACATTGAAGGATCTTCGCTTGGCATACAACCCAGGACCGATAGACGCATACGGAGCACCGGCCTTGCTGGTCTCCTATGTCTACCTGGAGCCCTTCCTCAAGAACAGGACCCGGTATCACTATCGCGATTGGGTAATGGATTCAGGGGCGTTCTCTGCACATGCCAGCGGGCGAGCGGTGGATCTTCAGGCATACATCGACACGTGCAAGCGGCTGATGGAATCCGATCCGTTCCCGCAATCCCCTGCTATCACGTCGGATCGCCTGAGGACCTACTGAAGTCACTGGCGAGGGACTACCCGAAGATCGCCCTCGGTGGAGCGGTGGGCTACCGCAAGAAGGATGACTGGGCCAAGCAATGCTTCGCGCGAGTCTGGCCATGTAAGATTCACGGCTTCGGCTTCGGTGGCGAGAAGTCGATCATGGCGCTTCCCTGGCATTCGGTCGACGCGACGAACTGGGAGATCGGGCCTTGCAAGTTCGGGAGATGGAACTCCTTCGGGCACATGAGCGTCCGCGGTAGCCAGCAGGATCTACGGGCCGAGGTCCAGTGGTATCTCCGGCTGGAAGATCGCGCGAGGACCAAATGGAAGAAGCAAATGATGGAGCTGGACAGTATTGCCCCGACCGTGCGCCTCGCATTAGATGCGGGTGCGGCGAGTGGTCAGCACGCGGCGATCGCCTTTGGATCATCGGTCCCCCCCACGCTTCGATTAGCCACTCAAGCAAAAGAGGTGAAAAGGTTCAATGCCCTCAACCATCCTGATTTATAGCGGCGGTCTCGATTCGACCGTGCTGCTCTACCGGCTACTGGCATCAGGCCGAACAGTGAAAGCGCTGTCGATCGATTACGGCCAACGGCACCGCAAGGAACTGATCAGCGCCGCGAGGTTCTGTGAGCGACTCGGGATCGAGCAACGGATCGCCGACCTCAGTTCGATCGCCCCACTGCTGGCGGGAAGCTCTCAGACCAGCGAGATCGATGTTCCCGATGGTCACTACGCCGAAGAGTCGATGAAGGTCACCGTCGTTCCGAATCGCAATATGATCATGCTATCGCTGGCGATCGGCTGGGCGGTCAGCCTGAAATACGATTCGGTCGCTTACGCAGCACACGCCGGTGATCATGCCATCTATCCGGACTGTCGCCCCGAGTTCGTCGACGCGATGATTGCCGCGGCAGCGGTGGCGAACTGGCATCCCGTTGCGATCGACCGGCCATTCATGGATCTGTCGAAAGCGGATATCGTTCAGGCCGGACACCGGCTAAGGGTTCCGCTGGAAGAGACCTGGAGCTGCTACAAGGGTCACGACGTCCACTGCGGACGCTGCGGTACCTGTGTCGAACGGCGGGAAGCTTTCGAGCTGGCTGGCGTTCCGGATGCGACCCAATATGTTTCGGCTTGAGAAGCAATTCCGATTCGAGGCTTCGCATCAGCTACCGAACCATGACGGCAAGTGCGCCCGTTTGCATGGCCATTCCTGGATCGGTCGCGCTGTAGTCGAGGGCGTCGAGCTTCACACGACCGGTCCGAAGGTCGGCATGTTGATTGATTATGCCGACATAAACGAGCCGGTTAAACGGCTGGTCGAAGCGTACCTGGATCACTACCACCTGAACGAATCGACTGGGCTGGTGAATCCGACAAGCGAGGAGCTGGCGCTCTGGATCTTCAACCGACTGAAGCCGCTAATCACCGGGCTATCCGCCATCGTGATCGAGGAGACCTGCACTAGTCGTTGCGAATACCGCCCATGAACGCGTACACGGTCAATGAAATCTTTTACTCGCTCCAGGGAGAAGGAGCCAGGGCAGGCACCGCGAACGTCTTCGTCCGGTTCACTGGCTGTAATATGCAATGCGACCTGGAGCCGGGTCCGCTGTCTCCTGGAGGCTTCGCCTGTGATACGGAGTTCACCAGCGGGCGGAAACTAACCGCGGTGGAGATCCTGGCAGCGATCAAGGAAGAGTCCGCGGTCTGCCGCTGGGTGATCCTGACGGGCGGCGAACCGGCGTTACAGGTCGACGCGGAGCTGGTCGCCGCATTGAAAGCCGCGGGCTACTCCATCGCCATTGAGACGAACGGATCGATCGATGTCAGCGACCTCGGGCTGGACTGGATCGCCTGCTCTCCGAAGGTGGCCGAGCACGCCGTCAAGCTGAAACGTGCTGACGAGCTTCGGTATGTTCGCGCGCACGGCCAGGGGATACCGAGACCGGCGATCCAAGCGGAGTGCCGTCTGATCTCACCGGCATTCGATGGACCGACCCTGAACCCGAGACACCTCGCATGGTGCATCCAACTCATAAAAGACAACCCGGAATGGCAACTGTCAACGCAACTCCACAAAGCGTGGTTGGTCCGATAACCGGGATCGATCACCATACCGCCGTGTTCGCGGTCCGGACGCTCCTGGAGCACCTCGGCGAGAGCCCCGACCGTGAGGGCCTCCTGCGGACCCCGGAGCGTGTGGTGGCTTCCCTGCGCGAAATGACGGTCGGTTACAGCATGGATCCGGCTGAGATCCTGACGACGACGTTCAGCGATGAGTGCGACGAGATGATCGTGGTCGGCGGAATCGACTTCTACTCGCTATGTGAGCACCATATGCTCCCATTCGTTGGGACGGCGACGGTCGGTTATATCCCGAATGGCAAGGTGCTCGGTCTATCGAAGATCCCGCGGCTGGTCGAATGCTTCGCCCGGCGATTACAGATTCAGGAGCGCCTGACAAACCAGATCGCTAGCGCGTTACAGGCGCACCTCCAGCCGCTAGGCACCGGCGTGATCATCCACGCAATGCACTTCTGTGTCGCTTGCCGAGGCGTCCAGAAAGCGAACACGCGAATGACGACCTCTAGCCTGCTGGGGAAGATGAGAGACTCCGCCCCGGCGAGGTCGGAATTCCTCGGCTTCACTGAGTCCAGGCACTAAAGATTATGGGATTACGAGGACCAGCTCCGAAGCCGACCGATCTCCGCAAGTTCGAGGGGAACCTCGAGAAGAAGCCGCTTCCGAAGCACGAGCCGCAGTATCCGCCAGGGCTTCCGACGCACCCGGAGAAGATCTCCGAGGCAGCTCAGGATATCTGGGACACGCTCGTCGACGAGATGGCTGGCAAGGCGGTTCTTAGACGCGTAGACAAGCGCGCGCTCTGGCAGCTATGTGAGGACGAGGCGATCATCACCGAGGCGTACGCCGGGCTCTGGCAGATGGTCACGATGATCGACGAGAAGGCGCGCAAGGAAGGCAAGTCTCTACCTGGCGGACCGATGATCGCTCTCCTGTCGACGACTAAGGGGCGACTAACGATGGCCGCGATCAGAGATCTCGCGAATCGCGTCATTATCGAGCGTCGCGAGTTCGGCCTGACTCCGTCGTCGCGGTCTCGAATCGAAGCGACTGCAGAAGGCGGAGCGCTCGACTCGCTGGAGATGAAGCTGTGTGGCTGAATATCGCCCGGCGACCTGCGCGTACTGCTTCGCTGACTCGTGGTGTGAGACGCGAGCGAACGGTAAGCCGCAGTGTCGGGCTTGCAAAATAGAGCGATTTTACTCTGAAATTCTGTACCCTCCGCTCGGTTATAGCCTGATGGGCTGGCAGCGGAAAGTCCTTCGCGACATCTACGGGAAGATCGATCTCGACACCGGCGAGCGTCAGTATCGATCGGCCTACATCTCGGTCGGCAAGAAGAACGGCAAAGCATTGAGTCTGTCCACTCCGATCCCAACACCTACGGGCTGGACCAGCATGGGCGATATCCGCACAGGAGATTCCGTATTTGATGAACGCGGAGCGATCTGCAAGGTCATCGCTACAGGCGAAGTCCAGACCGGAAGGCCATGCTTCGAAGTCACATTTTCAGACGGCTGCAAGATTGTCGCCGACGCAGAACACGAATGGTTAACGCACACTCGCAAGCCAAAGAACAAAATCCTGATTCACACTACGGCGGAGATCGGCGCAAGCCTCAGGATTGAAAGTCCCGGCAGCGCAGGCGCTAATCACGCCGTAGCGGTTTCAGGCGCGATTCAGTGTCCGATTGCTGATCTGCCGGTTCCGCCCTATGTCCTGGGCGCGTGGTTAGGTGATGGCACTTCCTTAAATGCAACCTTCACAGTCTCTGTTAGCGATGCGCATATTTTGAATGAATTTGAACGTGAAGGTGTTTGCTGGCATCGATTCAAATCTAGCGGAGGATCGAACTCCGCACTGACGGTCCGCCTAGGAGGGAAGCAGGGTCACCACAACACGCGAACTCGTCCTAATCTACAGCGCACCCTTCGGATTTCGGGACTTCTTGGAAAGAAGCACATCCCCGCTGCTTATCTCCGCTCATCTATCGATCAGCGATTCGCTCTCCTTCAAGGATTGATGGATACCGACGGCTACTGCTCTCCGGTAGGCCAGTGCGAATTCACCGCGACCAACCCGCGATTGGCCGCCGGTGTCCTGGAGCTGCTGCGCACACTAGGCTTCAAGCCCACTTTTTACATACACAACGCCACGTTAAACGGACGCATAATTGGACCGAAAATCAGGATTCAGTTCTGGCCATCGAAGGAGCCTGTATTTCGGCTCCCGCGAAAAACCGAGCGCACCCGAAGTTTGAAGTGTGACAGAACCAAGAGGCGGCACATTATTTCGGTTACTCCGACTGAGAGCGTGCCAGTTCGTTGTATCCAGGTAGATTCTCCGTCGCACATGTTCCTCGCTGGCGAGAGCATGATCCCGACTCATAACAGCTTTCTTATCGGCGGTCTACCGCTGTATCACCTGCTAATGGAAAACGAACACAACCCGGAAGCATACGGAGCCGCGGCGGCGAAGGACCAAGCCGCGATCGTATTCCGCGCAGCGTCTCAGCTCGTCCAGGCAAACCCCGAGCTGAATGCCTTGCTGCGGGTGCTGCCGTCGACTAAGCGCATCGTACGGCGTGACGGTGGCGGGTTCTATACCGTTCTCAGCGCGGACGGCGACGTGCAGGACGGCGTCGAGCCGAGCCTACTGATCCGAGATGAGATCCATCGCTGGAAGTCGGCGAGAGCGGAGACCTTAAAGGATGTCCTTACCAAGGGTCAGATCTCGCGCTCGCAGCCTCTCGATATCGCGATCACGACAGCCGGAGCAGAGTACGAGTCGCTTCTCTGGTGGCAGGAATACCAGCACGCGAAGCGAGTTCTCGAAGGTTCCGTCAAGAACAGCAAGCTCTATGCCGCGATCTGGGAAGCTGACCGGAAGCGAATCGATACAGACCCGGATTACTGGAAGTCACGAGAAGCTCGCGTGGCCGGTAACCCGAGCCATGAAGACTTCGAAGGCGGCTTCTTGCGAGACTCTGCTCTCGTCGGAGAGCTGGATAAGGCGCTCGACGAACCCTCGGAGCGCTCGAAGTATCTCCGGTATCACCTCAATGTTCCGATCAGTCAGCAGGAAGAGCCGATCATCGACATGGAGGCGTGGAAGCTCTGCGGCGGCGGCGAGGACCTGCGCGAGTGGCCGATCTACGATGTCGATCTACTCATTCGGAAGTGGGGCCTTCTCGATCGTCCTTGCTGGGCTGGCGTCGATGCGTCCTGGACGACAGATTTAACCGCGGTGGTGTTCGTCTTCCCGCCCTTCGAAGGCGTCGAAGAGTGGACCCTGCTCCCGTTCTTTTGGATGCCGGAGGGTAGAGTCCCGACGCTGGAGCGCATCTGCCGAGTACCCTATGCGAGTTGGATCGATACCGGCTTCATTGAGACGACCGCGGGTAACGGAATCGATATGCGCGCGGTCAAGGATCGGATCAAGTGGGGCCGCGAGATGTTCGAGTTGATCGAGGTCGACTTCGACAGAGTCAACTTCCGGACCCAGGCGATGGAACTGCTCGACGATGGGATCGACACGATCGAAGTAACGCAGACGTTCCTGCTCCTCAGTCACCCGACGAAGTTCCTCCTAAGCTCGTATGTCGATCAGAAGATCAGACACGGGAATAACCCGGTTCTGAACTGGATGGCGAGCTGTATGCAGCTCCAGTACGACCGGAAAGATAACTGCCAGCCGACGAAGCCGGAACGCATGAAGTCGGCGAAACGGATCGACGGTCTCGCCGCAACCGTGACGGCGCTTAGCCGGTCGCTCGTAGCTGAGGATACCGGCGTAACGGCTACAGTCAGGAGCGTCCGTTAGTGTTTTCCGAAATGGTTGCGCGCGTCAAAGGCTTGTTGGATGGCTTCTCTTCCGGCCCGATTCAACTGTTCGAGAAGGGAGCCACATTCGAGCAGGCGGAATGGTATGCGCGCAACGGTTTTCCTGGGATCGCGGCGAATCTCTCTGGCGGATCACCGGCATGGTCCGGCGAGTCAGTCACCGTCGATATCGCACTGAATCATTCGGTCGTCTGGTCTTGCAATCGGATCATCAGCGAATCCACAGCGTTCTTGCCGCTGGTCCTCATGCAGCGCCTGAAGAACAAGGACAAGCGCGTCGCTTACGAGCATCCGATGTATACGGCGCTTCACGATTCGCCGAACGACGAAATGACGGCGATGGGCTTTCGTGAGACGCGGACAAGCGACTGCGTATTGCAGGGCGGCGGCTTCGCTCAGATCTACCGTCGTAGCGGGACGGGGACCGCGATCGAGCTTGGCGCGCTGTTACCTTCGCAGGTCACTCCGGACCGCGAGAAGACCGGCTTTAAGCGTCTGGTCTACGTAGTCAAAGAGGGCAACAGTCCAGGCAAGACCTACACCGTCGAGAAGGGCAAGCCGCAGGACATCCTACATATTCGCGGTCTCGGATCGGATGGAATCCGCGGTTACTCAGTCATCTCGATCGCGAGACAGTCGATCGGTACGGCGATCGCCGCGGAGAAGAACGTCGCGAAATTCTATGCGGCAGGCGGGCGTGTTCCGTATCTGCTAGAACATCCGACCAAATTCAAGAATGATCAGGACTTCGACCGCTTCCGGAAGCAATGGGCCGAGACCTACTCGGAGCCCCACACGGTTCCGATTCTTGAGAACGCGATCAAGTATAAGCAGACCGGTCTCAGTAACGCCGACGCGCAGCTTCTCGAATCTCGCCAGTTCTCGATTCCGGAGATTTGCCGGTGGTTCTCTGTCTCGCCGCATCTCGTCGGCGATCTCTCGCGAGCGACCTTCTCGAACATTGAACAGCTCGCTCTAGAGTTCGTGACGAAGACGCTCTCCGCATGGATTACGCGATGGGAGCAGGAGCTATGGCGCTGTGTCCTGACGGCGGAAGAGCGCGCCGAGGGTTACTACTTCAAGCACAACCTAAACGCGCTACTCCGCGGTGACTTCCAAAGCCGGATGGCCGGTTATTCGACGATGCTCCAGAACGGCATCGCTTCCGTGAACGAAGTGCGAGACCTCGAAGACTGGAATCCGATCGACGGCGGCGACGATCACCACATCCAGCTCAACATGCAGACGCTACCGGGCGGGGGCGCACAGGTCCCGACGTTAGTCCGGCTGGGCCAGCCCGCGAATTCCTAGATCGAAAGGCAGATCGTATGACTACAAAACATCACCTCCGCATCGAGGTCAAGGAGCTATCGCCCACGGGCACGTTCGAAGGCGCGCTGTCCGTCTATAACAAGATCGACCTCGGCGGCGATCTTATCGAGCCGGGCGCGTTTGCGAAGACGATCAAAGAGCACGGCAACGAAGTGCCGCTTCTCTGGCAGCACAAGACAGATAAGCCCATCGGAATGCTGACGCTCGTCGACGGGCCCGAAGCTCTCAAGGTCAGTGGCCGGATCGAGATGGAGACCATCGCCGGGCGCGAAGCTTACATCCTGATCAAAGCTCGGATCGTCAAGGGTCTATCGATCGGCTACGACACCGTGAAGGAAGTAGTCGAAGGCGGCGTCCGCAGGCTAAAGGAGATCCGTCTATGGGAGGGAAGTATCGTCACCTTCCCGATGAACGAAGCAGCGATTATCAGCGCAGTGAAAGCTAGCCGCGGACGCTTCGCTACGAAAGCTGACTTTACGACTGAGTACGCCGAGATCCAACTCCAGGAAGCTGCGTACCAGATGTGGATCGCGCTCCGGTCGTCGCTCTGCTCGATCCCCTGGGCTAGCGATCTGACGCGCGAGGAGAAGATCACCGCCTCGCAGGCGTGCATTGATGAATTCGGCGCAACTTACATGGAATTCATTCCGGCGTACCTCGACTGGTTAGAGCGCGAGTACGGAAGCATGGAAACGATGCAGCGCTCGCCGGTCGAAGAGAAGGCCGGGCGCAAGCTTAGCGCCGCTACGACCGGAACAATCCGGACAGCACACGAGAAAGTGAAGTCCGCCACCGATCTTTTGTTTGCACTTCTGGACGACGAAGCCGCCGACGATAGCGCCGACACTTCGGAAGCAGAAGCCGCGAAACAAGCAGTCAAACCCGAGCCGGTTCCAGACCACTCGGCACTCTTTACTCAACTCAAAGGAGCCCTGGTATGGAACCCCTTGACCAGAAACTAACCGAACTGACCACCGACATCACGACCTTTCAGGCAAAAGCGAAGGAAGATCTGAAGAACTTCGGCACGGTCCAAACCGAAACCAAAAACGCGCTCGATACAGCCGTATCGCAGCTCGGCAAACTCCAGACTCAGGTAGATGCAATCGATCTGAAGATGGCCACTCGCCACGTAGAGAGTGCGACGCAGCAGAAGAGCCTCGGCGACCTAGTCGGCGAGAACGAGAAGTTCCTCGAAGCGAAGGAGCACGGCTTCGCAGGCAAGCGGCCTGTAACGATCCACCTGAAGTCGAGCGCCTTCGAGCGCAAGGCGAACATCACAGAGGGCGCGCTGGGTAGCGGCACGGGCGGTGTAGTTTCTCGTGTCATGCTTAGCGGCCCGATCCCCCTGTCAATGCAGGGCTTTCGTATCCGGGACCTGATCGCAGTCCGTCCGCTGACGACCGGCAACGCTTTTGACTGGATCCGTCAGACGGTCCGGACGAACCTCGCATCGCCGCAGGTAGAGGCGTTGGCGAAGTCGGAATCCACGTACTCATGGGACGTCCAGAGCGGCACCGTGAAGACCATTGCGCACTTCGTCAATGTGTCTCGTCAGGCGCTCGACGATGTGCCGTGGCTGCGTGAGACGATCGACGGCGAGCTGAAGTACGGCTTGCTGCTGAAGGAAGAAACCGAGATTCTGTCGGGCGACGGTACAGGTGAGCACCTGAACGGCATCATTACCCAGGCGACCGCTTACTCGACCGCTTACGACAACGTTTCGTCCTATACGCGCCTGGATCAGCTTCGTCACGCGAAGCTACAAGCGCGGCTGGCTGGCCTCGCGACCTATTCGCCGGACGCCTTCGTGCTCCATCCGACCGACATGGCCGAGATCGAACTGATCAAGGATGAGTCGGGCGGAGTAGCGCACAAGGGCCGGTATATCATCGGCGATCCGAAGACCGGAACCGAGCTGAAGTTTGTCTGGGGCCTTCCGGTTGTCGAGAGCGATTCGATCACGCCGGGCACGTTCCTAACCGGCTCGTTTGCGCGAGCGGCGGAACTGGTCGACCGTATGGCGGCGACAGTCGAGATCTCGTTCGAGCACGCCTCGAACTTCACCAGCAACTTGGCGACGGTGCTCTGCGAAGAGCGCGTCGGCCTGGCAGTCAAAAAGCCGGGCGCATTCATCAAGGGGACGTTCGCTTCGAGCCCTGCCTAAGTTTTAACGGCGCTTCCATGCCTAGATAAGCTTTCTCGGCGGGGTGCAGGGCATGGCCTGTATCCCCGTTTTACCCAACTTTCAAACATGCCGAAGAAAACGAAAACGAAAGCGGTCACAATTCGAAAGCCTAGACCATCTCGAAGACGGTCGGAACGTACTTTGCAAATATGCGATTGATAGCAAATTCTCAGCTCTGCGGCGACTACGGAATGGTAGACGGCGGTCACGAGTTCACTTGCGAGGATGACGTCGGCGAGCAGCTCCTCCGGATGAATAAAGCACGCCGACCAGAATCGCCTTCGATCCGATACGAGACGAAAGTGATCACTCCGGAAGCTCCCGAGGTGAGCGCGCGGACACCGTTTCGTCACGTGTCTGTGTCTGACCCGGAACAGGCGAGAGTGGCTGCCGAAGGCGATCGAGCAGTTTCAGAGGCAGACCTATCCGACTTGCGAGCTGTTGATTCTCGCAGACGGGGCGAGCGTTCGCGATCTGGTTCCTGATAGCGGTAACGTCCGCCTGATCGAACTTAGCGGGGCCGCGGAGATCGGCGAGAAGCGGAACTTCGGATGCGATCGCGCAGCCGGAGAAGTGATCGCACACTGGGATGATGACGATTATTCAGCTCCAGGACGGCTGGCAGATCAGCTCCAGCGGCTCCAGGAAAGCGGCAAGAGTGTCACCGGCTACCACTCAATGCGGTTCACGGATGGCGTCCGCTGGTGGAAATATAACGGCGAGAAACACTACTCGCTCGGGACGTCGCTCTGTTACCGGCGCGATTACTGGGAGCAGCACCGGTTCCCCTATCTCCAGGTCGGCGAGGATAACCAATTCGTCGCCGCGGCGTTCTCGAATCGAATGCTCGTTACAGCCGACGCAGGCGACCTGATGCACGCCACGATTCACCCGGGTAATACGAGCCCGCGGCAGATGGGGGATAACTGGAAGCTTCTCGATGCCTGAGCCGTGGGGGCAGGATAGTCGGCTACTATCCGGAGCCTCAGCAGAAGCCAGTGGCTTATTTACCATCAGCGGTGCGTGTGGTGGGTTCAGGCGCTATGTAAGCTGGGGCTCATTCGCGGGGTCCCGAGATTCTGCCTAATCAGTTACTCACCGGAAACGGCTGGTGCGACATACCGCTGCACTCGTTGCCGGACGGTGCTGCATTGCGATCTGGACTGTCAGCCATTCACCGGCGGTCAATTACGTTAAGGCAAAGAGCCTTTTCCTTTACTCAAGCCCAGAAGCGTAAAGAAGACTTTACACAAATGAATCTGAATCTCGGCGCTTGCGACCGCGCGTTTCCTGGCTTCCTGTCAGTCGACATCGTTCCGCCTGCCGACGTGATCGCAGACCTGTCGCAGCCCTGGCCGTGGGAGGATTCGAGCGTCGATGAGGTTCGCGCGCACGATATTTTCGAGCACCTTCCATCCCGCATCCTAACGATGAACGAGCTTCACCGAGTCCTGAAGCCGGGAGCCCGGGCCACGGTCGAAGTGCCGAGCGCTACGAAAGGCGCCGGCTGGGCTCAGGACCCGACGCACCTATCGCCTTGGTCTATGAATTCGTTCCAATATTTCGAGGCTGGGTCATTCGCGCATCAACGATTAGCGAAGTCCTACGGGATCACCGCGGCCTTCCGCCTGGTCTCCCTGCTCGAGCGGATGTACAAGGACGTCCACGAGGATGTCTTTAAGATCACCGCAGTACTCGAGGCGGTCAAGTGACTGCGATCGCCGGGTTCTGCGACCAAGGGAAGGTGTGGATCGGTGCCGACAGCGCTGCCGTGGCGGGTCTCGATCTAATGGTCCGGGCAGACTCCAAGGTTTTTAGGAACGGGGAATTCCTGTTCGGCTTCACCTCCTCGTTCCGGATGGGTCAGCTCCTTCGGTATAAGTTGCAGCCGCCGAAACAGCACGACCTCGATACCTACGCTTTCATGGTCACCGTATTCGTGGACGCCGTACGCGAGTGCCTGAAGGCCGGGCTTTTCTACGTAGGCGCTGACTACCAGGTGGCAGAATCGATGGACGGCTACGATGCTTGCGGCTGCGGCCAGGCGATCATCCTGGGCGCGCTCTTTGCGACGAAAGGCATGGAACCTCACGCGCGCATGAAAGTAGCGCTTGAAGCCGCAGAGCGACATAGCGCGGGCGTTCGCGGCCCCTTCCCTATTGAAGCCATATGAGCCTCTCCGTAATCATTCCGAGTAAGACATTCTCGAACCTAAGAGCATGCGTCACGGCGCTTCATGCCAACGAACCTGCCTTGCGCCTCATCGTGGTCGATGACGGACTGGAGGCTTCTTTCGGCTACCAGCCGAGGAGCTTCGAATATTCGGAGGGATCCTGCCTCGATGGAAGCACGATCATTCCGGGCATCAAGCCGTTTGTATTCGCGCGGAACTGCAATCTCGGGATCAAAGCTGCGGATGATGACGACGTGATCCTGCTCAACGATGACGCCATGCTGAAAACGACGCTAGGCTTCACTCAGTTGCTAGAAGTCGCGGAAGACAACCCCACGTTCGGAGTCATCTCGGCGACCACTAACGTGGCTGGCAACAGAGCGCAATATCATCGCGGGATCGGTCTGCGAGAAGAGGCGCGCACCGTGGCTTTCATCTGCGTACTCATTCCTCGCGTCGTGATCGACAAGGTCGGTCTGCTCGACGAACGGTATACGGCGTATGGATGGGACGATAACGACTATTGCCGTCGCGTACGGGAGCATGGGCTAAAGATCGGAATCTTCGACGGCTGTTTTGTCGATCACGAGTCCCTTCGAAGTACGTTCCGCGGCCATCCTCACACCGCGGGCGATATCAGCGCAGGAGCCGAGATCTACCTACGGAAATGGGGGAGCCTCGAATGAGCGTACTAATCACCGCCAGGGGATCGCTTCTAACCCCGGGCTCTCTGGCAGACCGGTCTCCGGAAACCGCGACGATGGTCGACGGTCTATTTGCAATCGCCAAGGCGCTATTCGCTATAGCTGAGGCGATCCGAGATTCAGGGAGCCCGAAACACGAGACGTACCACGTCGCCGCTATCACGCATGAAACTGTTTTTGTCCCCCCACAACGACGATGAAACCCTGTTCGGATCGTGGACAATCCTTCGCGAGACGCCGACCGTCGTGGTCGTCACGGATTCGTACGCTCAGGAGAACCGAGGATACGGAGTAACAGCGGATCAGCGGCGAAAGGAATCGCTAGCCGCAATGGAGATACTCGGCGCGCCTCTCCAGTTCCTCGGATTCCGCGACGATCAGCCACTAACCGGGTTGGTCGAGCGCTTACGAGAGTATGGCGAGCCGGAAATGGTCTATGCACCGGCGAACGAACTGGGCGGACACGTCCACCACAATCTGATCGGCGATTTCGCACGGCGAATCTTCCCGCGAGTGACTTCGTATATGACGTACACCACACAGGGCAAGTCGACGGGCAAGCCGGTATCATTTGATGCTTCCTGGCCGGAGCTGAAGCTAAGAGCACTGGCCTGTTACGGATCGCAACTGCGGCTGGCTAGCACGCGCGATCACTTCTTGCGACCGCAGTATGAGTATTACCTGGAATAACGACACGATCCGCGAGCACGAGCGCCAGTCGATACGCGCCTTCATGGAGAACCACAGCGGTTATCTTCGCGGACGCGTCATGGACTTCGGAGCAGGCAAGCTCGGCACTTGTCGCGAGCCGGAGCCGTATCGAGATCTGGTCGACGGCGAGTATGTGCCATACGACAAGGGCGATCAGTGGCCAGACGGACAGTTTGACTGCGTGATCTGTAATCAGGTCCTCCAGTACGTTCACGATCCTCGGTACGAGCTGGAGCGCTTGCGAGAGAAGCTTCAGTTCGGCGGGCATCTCGTGTTGACGTACGCGACTTGCTGGGACGAGGTCGAGCAGGATGATCTCTGGCGATTTACGAAGGCTGGGATGAGTCGATTGCTGCGATACGCCGGGTTCGACGTCCTATTACACGAGCGCCGCGCGGGAATCAATCTCGGCGGCTTCACGTTCGCTCTTGGCTATGGCGTGCTGGCGAGACCTTCTTGATCTCCGCGGTTATTCCAACTCGTGGCGATGTCGATCTATCGGCGATCCGGAAGCATCTCGAAGGATATCTGGAAATCGATGACATCGAGTTCATTCACGGAACGTCGCCGTTCAACCGCTACGTAGCCGCGGCGAGAGCGAAGCATACCTGGATCTATACGCAGGACGATGACTGTATCACCGACATCCAGCCGCTAATCGACGCCTATGAGCCCGGCATCGTCGTGAACGCAATGACCGAGGAGCACGGAGCGCAGTATCCGGGCCGGATCACGCTGGTCGGATTCGGCGCGCTCTTCCACCGGCGGCTGATTCAGGTTCTCGAGGGCTGGGAGCAGGACTCGCTCTTCTTTCGCGAGGCGGATCGAGTGTTCACCGCTCTGACGCAACACAAGACGGTATTTCCAAGGATTCAGATTTTGCCTTGCGCGATGAACGACAACCGGATGTATCGCCACGTGCAGCATAACGACGCTCGGGTCGCGATCACTCGGCGAATCTTCGAGCGTACGGGTATCGTCGCATGATCGAGCTTCTCTATCTCGCGCACAACCGGCTAGCGTTCACGCAAGCCACCTTTGCAGCCATGTTGCTCAACACGAACTGGGCCAGCGTCTCTCACGTCTCGCTATACGACGAGCACTCGGTCGACGGAACCTTCGAGTACCTGGACCGCGCGACGGCTTCGATCCCGGTCCCTTGCGAGTTATGGCGAAGCGAATTCCTTTCGCCGGTCGCCGTGCTGAACGATTTCGTTACTCGTCGTCGCCCTGATCTTTTCTGCAAGATCGATAACGACACGATGCTTCCGCCCGGCTGGCTGGATGACTGTCTCGATGTGATGTCGGCGAATCCTGAGATAGACCTGCTGGGGATCGAGGCGATGTACGAGCCCGCACCCGCCCCCAGCGTGAGAGGCGTTTCCGTAGCTTCTCACATTGGCGGCATCGGCCTGATGCGAGGACGAGCATTCACCACTTTGCCGGAGCCGCAGGGTCGCTTCGGCTTTACGGCTTGGCAGGCCGCGGAGCCGGTCAGTAAGGCTTGGCTGACGCCTTCTCTTCCTGTATTCCTGCTGGACCGCATGACCCTAGAACCGTGGCGGACGCTCAGCGAGACCTACGTGGAGCGTGGCTGGCAGCGTCTCTGGCCGCCGTATATGGATAGCGAGTCGGCGCTCTGGGATTGGAGTCTCGCGGCGTGACCGGATTACTTCGGATACGAAATGAGGCGCGCTGGATCGAGCGCTGCATCTCCTCGATCCTGCCGGTCTGCGATCAGGTCCTCGTCATGGACGATCACTCGACCGATGGCACGCCGGACCTATGTACGCCGCTTCCTGGTGTGACTGTCTATCAATCTCCGTTCGCCAACTTAGACGAGGCGCGCGACAAAAACTGGCTTCTCCAAAAAGCGGCCGGAGCGGAATGGGTTCTGATGATCGATGGCGACGAGCTGCTGGAACCTGGGGCTATTGAAACGGTTAGCGCAGTTTCCCGGCATCGTGCGGCGCTCGTTTATAGCTTTCGCGTGCTCTATCTCTGGGACAGCGAAACACAGGTCCGAACCGATGGCGTCTACGGACGCTTTCGACGACCGAGTATGTTCCGGCCAGACGGCGCTACATTCCAGGCCACGCACGCAGGCGGTAATTTTCACTGCGGGAACGTGCCCCGCGACTTGCAGCCTTACGCGCGACCGATCGACGCAGCGCTTCTGCACTTCGGTTACCTCCACCGCGAGGACCGTCTTCGAAAGTACGCGTGGTATAACCTTCGCGATCCGCACAACAGGAACGAGGACGGCTACCGGCATATCGTCCAGGGCGATCTCCCTGAGGTTCCCGGTCAGGCGAAGCTACTTCACGCCGGGCCGCTAACGCTGGAGGATCTATGTTCTCGGTAGGGTCTACGTACGGCGTTCTGGCCGGATACGGTTCGCTCAATCTCACGGACGCGTCGCCGCCTCAGTCATTCACGGAACCGCTAACGCTTGAGGAAGTTCAAAGCTACTTGAAGATCCCGACCCGGGCCGTTCAGGACGATGAAGAGAAGAGTCTACTCGGGTCGATGATCTCCGCGGCGCGCGAGCTTGCCGAGATCCTACAGAATCGCGATCTGATCCGGAAGCAGTGGGATCTCTCGCTCGACTATTGGCCATCGACAGCGATCAAGTTACGAGCCCCGCTCGTCTCTGTAGATTCGGTGCAGTACCGAACCTCAGACGGAGCGTATGTATCGCTCGCGCAAGATACCGACTTCGTCGTTGACTCGGCGAAAGTCCCGGGCGTGGTGATGCCGCTTTATAACCAGATATGGACGTCGTTCACTCCGTGGCCATCCTCCGCGATCGTCGTCAGATTCACAAGCGGCTACTCTCCGGACTCTATTTTTTGGCAGGACGCAGGCGCTCGTATCCGAATCGGTATGCGCTTGCTGATCTCCGCGTGGTTCCATACACGGCTACCCTTTGACGTGCCGCTAGAGGAGATCCCTTACGCGATTACAGCGTGCCTCTCCTACGGGGCGAACGAGCGCGCTCGATAGAGGCTTCTCCATAAATGAAACGAATTCTGTTCGCACTGTTTGCGCTGGCCGGAGCGCTGTCCGCTCAAACAAACTGTATCCAGATCACGGATACACTCGGCGCGCTCGGCGCGTCGACGCCGGGCCTGATGACCGGAACGATCGATCTCACTATCGGTTACTCGGTTCCGAACGGAGCGGGGACGCTAGTTCAGTCGCAAGCGCGAACGACGGTCACCGCAGGCGCGCTGTCGGTCTGTGTCCCGCCTAGCAGCTCCATCACTGCGGTCTATCTCGTGAAGCGTCCTGTGCCCCTTACCGGCACTGTGCAGTTCACTCGGTATTGGACGATTCCGGCTAGCGGCGGACCATTCAAATTGAGTCAGGGGATCGAGACGCAGACTTTCCCGCAACCCTTCCCGGCGACCGTTACGGGGCCGACCGGACCCACCGGGCCAGCAGGAGCTACAGGCGCGCAGGGCGCGCAAGGTGAACCGGGTCCCGCGGGGGGGCCTGTCGGGCCGGAAGGTCCTCAGGGTCCTATCGGAGTCACCGGTCCGCAAGGGCCGCAGGGCGTCAAGGGCGACACCGGCGATACGGGCGGGGCTGGCGAGCAGGGGCCGGAGGGGCCGCCGGGTCCTACTGGAGCGACTGGATCGACCGGGCTAACCGGACCTCAAGGCGTCAAAGGTGACACGGGTGACATCGGACCAACGGGGCCGCAGGGCACTATCGGTTTAACTGGCTCCCAGGGTGTCAAGGGAGATACGGGCGACACAGGGCTGACCGGCCCGCAGGGAGTCGCGGGCCCAACAGGTAGCACCGGGCCCACCGGATCAACAGGAACAACCGGCGCGCAAGGCATCCAGGGAATTCAAGGTGCGACCGGCTCAACGGGTTCGACCGGAGCGGCGGCAACGATCGCAGTGGGGACTGTTACAGCGCTAAACCCGGGGGCGACGCCAACGGTTGCTAACGTCGGGACAAGCGCCGCGGCTACGTTCAACTTTGGTATTCCAGGTTCGGGAACGACGTTCGTCGGATGGTGTACTGGCACCATTATCTCCGGAGGAACAACCGTTCTCTATCCATTCCAGGTAACTACGACGGCCTGTGCATCTTCCACCTCGTTCCTTGGATTACCCGTTCGCGCAGGCACCGTAAAAAACCTGCGGGTCATTATGTCGGTAGCTAGCACTACGACAAACTCCGGAGTGTTCACCGTCTACAAGGGCGGCGTCGCAACAGCGCTGACCTGTACCTCCTCGACCGCAGGCTTTTGCGGAGACCTAACGCACAGCTTCACGACCGTTGAATTTGACCGCTTAACCGTCAAGGTTATCTCTCTTGGCGGTTGGATCTCGACGGCTCCCACTTATTCGTCAGGAGCTTCGGGCTGCACGGACGGCACGCGGACGGTTACCTTTACCGGCACTGGCACGGGCGGCGCTGGCACCATCACAGTATCGGGCGGCGTCCCGACGGGAGTCGTGACCATCACTTCAGTGGGAGTGGGTTATACCGGCGCCTCGGCTGGCACGATCTCTACATGCACCGGCGCTGCCGTATTTTCTGGCGGTGCGATTACTGCCGAGACTCTAGCCGCTCCGATCATCACGTTCGACGTTCTGTAACGAACACCTAATGAAAAAATGGCCGCGCATCGATCCCGGCGCGATGATTCACCGGGTCACGATTCAGAAGCAAACCCCTTCTTCGGATGAGTCCGGACCAACGGTGGAATATACGGACCTTTACTCCGTCTATGCTGCGATCGAAGTCGCGAGCGCTTCTGAAGTTATCCGTTCGGGCCAGATCGTCTCACAGGTTCCTATCTTAGTGAAGATCTATTACCAGCCAGAGATCCTGGCGAACATGCGCGTCGTCGCGAATAACGGAACCTATCTCATCCAAGGTACGCAGAACATCGACGAAATGAATATCGTTCTCGTGCTCTTCTGTGTGGCGCTCGGCGCGAACGACTAAGTTTCAAAGCGGACATCACTGTTTGAAAATTTACGGCCCGGAAATTATTTACACAGGGGTAAATTTTCGAGCACCAAAGTCGGCAAGCTATGGACATCAAGGTGGAAATACATGGCCTCAAGGGGGTCGAGGAAGCGCTGTCTCAAGCGGGGCCGAAGCTCGCGAAGGCGGCTCTCCGCAAGGCTCTTCGCGCTGGCGGTAAGCACTTCGTGAATGCAGCGAAGTCGCGCGCTCCAGTCAAGACGGGCGGGCTCCGAGACGCGATCGCGATGACCGTCAAGATGTCACCGAAGCAGCAGTCTGGATCAGTCAAGATCGGCCCGAAGAGAGACAAGGAGAAGGGCAATGAGTCGCCGGGCGTTTACGGCATGTATTCCGAATTCGGCACTAAGAATATGCCTGCCCGTCCCTGGCTGCGGCCTGCCTTCGATGCGACCGCGGCTAGCGCGCAGGACGCCTTCACCTCAGAGATCCGAGCCGGTATAGAAACGCTGAAGTAATGATCGAAAAGGGCTTGGTCGATCTCGTGCAGGGGACCGCGGCTGTCTCCGCGATCGCTGCGACTGGCGGCTTCCTGCTGACGCTGCCGAAAGCCGCGTTGCTCCCGAACTGGACCTACTTCATCGTTTCGGACGTTCCGAACTATACGCTGATCGGTCCGGTCGAGCTGACCTTCCGGCGAATTCAGATCGATTGCTACGGCAACACCGGCCAGGAGGTCATTCGATTAGCGAATGCGATCAATACCGTCCTGAGTGGGTTTTCAGGAACCCTGACCGTGAACAGCTCGCCGGTCGATACGACCTATGTTCACGCGATCTTTCGATCTAACACGATTGATTTTTTTGACGACGCTGGCCGGACCTACCGGCGAATGATCGAGTTCGAAATCTGGTTCGACCAGACGTAAAAGGCAAAAGGAGAAACAAACAAATGGCAGCAACGAAAGCAACGATCGGATACCTCGCGAAGTTCTTCGTGGGAGACTCCGCCAGTCCCACCGGTTACACAGCCGTGGCCGAAGTGAAGTCGATCAAGCCTTCACTGATGACGATCCCGGCAATCGACGCTACGCACCTCCAGAGCCCTGATGCTACAGAAGAGAAGCTGCCTGGACTGATCAAGCCCGGCACTGTAGAGATCATGGGCAACTTCATCGGCGATGCCAGCCAGCTACAGATCAAGACTCTGGCCCAGGCGCGCACGGTCTTCCCTTTCAAGATCACGGCTCCGATCAACTCCAGCACGCAGACCTATACGGTTACCGGGCTCGGATTCATCAACAAGTACGAGACCGGACCGCTAGAGCCGAGCAAGCTGAATGAGTTCTCGATGGGCGTCGAGATCACCGGCTCGATCGTCGAGGGTGTTGCCTAAGGGGCTGTATGCCGAAGCCGAAACTGATCGTAGAGAAGCTGGTCACGAAGGTCGAGCTGAAACTCGACGGGAAGACCTGGCCGATCGTCGTCACGCATAACGTGTTGATCGAAGTCGAGGCGTTAACCGGTCTGAATGTTCTCCGCGGCGAAGCGAACATTCTCAACCCGAACGCTACGTTGATTCGCGCGCTGCTGTTTGCCGTGTTGCAGCGCGCGAAAGCACCCTTCACGATCGAGGAGGTCGGAGATCTGATCACTCCTCAGAACCTCGCCCTGGTACAGGAAGCTCTGGTGAAAGGCTGGGCGGCCTCGATGCCGGAAGTGGAGGCTGAAGAAGAGCGCCCTACGAAAGCGGTCGGCGAGTAAGCCAGCCGCTTACGTGGATGGAGGCATGGTCGACCGCCCGTATCGAGCTTGGCCTGACGGATTCGGAGTGGCTCGATATGACGCCTTCAATGGTCTACGAGCTTCGCAAGCGTCTATTGAAAGAGCATCAGCGGCAAGAACTCCTGATTGGAATCATTGCGTCGACTACAGCGAACTTCGGTTTTTGTCGACCAGACACGCCGCTATCTGCTGAGGCATTTATGGTTCACCCAATGAAGCGAGAGCCGCTCCTTCCAGTGACTGGCGAGGACGTTCGCGCAGCGTTCGCCGGATTCAAAAAGGCAAGTTAAAGAGAACCCATGGCTGTCGTAGTCGGCACACTTACGATCGATCTCAAAGCCTCAACCGCTTCCTTCTCGCAGTCGATGGACAAAATGAGCCATCTGTCCGCCCGTACCGCTACGGACATCAAGCGCTCGTTAGAAAGGATTTCCGCGATCGGTCTCGCAATGGGAGCTGCGATCGCGACCGGGACAGCCGCGGTGATCATGCGATCGCTCAATGCCGCGGATGCGCTGAACGATCTCGCGCAGGCGACCGGCTCCACCACGGAGACGCTTAGCAAGCTCAAGGCCGGGATGAACAATCTCTCTACCAGTGAGCTTGGCGCGATGCTCGCCAACTTAAATAAAGCTCAGTTCGAAGCGATGACTGGGAACAAGGAGCTGGCGAAGGCTTTCGACGCTCTGGGCATAAAGACGGACGACGGCAAAGGTCATCTCCGGGACTCCGGGATCGTGATGACGGAGATCGCCGTCAAAATGGCCTCGATGGCGGATAGCGGAAATAAGGCAGCGCTGGCGAAGCAAACGATGGGGAAGGCCGCAGAGTCGGCGATCCCGTACCTCAATCAGTTCGGAGAGAATCAGGCGAAGGTCAACGAAGAGACAGAGCGATTCGGCCTCGTGCTGAGTACGGCTACGGGTGCTCTGTCCGGCGAAGCAAAAGACAACATCGATCGGTTCCACGGGCTTCTCGATGGGATCGGAAACACTCTTCTCGGTGCAACGCTTCCGGCGATCAATCAGTTAATCGTTCGCCTACTAGACCTGACGAAGCAGGCCGACATACCGGCGCTCGCGAAAACATTCGGCGCTGGCATAACGAAGGCCGTCATCGCTACGGGAGACGCGCTAGAGTTCGCCGTCAAACACGCACGAGAGTTGAAGATCGCGCTCGAAGCGCTCGCGGCGATCAAACTGACAACGATCGCCATTCCTCTGATCGCTCAGCTCTCTGCCGGAGGTGTGGGGAACGTCGGCAAAGCGCTAAATACGATGACGCTCGGGTTCCTGGGGCTGGACAAGGTCGTTCCGGTTCTCGCGAAGGTCTGGGGACAACTAGCGGTCGGGACAGCCTCTATGATGGCGCTGGCCACGTCGGAAGGAATCGCGAGCGCAGGAGCCTTCGTGCTCCGCGGAGCATTAGCCGCGGTCGGCGGGCCGGTTGGAATAGCGATCGCCGCGATCGTCGGGCTAAGTATCGCGCTATATAAGTTCCGGGATTCGACCTTCAGCATCAAAGGAACGACTTACCAGCTTCGAGACTGGTGGGGCGCTTCCTGGATCGTCATGGGTAATGTGCTTACCTGGATCGGCGACAAGTTCGGCAAGTTGGTGGCCTTCCTGAAAACAGCCTGGACTAGCTTCACGAAGCTCATATCGAATGACGTCATTCTGCAGGGCTTGACGAAAACGTTTAGCGCGATCGCGGACCTGATGAGGAAGGTATCGGGCAATCTCGTACCTCAATTCACGATCGACGCACTCAATGAAGCGAAGCGCCAGCGCGAAGCGGCAGCAGCAAAGGAGAAGAGCGACGCAGCCGCAGCGACGAACGCTGACAATAAACCCGGAGGCGGCGGAAGGGGCGGGAACCCACCGCCAGATCTTCGCGGTCTAGCGAAGCGAGAAAAAGATCCGTACCTGGAAGAGATCGAGAAGCTAAAGCTCGCTATCGAGACGCAGAAGGCATTCCTCGCCGTGGTCGGCGATACGCCGGACGCGATCGCGGCGGTCACCGCGGCAGAGAAGGCCGAAGCGATCATCCTGGACCTGAATACGAAGCTGAAGAATGCCGACCGGAAGGAACTCACGTTAGGGCAGAAGGAGGAGCTTCGCTACCGGGTCGCACTCGAAGCGTCGACGACCGCGCTGGTCGCTTACAGCACAGGACTAGTCAGTCAATTCGACGCGGCTTCTCTCGCTTCAGAGCAGGCGCGCGTGATGGCCGCGGCGATCCTCGAAGGCGATGACGCTGTTCGAGCAGCGACGATCTCAAATACGCTCCTCGCAGCCAGCTACCGGAAAACGAATGCCGAGCTGGCAAAATTCAATGAGCTGAAGGGGGCTCTTGAATCCGCACTCGCGACGCAGGCGATCAACGAGCTGAACGCGGCAACCAATAAAACGGTTGTCTCTCTCCAGGACGAGCTAGCCGCTCGTAAGCTGATCAATGCCGCAATCGGCCAAGGAGCGACTGCTGAGCGTCAAGCAGCACTCGCGGCGAGGCTCCTGCCGCTCAATCAGCAGATTGCGAAAGCATCGCCCGACAATAAAAAGGCACTGGAGAATCAGCGCGACGCCGTCAAAGCGCTCACGGAGGCAGAGTGGGCGGAGGCAGACAAGCGCAACCTCGACGGGATGCAGGAGGAGCTGGCGACGCGCAAGCTGATCCTGAACGCGATCGGTCTGTCGACGCAAGCGCAGCGGGAAGCAGCGCTTCAGGCAAAACTCTATTCACTCAATCAGGCTATCGATAAAACTCCGAACGATCAGAACCTGCTAAAGCAGCGCGACGCGATCACCGCGCTGGAACACGCTCAATGGGCGCAGGTTGACGCACAGGACGCGCTGGCCTTGCGTTCACCGGCTGACCAGCACAGGGCGACCACCGTCGAGATCGAGCGCCTGCGCGGCGCAATGAAGCCAGCGACGAGCGAATGGGATCAGTACATGCAATCTCTGATCCTGGCGACCAAGGCTCAGGACGCATTCAACACGGAGACAGACGAGACGATCAGTCTGCTGCTCCGCTCCGGGAAAGCAAAGGACGGCGTTACAGCGTTCTTCCTGGATATGCAGAAGCAGGCGAAAGACACCGGCAGGATCATCTATGAGGCGTTACACTCCGCCTTCGACAAGGTAGCTGCGAACCTGACCGAGCTGATCACCGGAGGCAAGGCGGACTTCGGCGCGATGCTGAAAGACATCGGCAAACAAATGATCAACGCGAGTATCAAGCAGGCACTCGCGAAGGGGATCGGCGCGATCGGCAAGGCGCTAGGAATCAAGATGCCCGGCGTTCCAGACGGCACGAAAGAGAACCCGTGGTATGTGAAGCTGAGCGACGGGCTCGAAGACAAGGGCGGCAAGGGGCCGCTTGGCGCTATCTTCGACGGGCTAAAAAACAAGCTGAAAAAGATACTCGGCCTTGGCGGCGATGAAGACAAGGGACCGACCGGCGACGATAAGGGTCCCGGGGGCGTCCTCGCCGATGAGGCGGTAGGAGTCGCAGGAGATGCACTCGGCGTTGACTTCAAAAACTTCTTCGGAACCACCGCCAAGCGAGATGGCCAGACAGAAGCGACCGCTTACTGGGTCAAGGTCACAGAAAAGAAGACTGGGAAGGAGGCTATAACCGGCGCACTCATGGGCCTGCTGGGAGGCGGCGGTGAAGGCGGCGGCGGAGGCGAGGCGGCCGGAGCCGCAACGAGCACAATCTCCTACATGGCGAAAGGCGGCTTCGTCTCTCCCGACAAAGCTTATATCGTCGGCGAGAGCGGCCCTGAGATTCTCCGCGGCGCGTCGGGCCGAATCTCCAGCAACGCGCAGTCGAAGCGCATGTTAGGCGGATCGGCGTCGAGTCATCACTATGTGATCGATGCGCGAGGAACCGATCCTGTACTCACGGAGCAGCGCACGAAAGCAGCGATTATTGCGGCGCATAACTCAGCGATCGGAACCGGGTTCCAGGTCGGGCAGGAACACCTGAAGCGCACACCGCAGACGGCGAGGAGATGAGATGGCAACCTTCAACGGCTGGGACATCGTCGTCATGCCGACAGAACCCTCAGCTCCGGCTACCGTAGAGTACTCAGCCATCGATACGGTCGCCGTGAGCGTCTCGCCGTTCACCGGTCAGCAGCAGACGCAAGACTGGCAGGCGTCGTTCATGGAAGCGTCCGTATCTATGCCAACGCTGACTCATTCGCAGGCGCAGGAGTGGATCGCATTTCTGATGAGTCTGCGAGGTCAGGCGAAGATCTTCCAGCTCGGAGACCCGCTTGCCGTTTCGCCCCGCGGGAGCGGTCTCGGTACGCCGTTAGTCGATGGAGCCGGACAGAAGGGTTACTCGATCGCGCTCAAGGGCTGGACGCCTGGAGCGGTCGGCGTTCTTCTTCCTGGTGATTGGATTCAGATCGGCTATCGGATTTACCGGTCGCTCGCGATCGCTACCGCGGACGGAGCAGGTAAACTCGTCCTGAGTATCTGGCCGCAGCTTCGCGAGCCTCCCGCGGATGGAGATGCCGTCACGCTGAACAACACGAAGGGCCTGTGGCGGTTAAAAACTAACGAGCGCAAATGGTCGCTTACAGAGTCTCGGTATTACGGGATGCAGTTCGAGATTCGCGAGGCTAGATAAGTGCCGCGCGAGATGACCGCGGCGTATCTTGCCGCCATCCGAAGCGCGGAACTGAAACCAGCGATCTTCGTCGAAGCGTGGTTTACGAGCGGCCCGATCTACGTTTGGAACGGCACCGGCACGATTGCATGGGGCGGTCACGACTGGCTCGGACTCGGTTCACTGAGTAGTATCTCGACGATCGAGGAAGGAAGCTCAGTAGAGGCTAAGGGGATCACGCTGACGCTGAGCGGGATCGACTCTTCGCTGCTGACCGGCATCCTTCGCGAGTTCCAAGTGGCGTTACCGGTCCGGGTCTTCCTCGGCGTCTTCGACGACGACATCGAAATGATCGGCGATCCGGTCTGTTGCTTCGCCGGAATGATGGACCAGCCGACGCTCGACGTCGACGGAAAGACCTCGACGATCTCGATCGCCTGTGAGAACAAGCTGATAGAGATGAATGTTGCCGTCGATCGGCGGTATACGAACGAAGACCAGCAGAGAGACTATCCTGGCGACCGCGGCTTCGAATTTGTTAACTCGATTCAGGAAGTCGGAATCTACTGGGGCCGGACGCCATCGGGAAAAAACAACCTGTGACGCGAAAGCCTGACTGGCAGAGCCTGCTTCACGCGTTCCTGCTGGAGCATCAGTCCGAGCCGTTTCGTTATGGGCGATGGGACTGCTGTTTATTCGTCTGTAGCGCCATCTACACGATGACCGGCGTGGATCCGGCTAGTTCCTTCCGTGGCGCCTACTCGTCGCTTAGAACGGCTCGTCTCGCCATTGCGGCCTACGGATCTGGCTCAGTCGCGGAACTCGTCGAGACAATTACTGCTAAGCACGGAATACAGGCGATTCCGGTCGTTTGCGCGCAGCGTGGAGATATCGCGCTAGTCCCGAACCGATCCGACATTTCCCTCGGTCTGATCGGACTGAACGGTCGCGAGATCATCCTCGCCTCCGCTCGCGGTCTGTGGAAGGTTCCCACGTCGGTAGCGATCCGGACTTGGCATGTCTAAATACGTCACGCTCATTATCGGCGTCGGGCTGATCATCGCCGGGATTCTCCTCGCTCCGTTCACTGGCGGGCTGTCGCTGTTCCTGGTCAAGATCGGGATCGGCATGGTCATCACCGGGATCGGCACGCTTCTCTCGAAGGGGCCGGTAACCGGAATCGGCACCGCGGCGCGGAATCCGATCGCGCCTTGGAACGTGATCTACGGAAGAGCTAGGGTCGGCGGCACGATCGTTCATATCAGCCAGTTCGACGACCAAAACAAGTACCTCGACATGGTCCTCGTTCTGGCGTGCCATCCATGTAAGAGCGTCGACTCGTTACTCCTCGACGGTCACCGGATCACAATCGATCCCGCCAGCGGATCGAGCTACACACCCCTCCAGCAGCACATCGACATCGTCCACATTGAGCGACTGAACGATCAAGTCACGGTCGTGCTCAATGACAATATTCCATCGCTCGAAGACGGCGACGCTCTTACGGTCGAGGACGTCGAGACCGACGCCTCCCTGAACGGACGGTTTCCCGTACGCATCATCAGTCGTATCGAGCCTGGCAGTCTGATTTTCTCGTATACCTGTGGCGGCGATGCTGTCGCGATCGACGGCGAAGGATCGGTCCGAACAACGTGGGCGAACTACCGCTCAAAAGTTCATATGGAAGTGCTGCTCGGAGATCATACCGAGACCTTTCCAGGAATGATCTTAGGAACGCCGGACGATGGAGATATCGACTCGCTGACGCATAACAACCACAACCAGTGGGGCGAGGATCACAGGCTACTCGGAAAGTGCGCCGTGTTTTTGCGTCTGCACTACAACGACGAAGTCTTTGTCGGCGGCGTGCCCGCGGTCAGCTTTCACGTAAGCGGCAAAAAAGACATCTATGATCCGCGGGTCGGACCTTATCCAATCGTTGTCAGTCGCGCGACAACGCTGCTCAACGGCTGGGGCAACAATGAACACGTCGGACCGTACGAGCTGGGCGAAGACCAAGCAACCAACTGGGGACTGAACGACGACATCACTTACTCGTATCTGGATCCGGATGCGGCGGTCAGCGGGGAACCGGGCCGCGGTGCGACCGTAGCATTCCAGCACACGCACAAATACGCAGGCTGTATCTGGTCGTTCGCCAGCATCCCGCCGCAGACGCTCTGGCTAAATGTGAACTCGTCGGTTCCGGCCAGCTCAGGCGCAGCGCGTGTCCTACTCCGCAGCGCTGGCATCTGGTATACGCTCGACGGCGGCACGACATGGCTGCTGCTCTATAACTCCGCCTCTCATCCTGGCGGCTGGGACTCGGTCGCGCTCGAACCGGATCAGGACTATAGCCTGATCCAAGTCATGGCCTTTCTCGATGCGCACGACAACATGGTCCAGTTCGTCATGGACATCAATCTGGCCACCGGACCGTTCAGCAGCATCGGATATACGACGAACGCGGCGCTCTGTGTCGCCGACTACCTGAGCAATCCTACTTGGGGATTCCGCGCGATCTACGGCACCGAGATACCGGACGATCGACTGATCGCGGCGGCGAATCTCTGTGATGAAACAGTGCCTCTGGCCGCGGGCGGCACGGAGAATCGCTACACGTGCAACGGAACGTTTCCGCTCTCGATGAAGCGCGGCGAAGTGCTTCAGAATCTTCTGACGTCCTGCGCGGGAAGGCTGACCTATAGCGGCGGCCAGTTCGTGATTCATCCGGCAGGCTGGCCCGGCGTCTCGATCTTCCTCGGCTATCCACCTATCGCGAGCGCGACGCTCTCCGTGCTCTCCTCGTTTACAAACGGTCCGACTCACGTAGCGGCTGCTGCATTCTATGTGGGGCCGATTGGGCTATTCGAAGGAGTATCCGCTTGGTTATTTGACGACTCCGACTGGACGACGCGAGTCGATTCGACCCCACTCGACGAGGACTCGCTCGCCGGTCTCGTTGCGGGAACGGTCCATGCTCAATTCGATATCGAGGACTCGATCTTCGGCGACAACGATCCACCAAGCAGGCTGCTGATCTACGACACCTGGATCGACGTGACGTTCGAGGACGGCTCGACGGGTCGCCTGATTCCGACTACAGTTCGAGCGATTCCGAACATCTCGACCGGAGACATTATCGATCCGGAAAACGCAAGTGACCGGAATCCCTTGACGTACGCCACGATCGAGCGCCATCACTTCTCAGCGCTCGGCTTCTCGCCGATTCTTCAGCTCGGCGGCTACGCTCTCGAATGGTTCGAGGGTCCTCCGGATACAAGTCCGATCGCGATGGCCGAGTCCAGCCGCGTGCTCGCGCAAGCAGCCGGACCGTTCCGCTGGCGATCAAAGCTGTCGATCCGCGAACTGTTCAACGGCGTCAAGGGGACCTATATCTCGCCCGTCAACAGCTGGCAGTCTAGCGACATTCCGCCTTACGCGCAAGACACGAAACACGGCTATGCCAGCGGCTCGCCGCTATATCCGGAAGGCGACGCGAACATGGCCGCGGACGGAGGCGACCGGCGCTGGCTGGATATCCAGCTTCCGTTTACGATCTCGACCGCTGCATCGCAGAGAATCGCAAAGATCGAACTAATGCGAAGGCGGCAGCAAGGCGTCGGGACGTTCGCGTTCAACATGGCGCTCTATCAGGCGACCGCGCTCGATGTCATTCAGATGTCTCTGCCGCTTCTCGGCTGGACGAACAAACTCCTGGAGGTCAGCGCGCATCGGTTCAACCTCGACAAGACCGAGGGCGAAGGCGGCGCGACGCTGCTCGGCACCGAGATCGATGTGCAGGAAACAGACCCATCGATCTATGACTGGGACATCTCGGAAGAACTGTCTGCAAAGGGTTACCAGCAATCCGACCTGCATCCGACCGGCGAAGGCACGCTCGATGATATGTGGACCGTCAACGGAACATAAATGGCGCTAATCAATCTAGACGACGCCACTCCGGCGCCACCGGCCAATCAAGCGAATGTCCGCTGGCAGGCTGACGAGAATACAGCTCCGCGGAATATCTCCGCTTACGTGCTCCTCGTCCGCGAGATACCGACCGGAGCGATCGACGGATCGAACGCTACATTCACGCTTGCCAACGCGCCCGCGATCTACTCTCTCCACCTGTCGCTAAACGGCGTCGACCTCCTGAAGGATACGGATTTCACCATCGCTGCGGACACGATCACCTTCGTGATTCCGCCGCAGGATGGCGACTGGCTCCTGGCTTCGTACACGTACTGAAATCAATGCCGACGACCGTCATCTATAACCCGAGCGACCCGATCCCGTTCGACCTGTATAACGCGGTCCCCACGTTCTCCGGCGACTTCCTGGAGAACGTGTACGGCTCATGGGCATACGTAGCGCAGGGTGACGATTACCCGACGTTCGGCGTGATCGTCGAGGTATCACACGCATCGACCTATGCCGTCCCTGGCTGGCGCGTGCAGGGCGTTCCGATCACCGTCACTTACACACCGTTCGATGGGGACGTGACTCTCGACGTTCTACCAGCGACCAGCGCCGAGACTGATTCGAACGGCGAGGGTGTCATTGCCTTCGGTCTGACTGGCGCGGGCGGTTCCGGCAGTATCAAGATCCTCGTCGGCGTCTACTTCATTTACTTCACCGTTCACTTGCTCGAGGTCGGCGAAGACCCGCCTACCGTTCCGCCGCCGGCTCCGCCTCCGCCAGTTACTCCGGATCCGGATGCGCCGGGCGGCAGCAGCCCGCTCGTCTCTCGTGGCAACATCGCCTATGATCAGCTCCGAGCCAGCTCGCGGAAGGGGACCGGCCCCAAGGTTCAGATGGCCGCGGCTGAGTACGTTCCCGGCCACGTGCTTGTCTATGACGCGGACGGAAACGCTGTAGACGGCGGCTCCGGAAGCGGCACCGGCGGCGGGATCGGCGGCGGGGGCGTTCCAGCTACTCGCCGGATCAATACGACGTCACCGCTAACCGGCGGCGGCGATCTCTCCGGCGACCTGACTCTCGGGATCACCGCTGGCGAGGTTTCGGTCGTTGAAGTGCCAACCGGAACGCTCGACGGATCGAACGCAACATTCACCCTCAGTAATCCTCCGACCTCGCTCCTGCTCTTCCTGAATGGCGTTCACCAGACGTTAGCCATCGACTACGCGATCAGTGGAGCAACGATCACATACACCGTCGCGCCGAAAGCGAGCGACGTTCACACAGCCTCATATACGCACTGATTAGGAGAATTCCCAAATGCCAGCAGAATTTGCACCCCATGACCTTACGGGCTATACCAGCCACTCGCCCTTTGTAGTTACTGTTTCCTCGGAAGTTTCGGTCTACCTTGGATTTCGTGTCTTCGACCTGACCGCTACCGGGAATAACGCATGGATTGGATCTGGCGGTGGAGTTGACTGGGTAGCACTGGACACCGGAAGCGGAAATGCCTATTTGCTTGCCTCGTACCAAATCACCGCGGGAGGCGGCACCGACAACAGCGCTAGGGCGGTCCGAGACTGGACGATGGAAGGCAGTAATGACGGCAGTTCTTGGACTGTTCTCGATACTCGTTCCGGCGAAACAGGATGGGGCGGAGAGACCAGAACGTATACGTGCTCCGGCGTCGTTACCGCCTATCGTCACTTTAGGTTAAACGTCACGGCGAACAATGGCGACGCGCTTACTGGGATGGCCGAGCTGTATCTGATCGGCGACCTGGACACCGGCCTTCCGGCAGCGATAGGAATCTCTCCCAGCAATGGACAGCAGGCGCAAGTCCTCACCGTCACGGTTACCGGAACAGACACAAGCTTCGACGGAAGTTCCGCGGTCAGCATCGACGGGACCGGCATCACGGTCGGAGCTGTCACTGTCGCCTCAGGCACTTCGCTCGACGTCGAACTCCTGATCGCGAACGATGCGACGATCTCTGCCCGCACGCTGACGGTAGCGACCGGCAGTCCGGCAGAGACTGCTACGGCGACCTTCTCCGTAATCGCGGCTCGCGGCAATATCGACTACGACCAGATCCGCGCGTCAGCTCGTACGGGAAACGGTCCGCAGCTTCTCACCTATACGTTCCCGCCACCGGCCACATCAAGCGACGCCGGGACGCCTGGGCAGATATCGTTTGATGCCGCAGGCAACTGGTATTGGTGCTACGACACGGATCTCTGGGCGCGAATCGGCCCGGGTGGCTACAGCGACTCCTGGAGCTAAAGGCACCGGCAATCCATCAACAGAACAGAAAGGAAACGACATTATGGGACCAGTATTCTGGCCGACTTCTTCCAGCGATTGGACGATCACAATCGATCTCGATCAAAGCCCGAACCCCAAGTTCAAACTCCATCAGCCGGGAGAGATCCAGCTCCGTGGTTCTTGGATGGGCGGCAATCACCCTGAGCAGCCCTACGTGCGGAACGTACCTGTCAGGCTACTCACTATCAACGGGGCTCCCGTCTCCGGTCAGCCGTTCTTCTTTACGGATGACAAAGGGGAGGTTCACGTGCAAATTCCCGCCTTCCACTCGCCAGGAAACTACATGGTCTATTTCTTTGCGGGGCTGGACAATTGGGGATGGCGTCCTGGAATCGTCATCACCGTCGCCTGAAAGCAAGAGGAGAAAAATTATGAACGTATTCGAAAAGATCGTGCATTGGTCGGGGATCGTAATCCACGCTGTATTGGGCGGGTTTCAGAAAGCCGACGAGTTCCTAGATAAGCAGCTACCAACTCTTGAAAACGCGCTCCACACTGGCGTAACGATTGCCCAGTTGTTTCCCGGCAAAATCTCTAAGCCTGTGGAAGCCGGGCTGAATCTCGGCATTGAACTTCTTGGATCCGCCGACAAGGTCCTGAACTACACAGATGAGACGTTCCAGGCGCTCGTGTCGACGGTGCAGTCTCATCTACCGGCTGACTCCGGTTACTCCGTCTTGCTGATCCCCGCTGAGCTGAAGGCGCGCGCCGAGGAGTATCTCAGAACCATCAAAGCTGAAGCAGACAAAATCAAAGACGCTGCGAATGCAATCACCGGCGATGCGGGCGCACCGGCAGCTACGAAGCCGGTCTGATTCCCATGACTACTAAACTTGCCGCGCTTCTTCTCCTAACGGTGCTCTGCTGCCAGGGCGCATCTAAGGCGGAGAAGGCGGCGGAGAAGGCGGCGGCAACTCAGGCGGCTCGCGCGGAAGCTGCGGTCGCTGCCGCTAAGAAGGCGCTCGCCGATCAGCTAGCGGCAGGGCAGGCGAAGACGATTGAGCAAGTGCAGGCGGCCAGCGCTGAATCACAAGCGGCTGTTGCTGCTACGAAGAAAGCGCTGGCCGATCAGCTTGCTTCTACCCAGGCGCAGCTTCAGGCGGCCCGAGCGGAGTCGCAAGCGGCTGTTGCTGCGGCCAGGAAAGATCGAGAGGCATTAGAGCGCGCGATCGCCGCGGTCGGTACGAATGCCAAAATACAGGCACGCGCGGCGACCGTCCAACGCTCAGAGTCAGTGGGTTTAGCTCTTGAGAAGACGGCGGAGGCCGATGCGCAAGCTGACTCAAATGCGGCCATCGCTCAGCGCGCGGTGGATGTGGCCGAGCAAGCAGATGCGCGAGCCGTGATCGCAGCGATGTCTGCTAAGGCGCAGGCCGACCAATTGATGAAGGTCAGCGACCACAATAATTCTGCACTCTACATGCTCGTGTTCACTACCGTCTTCGGTTTCCTAGCGCTGTTGTACAAGGACGTGATACTCCTCCTGAAAGACAACAGGACGCGGAAATGGGACATTGAAGACAGGGTGCGAATAGATAAGGAAACGAAGGAGCACCGCGCCTACGAGTTGGATGAAATCGCTAAGGTCGGAAAAGCGGCGGCCGCAGCGTATAGCGAGGCGAACACCGTCAACCAGAAAATTGAGAGCATCGGCTTGAAAATGCAGGATAATCGACCGCTAGCGCCAGCGGAAGCTAAGCCAGAGGCAGCCAAAGCGCTCAAGGCAAAACGGAGCGGCGCTACCGAGGGCGGCGGCTAACTTGCTGTGACACCCACAGAGATCGTGCGCGGCATCCTGCGCGGCGATCCTGAGGCTGAGGAAGCGCTCTACTCCCTGATGGCCGACCGAGTCGCGAGATTCATCACGACTCAGACCGGTCCTCAGAATCGCGACGACATTCTACACGACGCCTTCCTGGTAACGCTCGACGCGATCCGTCACGGCAAGGTAAAGGAACCAGAGCATCTGCTCCTATTCGCTCGGCGGATTGCGCGCTGGGGAATCTCGCGAGTCGTGCGCGATCGCATTGAGGCTCGTGAACGCTATGTCTCTTTGGCTACGGCTACTCGGCGAATGCCTGATGCCGCGGCAAGCTCGCTGGAGATCGTCTCACGAGAGCAACTGCTTGATCTCGTCACTCACGTAATGAGTAACATGCACCAACACGACCGGGAGGTACTGATGCGGGAATTCATAGACGGCGATTCACTCGAACAAATCCGGAAGGACCTGGGACTCAAGGGCTCCGTGCTGAGTCACCTGCGGGCGCGCTCGATTAAGATCCTTCGAGACCGAGTGAAGGATATCCTTCGGTCGCCGCGGCTGCTCCGGATCGGAATTGCCGCGCTCTTACTCGCGGGCTATTCGGCGATGCTGCCACCGCCTGTCTGCGGGATGAGACCGTGCAAAGAGATTGCGATCAGCAGTTCCGTGGGGTGGTAACCTGAGAGCAGTTTTACGCAAAGTCGCTGTCGTCCTTAGGGGCCGCCTTCGTTGGAGGTGGCCCTTTTTCTTATTCCAACCCTAGACCTTTCTTCTCTGTCTTTCTCACCATTTACAGGCACGGCACCGATTCGCGGTCTCCTCGTGGATGGAGCCGTGCAGGGAGCAACTAACGCAATGACAACGACCAAGGCGATCCTCGCCGCATTCCTACTCGCCGGTGTCTCCTACTCCGCGGGACCACTTCGACCGACGATCGAACGCGCTGACAAGTTCGGAGGTCGGCTGTCGATATCGGCTGACGGGAAATACCTGTTCTATGACTCGATAGAGAGCGGACGCTGGAACGTCTACCGCGGCCTGATCGGCGACAGCGCTAAGCCGAAATGCCTGACCTGCGCGAACAATAAAAATCAATTCGCCGGTAATCCGGACGTTCACCCGGACGGCATTCACTTCGTTTTTCAGATGTCGCCTCCCGGCGAGACGGGCTTCCTGGCGGAGCCCGGTCACGGCTGGCGCAACAGCCTGTATACGTCTGACCTCGACGGTCACATCGTGCAGATCACGTCTTCGCCCGGCACGCTTCATCCGCGGATCAGCCGGGATGGAAAGATGCTGAGCTGGGCCGAGATGCCGGGCTGGCCGAACAAGTGCAACGGGAGCGCGGCTGAGTGTCGATTCGGCCTCTGGTCGCTCAAGCTCGCGGATCTATATATCGACGAATCCGATCATCTTTTAATCCGGAATACCCGCACATTTAATCCAGGCGATCGACCGGCGTTCTACGAGAGCCACGGCTTCTCATGCGATGGAAAGAATCTGATTTTCTCCGGCAATCCCACGCGAGGCCAGCCCGGTGAAAATCTCGGTATCTATACGATGGCGATCGACGGAACCGGCTTTCGCGCGATCTACGTTAAGCCCGGGGAATGGAACGAGCACGCTGCCGACGACTGCAAGGGCGGAGTGATCTTCATGGGTACGGGCGGCCATGTGCTTGATGGGACAAACCCGCAGCTCCGGCCACGTAGGGTGAAATGGGACGGATCGAGTGCAGAGTCCCTTACGTCTGAAGACTTCATGCAGAGCGCGGTGACTTACGTTAATCGGACGCTCGCAGACTTCGCGCTCGCGAACGGGCGCATCTATGCCGACGCGAAGAACTACGCTCAGGGCGGCGACGCGATCTGGAGTTTTCCGGCTGAAAAGTAGCGTTTGTCCCGGTCACGCGCTAATAGTATTACTTTTCTGATGTTTACACTGCATTGCTTCGCGCTTTGGTGGAAATCGCGCTTCGTACGCTCGCAAATCTTCCTCTAACTCTTTTTCAAGCCGGTCCGCCTCCCCGCTTAGCTCGTTTGCTTTTTGCAGGAACTCTGCGACCCTTCTCCGAAACACGATCAAGCCTTGCTGCCTCTTGGTCAAGTTCTTTAACGAGTTCATTTCCGCGCGTAAGCGGGTCCGCTTGCCGGGGAAGACTAGCACGTCTTTCATTGGCCTCGATCCTCTGTCGATCTAGCTCTACAATGCGCGCGAACTGCCCTAAGCACTGACCGACAGCAGCGAGCACTTCAGAGTCTTGTGAGTCCATCAGGTAGATGAGTGTTCGCGCTAACTCCCAGTTATCCGGGCCCTTTGATCGGAAATACGCTTCCACCTGTGAAAAAAGATCTGACACAGATGCTACACCATGTTCATTTTCCGACTCAATAAAAAACGACGCATTTTTAGACGCAGATGTAACAGCTAACCCAGCTAGCCGTACGTCGACAACCGGAGGCGGGCGATTCTCGATAAAGTTCAACCACGCTTCCTCAAGAATTTTTTCCATCGACTTGTTTTCTGCCGCGGCGCGTATCTTTAGCTGCGCCTTTAATTTAGCGGGGAAGTTGACCGGCGTCGGCTGCTCGTAGGGCACAAGTTCGTTCCTCGTTTATGCAGAAATCAGTTGACATAGAAATCTATAGCGAATAGATTCTTATTCGTACGTAAGGACCTGCTTAATGGCGAATAATATACCAGTCCTGACGCGCGAGGAAGTTGCTAAGATCCTCCGTGCTCGGCCGGGCTCGATTACACGATGTGCGAAGGCGCTGAACATCACGGCACCTGCGATTTCTCAATGGCTCGCTAACCGTGGTCGCGATGGGAATCCCGTCTCGGTCACACGGCTAGATCGTGAGCTTCCGGCCTTCGCGCTGGGTCTAATTCACGGCGAGGAGCGATCCGCGCTCTAACCGGGGGCCCACTTGTTTGTTCTGGGCGTCCTCCTTGTTTTTCTAGCGATCTGCGGCGTCGTCCTGCTGATCGTAGCCGTGGTCGACCGACCACAAATCCCTGATTGCTGGCGCTGCGGTCTTCGCATGACTCGTCTTCATGCTGAGGGTGTCTACGTCTGCCGTGCCTGCTTTCCGAAAGGGGCGACGCGTGTCTGATCTGTTGCTCGACAACGAAGTGGCGAACCTGATTCGCTGGCAGGAGTTCGAGGCGGAGAACCCCGTTCTTCACTGCACGATTGATACCCGAGAAACTGACGACTGGAAGGACTTCTATTTTCACGAGCGGCAGTTATCGGGCCGGTTGAAAGAGCAGCTTGCGGAAGAGCAGGCACGCACCCGGCAGCTTGAGTATGCAGTGCAGGCGCGGGATCGAGAGCGAGAGCGAGCTTTCCGTAACCGAACGCCGCTCTGGGTGTATCTCGTTGGAGTTTCCGGATATGCGCTGGGACTCGCCGGGTGGCTGCGATGATGACGGGCGCGATCTCACCCGCGGAGAGCGCGACACCGGTAGACGGTTACTTCGAAGTCGCTGCTCTCTCTCAGTCCGGCATGAAGGATCTGGAAGTCTCGCCGCTGCGTTACTGGCACCTGCATATCAATCCGAATCGGCCAGCCGAAGAGTCGACGCCGGAGATGAATCTCGGCGGAGCGCTTCACTGCGCGGTGCTCGAATCCGAGGAAGCTTTCGATCAGCGCTTCGCTCGCGAGATTACGCCCGAAGATTACCCCGGTTGTCTCGTAACCATCGAGGATATGCGTCAGTGGCTCAGGGATCGCGCTGTAGCGCCGAAGGGCTCTCGGAAAGATGAAGTAGTCGCCCAAGTTCTCGCCGTCGATCCTGAGGCTCCTGTGTTCCAAGTCCTGGAGCGCCAGCATTACGCGCAGACCAAGGGGAAGACGATGCTGAAGCCGGACCAGTGGACCCGGCTGGCGGCGATGGCTCACAGCTTGAATCACGAGCCGCGGCTTCAGAAGATCTTCGCCGAAGGCGGACAGGCGGAGGTCGAGCTATTCGCGAAGGATCCAGGGACCGGCGTCTCGCTGAAAGCGAAGCTCGACTGGGTCTCGCCGAAGCGGATCGTCGACCTGAAAACATTTGTACAAAAGCGCGGTAAGTCAATCGATCGCTCAGTAGCCGATGCGATCTATTACGAGCACTATTACCGGCAGGCGTATCTCTACGACATGATTCGCCGTCTCGCGACCGGCGACGGTCATCAGCAGTTCGAGTTCATCATGGCTTTCGTGGAGAGCGAGCCGCCTCACGAGGTCCGGTTGAAAGCCCTATACCCGAAGTCAGGCGGGAGCGTAAACCTCTACTGGGAGCGCGCTCGCCTGGAGTGTCGCGATCTGATCTACCTCTATGCGGATTGTTTGAAGAAGTACGGCGACAAGCCCTGGCGATCCGATCAGGAGATAGTAACGCTCGTCGACGAAGACATACCGCAGCTAGCGTACTGAGGCGACCCATGTCAGCCAAGCTGGAGATCAAGAAAGCAATCCGTCGCGCGGTCGCTCTTCAGGTCGGCTTCTACGGTCCGACCGGCTCAGGGAAAACGTTCAGTGCTTTGCGCTTCGCCGCGGGTCTCGCCGGGCCGGATGGGAAGGTCGCAGTGATTGATACCGAGAAGGGACGCGCGAGTCTCTACGCCGACAACAAGCGCCTACTCGCGGAGCTGCCGCAGGGATACAGCGTCGTCGACCTGGACGATCCATATCATCCGGAGCGATTTATCGAAGCGCTAGAACTGTGCGAGTCCGCAGGTAACAAGGTCTGTCTGATTGATTCCGAGTCTGACTCCTGGGACGGTCCAGGCGGCTGCCACGACATCACCGCGAACAATAAGGGCCGGTGGAATAAGGCGAAGCTCGCCAACAAGAAGATGAAAACCTGGATCAACCTCTCGGACATGCACGTAATTTCGCTATTCAAGGCTCAGGAGAAATCGAAGATCATCGAGGGCCCGGTCAAGAACGGGAAGAAGACGGAAGAAGTAATCAGTCTCGGCGTGCTGCCGATCTCAGAACGGAATGCTTTCTACCCGATGCTACTTGGCTTCTCGGTCGATCCGAAGACGCATCTCTCGGAAGCGATCAAGTGCCACGACGATCTCACGGCCTTGTTTCAGGTGCCGAAGATGATCACAAAAGAAGACGGCGACCGAGTCCGCATCTGGAACGAGAGCGGTCAGGCGGTCGACTACATCGAGCAGCTATTCAAGCGCTCGCGCTTCGCAGCAGGCCGCGGCACCGAAGCCTATAAAGCGTACTTCTCTGGCCTGTCCGCCAAGCAGCGGAAGGACCTCGCTGCGGTGCATGAAGAGAACAAGCAGCTCGCAGCGCAGGCAGATAGAGAAGCGATCGCTGAAGCTACCGCTGACGACGCTACGGAGCTGGTAGACGAGCCCGCGGCGGTCAGCGGCGATATCCCCTCGTTCGGCTCTCCGGACCAGCCTGTGCCGTTCCCTGATACGTTTGACGGCCCGGTGTGCCTCTGGAACGGCGAGCGGTATGAGCTAGACCTCGATTCGAGCGGTTACAGAAAGGTCGCGGCGTGATGGGAAAACAGACAGACCAGACGATCGAAACACTCTTCTTTCAGCGCTTCATGCAGATGGCTAAAGGCAAGCGCGAAGGTCTCCTGATCGCACTCAGACTCATTCACGATCATGTAGATCAATCGCCGCAGCAGATACCTACCAACGAAGGAGACGACCTATGATGATGCCCGCGAGAGCGCTACGCGGAGAAACCGAAGGAGCGGCGAAGCACCTGCTGAATCTGCCGCCCGTCAAAATTGCCGACGACGATCCCCGTCTCGCGACCCAGGAAACCGCCTGCGCGGCCTATCACTCGCTACGCTCGCGCTGGTGGGCCGCTTACAAGACGCTCGGAATGATCGACGAAGCGCGACAGTTACACGCCGAAGTACAGGGGCTGAAGCTTGCCGCGATCGCGCGATTCGGTAGCAACGCTGAGCACCCTGATTGCGACTACTGCCTGGAGGTGTCTGTGTTCGGCGGACCGTCTCACGATGGGAGCCAGTTCTGCCGCAAGGGAGAAAGTCATTGTACCTGTCGACTCTGTCACTAGAGGAGCTAAATGCCACACTCACACTACAGCTCTGATATGACTAAAAAGCTATGCCATGTCTGTCAGCAATGGCGGAACCGTGATGACTTCTACACGCACTGGAAGGCTAGCAAGCGGTCTGACGGGCGATCGAATACGTGCAAGACCTGCTCTGCTCGACGAGCTATCGAGTGGCGAGCAGTAAACCGGAAGCGCTGGAATAAATCCAGAACCTTTAAGAGTCTAGAGAAGACTCTGGGGATATCGCAGAACCAATATGATGCGCTGATCAGCCTCTACCCTGAGTGCCCCGCATGTGGTCGAACCGAAGGTGTTCGCGGGCATTCTTTGGCTGTTGATCATTGCCACACGACAGGCGTGATTCGCGGCATGTTATGTCCAGAGTGCAACCTTGCGCTGGGAAATATCCGCGACAGTGTAGAGACCCTTTACCGGTTGATTTTCTACCTCGAAACAGTCGACACACGACACGGCGTGCTTCTTCAGGCCGTCCGCGAGCGAAACGAACTGAGTCGGCGACAAAGGATGTTCACGTTTTGAACGCTATGCCCGGACACCGCTGGAGCTTCGCTTATTTCCCTGGCTGGTGGCTGCTGCGTCACAAGTTCCGGCAGACGATCGCTCGCGTGATCGGTCGGGTCGAGGGATACGGGAAACCTTCCGAGGGTCGCTGCCCACTATGCGGAATGACTACACGAGAGTTCGCATACGCCCTGATAGATCCGGCTGCTCTTCCAGCGGGTTCGCGTACCTGCCGGAACCCGCTGTGCTACACGTTCGATCCGTTCTGAATCTATGCCCGCCGACCTCCAACGCGAACTATTCGAGCCCGGTATCGAAGCTCGCTTCGAGCAGTTCGTTATCGAGGCTCCGGAGCTATACGACTTCCTGGTCGCTAGGGCGCGCGAAATGCGAGCGAGGGGCTTTAGTCGATACGGAATCAAGTCGCTGTATGAGGTCGCGCGGTTCCACTTCTCAATGACCCGCAAGCCCGGCGAAGAGTACAAATTGAACAACGATTACACCGCGCTGTTCGCCAGGAAGATCATGCGCGATCATCCGGACCTGGACGGATTCTTCGAGACACGGAGGTTACGAAGCTGAATGTTTAACGAAGACGGCACGGATAGAGTTTTTCGAGTCTCGTACTCGTCGCCCAGTAGGAGCAAATGGGGCAACACTACGCACGTCATCGCCAAGGATGGACAGAGCGCGGTCGAAGCGGTCCTTGCGATCATACCGGATGCTGCGATCGTAGCGATTCATCACCTCGGCGATCTATTGCGTCCAGTCGAGAAGGCACCCGATGGCGACTAAGAAGCAGCTCTTCATGGAGACGACCGAGGTCCCGCCGAGTAAGACGGCGCTGGAGATCATGAACGCGCTCACGCAAAACGGCGCGAAGTCGATTGCCAGTGACTATAAGGACGGCACCGTTACCGGCCTTCGTTGGGTGATGCAGATCGGCGGCAGCGACTTCGTCTTCGAGATGCCGGTCCGCGTCGAGCCGATTTTTAAGATCCTGTGGAATCGATCATCGAATAGCGGCTGGAAGGACGCCGCTAAGATCCGCGAGAAGGCTGAGCGCGTCGCGTGGCGTCAGCTCCTTCGCTGGACCCTGGCTCAGCTCGCGCTGATCGAGACCGGCATGGTGCAGCACCGGGAAGTATTTCTCCCTTACATGATCGGTCCTAGCGGAATGACCGTTTACCAACACTTCGCCGATCAAGGCTTTAAGCAGCTACCCGCTCCACAAAAGAGTAACTAGAAAGCAAGGTGATCATTTGAGCCTACGAGAGCAGCTACCACTTACCGACGCCAAGATCGTATCAATCACTTGGTATCCCACGCAGGAGGGCGACAGCAACGTCCTACTGGTCAAAGCACCACTTACTCCGGATCTCGCGCAACGGCTACAGTGCGACGCGATGGTCTTCGACCTCGACTGGAATGCTCGCCAGTTCGAAGGCGCCATCGGTCTCACGAAGCAGATGTCTGACTGCGAGATCAGCGTTCCAGGCGTCCCTGTACTGCGGCCTGACCTCGTCTGGAAGATCAAAGTCAGTCACTCGAAGACGAAGAAGCCGAACGAAGACGGCTCGGAACCGCCTGCTCTCGACGTCCTAATCCGAGCGAAATTCAAGGGCGAAGACGCGAGCTTGCAGAAGCTGAAGCATCACGTCAAGTCATCTAAGTTCGATATGTCGCTCAGCTCGCTACAGGAGGAGCTTCCCTTCGACGGAGACGCTGGCGGGACGCGCGTCGAGATGAGCGGCGACCCTACGATCGATCGTCTGCGCGAGATACAGGAAGCGACGCCGGAGCTGGACGCCGACGAAGACTCGACCGACGAGCCGCCTGCGTCCGCAACGCTTCCCAGTTCGCTCCATATGGTCGGCGGCACGACCGACGCAGCGAAGAAGGAACGCAAACGTAGGCACGCCGTAACAGCCTAGGGGAGAGGGTGAAGTGAGAGCAATCTGGAAGTTCGTGCTTGATCCAGACGGCGAGGTATTTATGCCGAAGGGTGCCGAAGTGTTGTCGGTCGGCGTACAGGGCCAAGATGTTTGCCTCTGGGCGATCGTCGAAACAGAGCCGTCAATAGCTCGCGAGACGCGCAAATTCCTGCCGATTATGACGGGAGGAATGTTGGAGCGAGGCAGTCTTGGGAAATTCGTAGGGACGACGGTCCTTGGCGGTTTAGTGATCCACGTATTCGAGGTTGCCCGCTAGTGATACGTGCTTCCGAGCAGCAGCTCAAGCTACTCCAGTCCAACGCCGCGGGTCGGCCTGCGCGCGCCGCTGTAGCACCGCGAGAGAAGAAGAACCGCGAAGACCTGCCGGAGAACATCGTCACCGGTCAGATCGTCGGCTTTCTTCAATCGCGGGGCTGGGTAGTCACTCGGCAGCACGTCGGCGTATTCCGCCGCATGATCGGCGATGAGGTATCTGAGAATCGCATCAGTGTTGGCGAGCGCGGTATGACGGACTGGCGCGCAGAGCGACCCGTGATCCCAGAAGGCACGCGTCTTTCTCGCGGACTGTTCCAGATGCAGATGTTCTATGTCGAAATCAAGGCGCCGGGCAAGAGGCCGAGCGATCGGCAGCTAACTTGGATGCGCAATCGAAATGCGGTCGGCTTCACCGCGGTCTGGTTCGACTCTCTGAGTGACTTTTTGCAATGGTACGCACCAAGATTTGGAAGGTAGAAAGCTGGCGGAAGTTAAATGAAACGGGAAGCTCTCGTTCACTCGAAATTGAAACGACTATGTCGCCGGTTAGGAATCCACACATACGAAGCTGTCGGCATTCTGGAATGTCTGTGGCACCTGACCGCTAGAGAGACTCCATGCGGGGATATTGGCAAGCTGAGCAACGAGGATATTGCTGTCGCGATCGACTACGCAGGAGACGAGAATGCCCTGATCGACGCGCTCCTAAAATGCGGCTGGCTTGAGTCGCATCCGACCCTACGGCTGGTTGTTCACGACTGGCATATACATTCCGATGACGCCGTAGACAATCGTGTTGCGCGTGCGGTCGCCGTGTACGCGTCCGGCGCACGTCCTCGCATGAAAAGGCTTTCGTGCGCTGAACGAACGAATCTGTGTGCACGATACGATTCCCTTACGTTCGAACCTGTGCACACAAACGGGCACGCCGAAATCCATGCGCACGGAAGCGCACTACCAGAGCCAGAGCCAGAGCCAGAGCCAGAGCCAGAGCCAGAGCCAGAGCCAGAGCCAGAGCCAGAGCCAGAGCCAGAGCCAGAGC
>Ga0193716_1000131_pt1 | contig 43217 bp, 49 predicted proteins | sample U2c1metaG_FD_145901 | JGI IMG/M metagenome (GOLD analysis project Ga0193716, IMG submission 145901) | Soil microbial communities from a riparian zone of the East river system, Colorado, United States - U2c1 | ecosystem: Environmental > Terrestrial > Soil > Riparian zone | place: USA: East River...
AAGAGAGAGCGAGTCAATCTTGCTTAGATTATAGTAAGTTGGAAGATTGCAGAGCGAGTCATGCAATAATTCACTAAGTAGCGCGTACGTTGGTTCTTAATGACTTAAGAGTATCTCAGTTTGAGAATGAGGTAAGAGTGGTAAAAAGGTTATTTATTTGGAGGTAGACACCTCGTATTTATACTACATTGAATTATCTACTCGGTGAAGAAGGGAGAGCCCGAGAGAACACTTGGAAACCACATTGCATTGCCGATAATGTGGTGAGTAAATTCTAGGACATTCCAGGAGGTCGAAGTACCTTTGGGGAGGACCTTCTGAGGGTATTCGGCGCTCCATGGAATTCCTAGAGCCACACCGAGTCAAGTTGTCGAGTTTCAAACACTAACTTCCGTTTAAGGAAATAGGTTTGAAACTCAGTGAACATTGAGTTTGGAAATGTATTTGGCTTGGCTTCTCTCTAGTTCTCTAGCAACTTTCTAGTAGATTTCACAGGAAGGCATCCAACTAGGTATCTAGAGTTTTATGTATTTGTAAATATATTTAAGTAGGAAACGATAAAGAAACAAATGGTTAAAGACTCCCACTCGCTTTGACATACACAGCCACAAGCGCTTTGACAAGTCAGCACAGCCACAATCGTGATTACTGAATAAGGCATAGTTGGAAAGACAAAGGTTCGAGTTTAAGTAAGAACGATCGTTCACGAAATGGAGTGATTTGAGAGTAAATAAATCTAGGAAATTCAAGATAAATTTGGAACAGGGATTTAGATAAGTATCGCGTTGAATTTCTTTATTCAGTAAATAAAGAGAAAGAAAATAGAAATATAAGAAATATCTGATATTCATAACAATGTCGGTGTGGCTGATGAATAGAAGTGGGTCTACAGGATCCGTCCATAAAGCACGATAGCACGCTAACAGATGAGCATGTAGGTTGAAGGGAGGTGTCTGAGTGTTGAGAATGCTGTAATGGCTGTCACTCCAAGTAAACTGGTTTAAACGGATGAAAACATACAATTTCTGGAGACGCAGTTACAGGCATATTCCTACATTCAATTCATTGGTGTATATATATATCATGCAGAACGATTTTGCAGCACTGGTGAGAAAAAAGTTCAGGGAAGATCTGGGTTCATCAGGAGGATATACTTACAACTAAGGATCACTTGCATCGTTGACTGCATTTTACCCATGCTACGTTCGAGGCCGCCCAGGCGATTCTCCACACCACCAATTTGATTCTCCAAGTTGCCCAGGCGATTCTCCACACCACCCATCCGACCCTCCAAGTCACCCACACGCACGTGTACTGCCTCAATCTCTCCCTTCTGTTCCTCCTGGCGAGATAATATTTGGGCAATTTGATGTCCTATAGTGGAATCGGTCAGACAATAACAAGAACTAGGCCAGTATAACATACCGGAACTAGCAACGGACCGGGGACTACCGTGATCTACCGAGTTTCCAGACCCATGAGTCGGAGTAGCGGCTCTGGGAACATCGGAAGGGGAAATCCTACATCAAAAACCGGTGTAAAAATGTGACAACTGGGCACTAAAAGTGATGACATACATAGAGACATCATGGACAGACATCATGGGAGACCAGAGAGACAGGAATCGAAGATACCGAGGGATTGCTGATATGATTGAGTCATTGGCAAACATGTGGCTCCCATGAGGCATTGATGGCACATTGACTCTGAAAACTTTGTCCAAAATGGAAACGCGCCACAGAAAAAATAAATAATCGGGTTATAAGTCTAATTAGTAATCGATCCTTGCCCCACTGAGTGCCAATTTCCCACCTCCGCCTGACACACTGGGAATATCAAAATATAAAGACCCTTTATAGGTAATATTATAGGTAATCCAAATATATTTTGTATAGAGATGCCTATAAAAACTCACAACAGTTAATCTATAAGGAGAGGTTATAGACAGCATTATAGAAAATATACTGAGATAGCTCTTTATTGATAATGTATAAATTGTCACAATAGGAACAATTATGAATAATATATAAAAATGCCTATAAAGGCAATTTATAGAATTTCTATAAATGGCCACAATAAGGTTCACAATAGATTATCTATTGTCAGTCTTTATAAGTTAGAGGCTTATTGTTTTGGTCTATAAAGACTGACTGTAGATTATCTATAAAGGGGCTGCCCATAGATAATCTATTGTGAATCCTATTGTGGCCATTGAGAGAAATTCAACAAATTACCTTTATAGGCATTTTTATATATTATTTATAATTGTTCCTATTGTGACAATTTATACATTATCAATAAAGAGTCCCTATAGCTATCTCAATATATTTTCTATAAGCCTGCCTATAACCTCTCCTTATAGATTAACTGTTGTGTGTTTTTATAGGCATCTTTATACAATATTTATTTGGATTACCTATAATATTACCTATGAAGGGTCTTTATATTTTGGTATTCCTGGTGTGTGAGGGGAAATGCTGCCTGTACAAGATTACTTTCATCCAAACAGAACCTCTGGAAGGTCATCAGAAACTGAATAATGCTCTGGACCTCCTGATGATCGATCCCAAAATCTCTCCATCAACATCTACTTCAAGCTCGCTTGGCAAGATACAACCGGACTGAGGAAATGGGAAACTGTCCTCAAAGCCATATAATTCATTCTTGTCTTTTGTTTGTCAACTTGCTAACTGTATTTAAGTTGCTACAGATCATCTCCACACCTCCACCTCTCCCATCGACTCAGGTTTTATACACCAAGGTTGTTTTAGATAAACACAAAGACCCGATTGTGTGTTTTGGTGCTGACTAAGTCTTCCAAGAAGGAGATAGTGACCAAGGCTGTGACAGCAGTATTATTGACCACAGTAAAAATTAATGCCAGGGAACAGAAGGCTGCCGCTAAAGGTGACCTCATGGACGCTGTAAGCACAGTATGCCTGCTTGAACAATAGCTGACTAATGAAAATAATCAGAAGAGGAGTGTGTGCAAGTCCATAAACACAAAGCCATGCATGATAAAAGTATCAATATCAATTTATTTGAAGAGGAGTACAAGTGTGCACAAGTCCGTAAACACAAAGCCGCGCATGAAATAAAAATAAAAATAAAATCAGAAGGGGAATGCAAGTGTGCACATAATTATCAATGATTTATTTATTTATATTCAGAAGGGGAGTGCAAGTGTGCGCAAGTCCGTAAACACAAAGCTGCACATGATAAAAATAATATCCCACACAAGATAAAAAATATGTATCAGAAGAAGAACGCAAGTGCTCAAGTCTGTAAACACAAAGCTGTGCACGATAATAATAGAAATGATATTGCTCACACAACTTTTCATTATAAATATACAAATAAGGAAAGCCGAGGGGTCTTGCACTATGCTAGAGGTGTGAGGCCGCTGACAAAAAACACTAGTAATTTATTTCCTGCATTTTCAAGATCGTATTTTCAAGACCTGACAACACCCCCACATTATCTGTAACCTTAATTAAAAATCTACTATAGAATCATGGTGCCAGTCCCTCCAATCATACTGGAACGATCGGAGGCCTTATAACACCCACATGGGTAACTTCAATATATTCTCAAAGTTGGATTTCAAAATCATTCTATTAACCTGGCATTAACTGTAACTTTAATTAGATGTCATCTATCGAAATAATTTGTGTCAGTATGCAGTGACTGCAGCTGATGTAATTCATTTATACATAATAGGTTTTCCGCAGATTGTTCTGGTTCGATTTGTGAGACAACCTCTCATCAAGCATCCATTTCAGTCTTCAATATTTCATTCATTCACTACATTTTCAAGGTCATATTTTCAAAACCTGGCAATAACCCCACCTTAACCGTAACCTTAATTAGAAATCTACTATAGAAATAATGGGGGTCTTGCTTGGTTGTAGGAGGTGGCTGGAACTCACAATCACAGAATAAAAACAAAACTTGTGCAACTTCAAGTTTATCTGGATGGATAGATGGTTTGCATTTTCAATACTTAGATGCAAAATACAAGAAAAACACACACCCACACCCACAACACAAGGGTACCAATGATTAAAAAAAGGAGGTCTGACATACAAATGTATATAATTGCTAGTAACGTTATACATAATAAGCATGGAGGGACCGAAACATTGTCTACAAAAAAAACACATGAATAGAAACACACAGACAACAAGGGGAAAACGGAACATAATAAAAAACACGAACCCCCGTATGACTTCCTTTTAAAAAAATAACTTGATCCCAAACCTCGACTTCTGATCATGCCCAGATCGAGGAGAAGAAGTTGAAGAAGACCCAGCAGCAGCGACAAGTAATAGGCGCATGAGACGGCTGCTATCCCTCTTTTACCCCATCCTCGTCAGTTTACTAGTGCTAGCCATATGCCTCGTAGCGGGTCGTTGGCATTGGCATTAGCCGCCAATACGTCCGCGAACAACTCGACGGCAGGGGCGGTAGCGCATTGAGATAACAGGACATCATGATCTGCGGTTCCCTGAGCAAGGTTATCGGAAGTGGAGGTCGGGGTACGTGGGCAAGTGAGAGATGGGAGAGCGGATTGGGGGGGTGGTGGTGGGGAAGTGGAGAGAGGAGATATGATTGGGGCGTGGTGATGGTGAGATCGTCTTCGTGTTATTGTGCGTGAGAGGGGTTGACTACTACTGCGGAAGCGGATTGGGATGTGTGGTGGTGAGGTCCTTCGTTCTGGAATGTGGAAGGGGATTTACGGGGTGAGACTGTACGCAAATTTAGTTAATGAATATCCAGGAATATAGGAAGAGAGAGCGAGAGCAAACGCACCACTGTCGCTCGTATCAGGTCTCCTCGGTTGACGAATCCTCGACTTCGAAACGTCAGCTGCCCTAGGCGACTCCAACAATTTCAAAACCCTCACCCTCGGATTATGCCTGCTCCCAACACCAACTTCCCTCTTCAAAACAGGAGGAGGACTCTCACTATCAACACTATTCCCACCTACTCTAACTAAGCTGTCGAATCGGTGCTCACGCTGCTTGTCGAGTCTCATCGAAGTCGGTTATCGGTTATAAGTTCGGGAGAGAAAGAGGAGTGGAGTGGGAGGAGTTGGTCATCAAGCCCGAGCATTTGATAACCCCCCCATACTCATACTCATATCATCCCCTTCCCCCTCCTCCCTATCTGCATCTACATTTGCATCCACAAGTGTATGAACCGCACCCGCACCCGCACCCGCAAACGAACTCATACTACCCGTAGACCTCAACACAACCCTCGGCGGACTCAAACTCCTCTCCAGACCACCCCATTGCGAGCTTTGGTGGATAAAGATGAAGTGGATGGAGAGGATTTGAAGCGGAGGGCGGCGCGGAATGAAGGTTGTTGGGGAACGGGTATTGTATGAGGATGAGCGTGTGTTGGTTGTGGCTGGTGCGAAGGATCCCCCCGGGTTTGGAAGATGATAGTTTATCTCCTCCTCCTCTTCGTCGATCGGCTGTCGATCACTCCCACTCCCAGATCGAATCCTGGTATGTTCAGCAGGTAAGAGGTCAACATCCGTTAACGATGGACTCCCCATCACCATCACTGTATCACTCGCTATCCTCTGCTGCCGATGTCCATGTAGGGGTGGTGAAGACGAAGATGATAGATGGGCAAGGTTGGATTGAGGGGAGGAGCGTGAGGAGGGTAGTGGGATGGTGATGCGGACTGGGGAGGGAGATGCGGAGGGAGGGGTGAAGAGGAGTGGTGATGGGAGTCGAGGGTGCTCACACCCCTAGTCGTCATCGTAGTGGGCGCAGCGGGCGGATCCCCGGCTTGCCTGAATAAATTCAACAACCAATACTTCGATCCCAGTTTCCGTGACGATGGAGTCGTTTGGGGAGAGGGCGCCTTGGCCTGCTGAGCGGTCTGCGGGAGGAATGTGGGGAATAACTGGGGAGGGGTAGGTCATTGCATATTTGCGGTAACGAGGATCTTCGAGGGGCCAATGCGTCGTCGTTTGCGCTGGGGTTGGCGGTGGTGGGGTAGAATGTGCATTCTCTTCTCCGAGAGGGAGTGAGGATGGTTCGGGGGAAGGAGGAGGTTGTCGTTGTTGTCGCCTCGCCTTGGCTAGGGTATGTGAATGGAAATCAGAGTGGGAGTGGGCTTTGAGTGTGTTAAGAGCTTGGTAGATAGATTGTTTGACGTGTAGGCGTTTACGCTCAATGTTATCCAGAGCGCCCGTCGAAAACGCATTCCTCTCTTTCCCAACACCGACACTCGTACCAAGCTCATCCCCTCCCACCCCCCTCTCCCTCTCCCTCAAATCACTATGCTTATTTCTCCACCCACTGGAGAGGTGCCGGATGCAGTCGGACAGGCTCAGTCGTGCACAAAGCAAGCAACGACGTGTTGGAAGGCTAACTACGAACATGCAGAATCACTAGCTAAACGGAACCAGGACCCCCGACACCACTATGGGATCCCTGGCACCCTCGGGCCACTACCCCAAGTGCCCCCCTCCCTCAAGGCGACGCCCTCGTCGCCTGTTGAAACCTGAAACAAGAAAACAAATGTGCAGGGAAGAAAAGTGGATATGAAGTAATGCGTGATATAAATGTGGTTAATGAATTATATAATGGAATGGTACGGAAATATGGGGTATCGGAAACAGGGACAAGGCGCCCACATAGACATTTGACAGTTGCCATAGAATGTAACTGCGGTGATGGAGGTATAGACTTTATGACGGCATGGCATGTACGTGTTGTACCAGTGGGATGCGCAGATGTGTCCGTAGGCATCGAGATGGGTACTCTGATGACCGGTTTCATTGGCCCGATTCCGAGCGGGTGCGTAATCTTTTCGAGAATGTGAGACAAAGGGGATGGTATTGGTTTAAGAGGTGTTTGTATAGATATCTTCGAAGGGTATATGAATGAGTGATTGTTCCGGTTAATGGGTTGACGGGGTTTCCGTGAGCAATGACGGTGGCGCAAGCTTGCCCATGGGTTTGTGGTACCCGAACGAAGCGATGAGATGTCACGTGGTGAATAAGAATGTTGACGGCGGCGGGAAAGGCTGCCCCACGGATTTCGTGAGCCCGAACAGAGCCCAGATAGGTCTCGTGGTACATGAGCTGCTGGTGCAAGGAATACATTGGGCGCACAACCGAGCGGTATCATGGGGGCCGGGTTGATGACAGTGTATACAGTTGGGGCAGGGTCAGAGGTGCAGTTATTGGGTGCGGGCGGTGTGCGATTGAGGTTGGCAGGTGCAGGTGCTATGAGGCTGAGGCCGATGTCTGCATCGACATCCCCCGCCCAGTCGAACCATACCGGAACGTGCAGTACTGGGTGGACCATTGTGCGGTTTGTGGGAGATGGGGCGGGGTCAACTGTAACTCCTTCCCTTCTCTCTGTTCTCCTTTCCCATCCCTTGTCTCTCTCCACCCCCGGCTGTTCGTCATCTTGTTCGTTCGCCGTGTTCGAGTTTGCGGTTGTGGTTGGAATAGGCGTTGACGAGGAGATGATGTGGCGCGTGTTTGCTACGCGATCAAGTCGTTCCGGTGTTATAGTCTCGTAGATTCTTGGGGCGGCTGTGTTAGCGGGTGCGGAAGTGGTGGTTGGGGTGGCTGCGTTAGCTGGTGCGGGAATGGTAGCTGTTGTGGTTTCGTAGGTAGTTTCTTTTGAGGCCTCTGCCTCTCGTATCACTAACGCGGCGCGTAAATTCGCAATTGCGTTTCGAATTCCGTGGGGAAACGGTCCCGATCGGTTTAGTTTCCACTCGAACTCCATTTGTAGGAGCCTGGCGTCGCATTGCGCGACTGTGTTAAGTGCTGCGGATGTGTTCGTATATGTGGGAACGGCCGTAGATGTAGCGATAACTGTTGGTTTGACCTCTGGTTGTGAGGTGTGTGTGGCTGTGACGCGACGATCATTTTCGCGAATTTTTTTCGCAGCTTTTCGCCAGATGTCATCCATTGTAGTAGTGGCAGGCAGAATAAAAGCTAAAAGCAGATAGTAATAGGACTCTTGATAGGTCCTTGTGCTGGGTTCACAGTTCTGGGTAACTGGGTGCTCTCCGGTGGGTTCTGAATATCTGTTGCTGTTCTCTGGTAGTACTGGTGGCTGTGCTGTGTCTGGGCTGCTAGGTGTCGAATCGCACTCTCATCACCACATGGAGAGGTGCCGGATGCAGTCGGACAGGCTCAGTCGTGCACAAAGCAAGCAACGACGTGTTGGAAGGCTAACTACGAACATGCAGAATCACTAGCTAAACGGAACCAGGACCCCCGACACCACTATGGGATCCCTGGCACCCTCGGGCCACTACCCCACCACTCTGTCAACACCTCCGCCGTCCCCTCCCTCCCATTCTCCCTAGCAACCACTTCAGGGGTAATCCCATGTTTATCAGGTCGATCGGCGTGTGCGCCGTGTAGGAGGAGAGTACGGACGACGTTGGTGTGGCCATCGGCGGCTGCGAAGTGGAGGGGGGTGCACCCTGAGGAATCGACTATTGAGGCGGAGGCGTCGTGGTGGCGGTCTGAGTAGCGGCAGGGGAGTCTGTGGGGAGTTAGCGATGGGTAGATGTTGGAATTGGAGGAGGGAGACGAAGCGAAGACGTACCTAAAAGCATTCCCATGCGCCCCCCGTTCGATAAACAGCCTCACAACGAGATCATTCCTGCCCGAGGAGGCCGCATGTAAAGGCAGCGCACCATCGAGGACAATTTGACAGGACCTACGTTAGCGTTTGCTGCTGCTGAGTGGAGGTTTAGGTGTGGGACTGTGCGAGTGGATGGACGTTAGTAATGCAAAGATGGGAATGGGAGAGGGAGGGAAAGGGGGTACATTGAGTTGTAACGTTGTATTTGGACTCTGCTCTATGTGTCGTTCGTGAAGGCATCGTCGCTATATGTATAGAGAGGATGGATGAGTACGTTACCTGCTCCAACCAAATACAGGGTACTCACCGCAAAGTTGGCGTTTGGGGAATCACGAGTTCTAGAACAATGAACAAGGTTGGGTTGGGGGAGACGAGCCCGAGTTTACGATGAAGGCGACGACGTGGGTGGGAGGCCATGCACGTAATAGGGGTGTAGGAGTACCCGGAAACGAGAGATGAACCGACAATTTGCCCCCCTATCCGGTTCGCATAACGTGAAGGACTGTTTCAACATTCCTGTGTCGTCTGGGTTGTGTAGCTGCCGACCCGGAGGACTTTTAATTCGTCTGGAGGATAGACGGGTAATGCTTGGATGGATATCGCGTATAGTCAAGGTTGCCGGTGTAGATAACGACAAATGAGCATTGTTCGTCGTCGTTGCTGACAAGATTGATCGGACGTGGCAGTGCAGTTGAAACTTGGCCATGTCTGATCACCTAGGATCTCCACCAATACCCACGTCCACTATTGATCCAAACTTACTTTCGCCACCTACCAGCTCTCCCGTTCCGCCATCAGTCTTCTATTTCCAGTCGACGCCAAACCGCCCGGTCACCCCACCACCAAACGCGTCCATTCCCGCCAGTACTCCCATATCGAACAAGACTTCTGGCAGCTATACATATGCCTCTGAAACACATAATAGGGACTCTGCAAACTATCGTCTTGCCCAGGAAACAAGCGGTCTCTTTTTGAGCGCGATGCCGCCCACGAAATTTCTGAGCAAATTTCTTCCGATCTCTCAAGATACTCAAACCTGTCCGGACCCGAGGGGGGCTTTCACGAGTGTTGCGAGGGCGGAGAAAGAGCTTAATATGTATGCACCATTCGTAAGCCTGGTCTTTGTTTCTGTACCTGTTATGCTTCATTCACATTCGGTAGATCACGGCGGTGACACCATTCGCTCCCAATTTGAAGTTCATCGATACACATTCCAATCCAGATACCGAGTGCGACAAACTTGCGCCTGATGTCGGCATTTATCCCATTGATGATCAACCACAAGGAAATACAAAGACTGATTTCTCAAAAATGGACCTTTTTATTGAATTCAAGATCGCAGCTACATCCGACCCATTCAGTGACCCAGAGGATCCTCTAAAACCACAAGAAGGTGATTTTCATTTTGAAAAGGACTCGGACAATGCTCGGCTTGTTCGTGGTCAACTGGCCTCTTATGCCGCTGCTCACGAGGGGTGTCAATTTCGCGTTCAGTATGCGGAAAGTATGCAAGGTTCATTCGTTGGGACCGTGATGGCGCGACCGTCACCCGGCGCTTCGACTATATCAAAGAGCCCCAACTTCTCGCTGGCTTCTTTTGGCGTTACGCACACCTTGATCGTTCTCAGCAGGGATACGACACATCCGTCTCATTAGCGACACCAGAAGATATCCAACAAATGCAGCATTTTGAAAGCCGTTTTCGAGAGGACAACCCTGCTCATCGCGAATTCCGTGCACTTATGGTTCCGGACCGTGACGACCCAAGTGTCAAAACGCGATTTATCATATCATTTCCTCCAAAGTACACCGCTCGCTCACCGTTCGGACGAGCGACTCGACCCATGTTGGCTTTCGACGTGGAAACGGGAGAGATCGTCTTTCTGAAGGACTATTGGAGAGCGGATATGGATGGAATGAAGAAAGAAGGCGAAATTTACGAGCGGCTGGAGTCTAATCGTGTGCCGAATATCGCACCTTTTGGGAAGGGTAACGATGTCCGCGATCACGCGACCCTTACGCATACACTAAGGAACGAGAAGTGGGCTTGTCGGTCGCGCGAAATGGTGCTCCTTGTACAATACAGGATGACTCTGAATGTTGTCGGTCGGCATTTAGCTTCGTTCAAGTCCTCATGGGAGTTCGTGAGTGCAATCGCTGACGCCATGGCGGGTAAGACATCATTTGTGGACTCCGATCCTATAGCTAACTTCTCTCGCTTCCAAAGCACACCGACATGCATATTTCGATGCTCATGTCCTTCATCGTGATATCAGTGCGGGTAACATCTTAATTACCTGCGAGGGAAAGGGCCTCTTGATCGACTGGGATCTTTCTATCCTGCTAATCGACCCTAAAACCGGTAATCAACTATCATCTCCGAGACGACCTGACCGGACAGTAAGTGCCTATTTCTTTGCGTTCAACCTGTCTTTAAACATTTCCTCAGGGAACGTGGCAGTTTATGTCAGCTGCGCTTCTCCGCAACAGTAAGAAATACAACGAACTTGAGGACGATCGGGAATCATGTCTTCATGTCCTGACTTGGACAGCTTTGCGTTTCACTAATCATACCATTTCTGGAAGCGGCACAAGCAGATTCCTTAGAGCTTTTGATGAGGAGTACGAAGATGAAGAAGGTGTCAGAGGAGGGGACCTCAAGAAGGGTTTCCTGCTGGGTCGTGATATACCACGCGTGGTCAAGTTTGACCGCCGACCACAGCTGGACGCGCTTATTAGAGAGCTCACCGAGGTGTTTGCTGTTCGCTATGAGGAGCCGCCGTCGGCTGAGCAAATCAACCAACTCCAACGCTTGAGGGACAAGGGCCTCACTGACGACGAACTGGGCAACGATAGTGTCTTGAACTATGAAAAGCGGATGGCTTTCCTGAAGTCACCTGATTGGCTGGTGCATACTTTCGGGCGCCATCTTAAAGCAGATCCTTGGCCACTGTCGGACAAGGCTCAACGGCAGCCCATTGGTACTGGATCTAGTAAGAAGCGGGCGGGGGAGGATGGCAAGTTCGAGATACGGATTCCGGGCACGAAATATCAGAGGCGTTCCGACGGCAGCGGCTCGCGCAGTGGGTCATGAGTGCCTCCAGATGATGGACAGGAGAATTAACTCTTCTGATGATCAACTATTTCCTCAATATTCTTTTCTCGCTATTCTTACTTTCGCGATGTGCTATGAGTTGTTTTGATTACAGTGACAGTTCAAGGTGGATACGATTAATAGCGTAAATATTTAGAATCAATTTGGTAACACCTAAGACATAATAACAAACACCACTTCGCTTCAGTGATCAGAGATCTGATATTTGGCTTGTAAGTACTTCATACAAATGAAGTTACAATACTTACTCCGTTTGACAGTAGTTTGAGGGACAACACTTCCTGTGCGAATGTTGGTGTTGTTGCATTATAAGGCTTTAAAGATGTGTGCAGACCTTCAAACGCTTCATTGCAGAAGTTACCCGAAAAAATCCGAAGGCTTCGGAAGTGTTTATGACACTGCCCAGCGCGTCACCTAGCTCTCGTATTCAGGTGGGGCCACTAACCTCAAGGACTGGTGAAAATGGGCACAGCGGTCGAGGGTGGTGATCAGAGGATGCTTGCAGATGGTTGGTGGCAAATGTGTTCTGCCTTCTCCGATGAGATCCAGATCACCACGCCCTAATTTTTGTGTGGAACGGCCAAGAAACGACACCCAACGTTGAGCTCGTCATCGAGCAACAGCGATGAGCATAAAGCCAACGCAGCGAGGTCCGAGTTGCTGCTTGGGAACGGGATGTTGCCGAATGAGGCAGCAACCAGCGACGCGTGTTGGTTTACGCTCATTTTACCATTCTCAGCGTACTGTAGGGACCTGACATTCTCAAAAATTTCCAAGTCATTTGAAGGTATAACCAATAGTTATTGCTGGATCGATGTGTTTTCTGGCTAACTAGATGGGGAGCATCCGACCACAATACCACCTCTAATAGGAAGGCTCACATGGGCTTCACAGGTGGTCAAATGTTGGCGCTATCTTTGTTTGCACCATCTTCAGCATTCACACTGGGAAGTCCAGAATATAAAATCTGTTCATAGAAACTTTTGTAGGTAATTGAAATAGATTTCGTATAAGAATTGCCACAGGCAGTCACAAAAGATATGCCAGAAATGCCAATTATAAGACTGATTGTGGAAAATCTATGGAGATATCTATAATAAAATTTGTGAGATTGTGTATAAATTACCCTTATAGCACTCACAATAGATTGACAATAAAATGAGCATTTATAGATTATCTGGTAGCTATAGCGAGTCTTTATAGATTATCTAAGAGCCTATAAAGAGCCACAATAGCATTGCCATGAGATTGTCTATTGTTCTTGCTATAAATGGCATTTACACAAAACCTGAAATTTTTGGTCATAGACCAGCATGTAGATTATCTATAATTGACCCTATTGTGCCTGTTTCTAGGTTATCTTTTGCAAGTGTTTATAGCACTATTTGTACAAAATCTGTTGTGATTGCCTACAAAAATAGCTATAGACAACCTTTATATTTTGGAATTCCTGGTGTGCATTGTTGCTACTTCTGGACTCAATTGTTCCATCATTTTACTCTTCTTTAGTCGACCATAATCCTCCATTGGCCATGTCATCATTCCCCTCTAATAGCTCCAGGGAAATTCATCTGCTCGAAACTTTTAGGCCATCCATGGACTATGCACGCTTTGAGGCTGACATCATTAATCCTTATATCCGCACTGCTCGTGCCCGTATCAATTTACTTGCCAGTAGCAAGCTACCACTGTCATTTGCACCCGGCCGAAAATCTGTTTCTGAACTTTGCAACTTTTTGATCGACACTGATTACAATCGTTCTTCTCACATCATTCACGTTCCATCATGCAATTTCAAACCCAAAATGTCCGCGATGATTCCCTTCGATCGCAGCTTTCAGCTGGGTGGATATTTTAGTCCAAAACATCCAGACTGCTTTGTGTGGGAGGGTGGTATTTTTGAAGAGGGATCGACGGTATTCTTTGGGAAGAGTACAGTGTATTACCACCGCTTTTCACAGAGGGTCACTTTTCACACCCACAAGGAAAGTCCACCAATTTTAATCCAACTGACTTCCCAATTTTTTCCTACCATAATGGACCTTATATGTACATATATCCTGAATATAGATGCAATCGGACAAGAGGATGAAGTGCAGTGATGCTAAATACCCCATGAGGACGTGTTTTTAGGGCTAATTACACTTTTATATCACTTCCCTCACCATCTAGCACATTTTTTTCATGGATTTCAGTTTTTGTACACGAAGATTGGACTTTTTGCCAGATATTTTTCCTTTGACAGGAAAGGATCTGAGCAAAATCCAATGTACTGGAGCCAAATAACTGTTCGCGGCGTATCACGCATTGTGACGCGCTTCTTTGCCCATCTCCCGGGTCTCATATACCTCTTCTGCACATCCTCATATGATCAAAGCACCCTATAATGCCGAAGAAGCCTCTATCTGAATGTGTCAAAAGCCAGAAGCAGAGCAAACTCAAGGAGGAAAGGATTTTGGCGGCTGTTGATGCTTACAAGGCTGAGCAGGCAAAACCACGCCCTCATAAGGGAGTACGCGCCATTGCAAAGAAACATGGAATTGAAAAATGCTACAAAACAATAATTAACAGGTACAATAACATGTGGAGCACTACAGAAGCCCATGAGGATCAGCAGAATCTCACAGCCGCAGAAGAAGCCGTTTTGGTAGACTTCCTCATGCAGTCTGCGGACCGCGGATTTCCCCAGTCACGCCGTAATATCACCCAATACGCAAATCTGATTCGTGATAATAGACTTGAGAAGGATTGTATGCAGATCGGAGACACATGGGTGGGGCGGTTTTTGGAGAGGCACCGTGACAGGCTGCAAATGCATTGGAGTAAGCCTCTGGATACACAGAGAGGCCAGTCTATGAACCCCGAGGCTAAAGAAAAGTGGTTTGAGTTGTTAGAGGAGTTTGTGGTGAAGGCGGGGATCAGTCCTGAGGATTTATATGGCATGGACGAGACCGGCTGTCCCCCCTCGGACCAAGGAACCAAACGCATCTGCGGAGGCTGAGGTACGAAAACTCAGCATAAACAAGGAGGTGCTGACCGCGAGAACGTGACTGCGATCATTACAATTTGTGCTGATGGTACAACATTGCGTCCGACTATAATATTTAAGGGTCAGAACTTCATGACGAAATGGGCAGATGACAATGTAGCAAAGGCTTCGTGAGTACACACCTTTCTGCAACTGGATTGAAGCTTTGACAGAGGATTTGCACATTGGCACACTCTCCAAATGGGTGGACTGACAGTGAGCTGGGGTACAAATGGTTGGTTAAGGACTTTGATGCACAGACTAAAGACAAGGCAGGAGGACGTACCCGCGTTGTCCTCATGGACGGCCACAGCTCTCACTACAGTCTCGACCTCCTCGAATATGCTCGAAAGAACAACATAGTCATTCTTGGGTATCCGCCTCACTGTACGCATGTCCTTCAAGGGCTAGATGTGGTCTGCTTTGCAAAAATGAAAACTGAGTTTCACGCGGAGATACATGCCTTCGAAGACTCACATATGTGGGGTGTAGGGAAAGGCGATTTCGCCAGCGTGTTCGGACGGGCATATCTTTGGGCTTTCACTCCAGAGTCTGTGAAAGCCGCGTTTGCGGCTACGGGTGTGCATCCGTATAACCCTGATGTCATAACAGAGAAACAGATGCAGCCGAGCTTACCTACCTCTACAAGAGGTTCATTCCCACTCACACAGCCTAGTCCTGTGCGAGCGATCGTCCATGCCATGGGTAGCCACCCTCCAACTTCCTTTGAACTCTCTCCTACACACCATGGACCAGCCAATCACACATTCCAATCGCCCTCGAGCCCTTCCGGCAGTGGCAGCAGGTTGCGCAATGAAAACGACGATTCGGAGCCCAAGACTCCCAGTAAGCGCCTCCGCATCATGTACAGCAATCTTGGCGCAACAACGTCAGGGTCGCTGCTGGTGTCGAAAAACCGCATATCATCAGCTTACACAGTAGTGGTGCCCGTATTCGAAAATGTTGCGCTGTTACCGGAGCCCGATTGGGACCTCCTGAACAAGAGACATGATGCAAAATATCAGTCTCGTGATTCTCTTCTTCAACAGAATGTGGCACTTACCAAAAGCCTGGCTCAGTCAAAGGACATCATTCGCACCCTCCAGCTCAAGGAAGAGCATGCAAATGCACAGCTTGTTGTCCAGAATGCCCACCTAAACAAGCTTAATCAGGTTTTGCACACAAAAGAGAACAAGAAAAAGAGTGATCGCACAGTGCTCTTTGCTGAAGGTTTTGGTCGGCATCTGACCAATGATGAGAGTATTGCAATAATTCAGGGCCAGAAAGAGAGGAGAGAGAAGGAAGCTGAAGAGCTGGAGCAGAGGCGAGTAGCGCGGGTGGATCGGAAGGCTGCGAGGGCTGCACTAGAGGAGGAATGGAAAGAGATTGTTCGAAAGCACACTGAGGCTGTCCTGGGGTGGAATTCCGAGTGTGAGAAGTTGTGGGCGGATGGTGTCAGAGCCAAGGACCTTCCCAAAAAGCCAAAGCGAGCTCCAAAGCCTAAGCTCCCCATTGAAGAACCGCAGGATAACGAGGAGGAAGCGCGAATCTGCCGCTATTTGAAAGGAGGAACGGGATGAAAGGTCGCGGACTTTCGTGCGGCGAGAAGACGTGATGCCCATTTCCGGGTTGTTGTAGTAGTAGTCTCTTTCTTTCGTACCACCACCTAAGCTGTCTGGGATTTTTGCGTCTTGCTCGCTCTTTACTCCCGCTCGCTCGCTCGTTTATCTCGCTGTTCAGGTCATTCCCTGTCGACCACAGAAGTGTCCAACTGCACCCACGACACACCAAAATCGATAGTTATTCGGTAGCTTTCACATCCATGGTTAACCACAACGACGTCCACTCGTCGCCTCCCCCGACATCCCAGCTTCCTGCACCTGTCCAACCCCTGAGTGTCAACGACGTTGACAATAGCCTCGCCGCTGCACAACGATCCAACATCGCCGTCCATGCCAACCTCCTGCCCGCCTTGGGCATCACCACTGGACCCAGCACGCGCTCCCGATCCGTCCAACCTCTGATTCTAACACGCCCCCGTGAACCCACCACCTCCCCTAGGACTATTACTCTCGATGACGACAGACCGGACGCGTTGGCAAAACCGCCCGCAAAGAAGAGACGAGCCGTTAGGCCACATCCCGAGGCTGCCACTAGATCACACCCTGAACCCACCGCAGGTCCCTCTGCGAAGGCTGTAGGGAAGCAACGCAACCCCAACCCACCGACACCTCCGCCCGCCAAGGACCCCAGCCCCATCCAGAAGATTACCTCGGCAATCAAGAAGAAGATCCCTTTGATCGCTGTCCGCGGCAGCAACAAGCCCCCACCTCCCGCCACTACTACCCCAGCCCGTCCCCAGCTTCCCACCCAAGACAACCCGGACACACCTACCCCTACACAATGTGTGGCTAGCACCGCCCCCGTCACCAATACAGCCGAAGAGGACGAGACTGTCACGCTCAAGAAATCTGATCTGCGCCGAATGTTGCACGATGCGATGGAGGAATTTATGAAGAAGGGGCGAGAAGGTACCGCTCTTCAGCCCGCGACGCCTCAGGGCGACGCTCAGGGTTGGAGTGACGATGACGACGACGATGGGGGACACCGCGCGGACGGTGTCCAGTTTGCGCAGAGTCAGCAAACAACTCCTGGTAAGCACTACGACTTCCACATTGTCACGTTTGATATCTCCCAAAACATCTCTCCTATTCTTTTGTCTGTCATCTCTCGCACATCTCTCCTTTGGTCCACCTTCTGCGTGTGTTGGACCTTTGCCCCCACATCATCTCCCGGGCTTATAACTGCCCTCGCACCATCTCTCGGTTATGCTATCTCTCGGGCTTATAATTGCCTTTGCATCTTCTCTTGATTTAACATCTCTTGCATTCTCCTTCACGTCCCGATCCCTACTTCTCTCATCTTCCCTGTACCGGGTGGACATTAATTTCCACATACATTTGACTTCAGATCGCCGCTTGAAGTCTCGTCATGACAAAACAGCCAAGGCCTCCTTCATTCCGCAAAGTCCTGGGCAACTCGATCCCAACCAGCTCATCCATCCCCCATGGATTGTCAAGTTGATGGAGAATGGTTGGACTGAGTATTTCAGTCTGGAGGACCTTACCAATGTCAAATGTCGCGCATCGGCACATACACGGCGAACAACCGACAAGAACCTCATTGTGGGAAAAAATGGCACCATCACTTTTGAAAATGTACTTGCGGATGTGTCGAAGGAGCACCTGCTTGACATCTCCAGTTGGCGGGAGGCCATCTTTCGAATGTGTGAAATTATTGAGCGGTATCTGCCTGGGCGTTATAGCAGAGCGGTTGCAGACCAATGGCGCCTCCACGCCGAGCGATTGCTAGCCAAATCTGACTTCGCACAGAACTTCTCCGCCTACCTCGCATATGACATTCGTCTACGTCAAGCCTATGTTCATGATTATGCACTTTTTCGTCCTGACGAGTTTCAATGGGCAATGTGGGACACTGTTAAAGATGAACAACGGGATAAGAAGTTCCGATCGATTGAGCATGCCATCACTAGCCTCCAGTTGCCCTACAACCCATCCAACCCCCGACCTCAATCAATGTCCGCAAATTTTCAGTACCCATCTTCGTTTCCGACCAATTCCGGCTTTCGCTCTTCCTCTACCAACACCAACCCAGGTCGTACCGCGAGCAGAAGTTCAAACACTGGCCGTAACGGACACACCAGTGCCCCCACCGCACGCGCCAAATGCTGGATCTGCCGCTCCCTCGAACATATACCCCGCAACTGTCCCGACTCCACCAACGGCTTCATCACCAAAACCGCCGATGGTAAATGGCTCACTGTTGCCAACGAGCAAATTTGTTTTGGATTCAATGGCATATATGGTTGCAGCAAGCCCGACTGCAAGTTCTTCCACGGATGCTCCCTTTGTGGGTCTCGAGAGCATTCTGTTCAATCCCACCCTTCGTAATGAATTGTTCCCGGTCGTTACCCCACTCCGCTGGCAGGCATGGGAAAATCACCTCAACGAAGCTGGACTTCTTGAGGAGTTCGCGGATGTCCCGGTTGGCATCCGTGATGGTTTCCGTCTTGGCTACAACGAACCCCTTGTCTCTTCCTACATGCCTCCGAACCATTCCTCAGCTAGTAATAACCCCGATCCTGTTCGCGCTTACATCGCGAAGGAAATTGCTGCCGGCCGGTACTCTGCCGGTTTTGATCCCGATGATCTTGCTACTCGTTTCCACTATCGCACTTCCCCTCTTGGTGTCGTTGATAAAGACGACAAATTTCGTATCGTATCAGATTTCTCATTCCCTCGCAACGACCCTTTACAGCACTCCATAAACTCCAAAATTGATGTCTCATGGTTTAAGACAGACTACGCGACCTTTTCAGAATGTTATCTCTACGTTGCAAATGCATCTCCAGGCTCTCAAGCTGCTGTTTACGACGTTGACGCTGCGTACCGGCGCATGCCTATTGCACCTGAGGACCAAGCCTACGTATGTCTCCACTTCGATGGCTCCATCCACCTCGATCATAATGCCTGTTTTGGCTCCGCAAGCTCACACGCGATGTTGGGACGCTGCGCAAACAGCATCTGCGCGATCTTCCGCTTCAATGGTGTTCAGGACGTCATCAAATGGGTGGATGACTTTGTCTTCTTTCGGTACCCTACAAATTGCGCAATTCCCTGGATCTACTCATATGATGCATCCCTCATTGATTCACTCGCAGCCAAGCTTGGGTGGCCATGGGCCCCCAAAAAACATTCACCTTTTGCTTCTACCTTCACTTATCTTGGGATGACTTGGGATCTCGACAATAAAAAGGTGTTCTTCGCACAGAAAAAGAAGGATCGCTATCTCGGGAAGATCGCCCACTGGGAAGTTGGCTCACCTGTTACGAGGAAGGAAGTCGAGTCCGTTATTGGAACACTTAACCACTGCTCCCTGATCCTTGTCGCTGCACGTACACACTTACCGTCCCTATACGAATTTGCTCGCCGCTTCAACAGCAAATCGTCGAACCCATTCACTACCCACAAGGTGACACCAAAAGTGGCTACCGACCTCAAGTGGTGGCGATCGCAGCTATCTGCTGAGTTCTGTGGTATGGTGATGCGACCCCGACCCCCTCCCCTTGATCTGCTCATCTGCATGGATGCTTCAACGAGCTGGGGCGTTGGTTTCTGGATGGAAGGCAAATGGATTGCATGGCGGAGCATCACAGGCTGGAAGAGTGATGGGCGTGACATTGGATGGCTCGAGATGGTCGCCGTCGAACTGGCACTTCACGCTGTCATTGGTGCAGGTTACAAAAACGTTCATCTCATTTTTCGCTCTGATAATTCTGGTGTGGTTGGTGCCTTCAAGAAGGGCTCTTCGCGCAACAGTTCCCAAAACTCGATACTTCGCCGCATCATCCACCTGTTTCATGATCACAACCTGTGGGTGACTACTGCTTGGATCCCTACAAAGGACAACCCATCAGACGGTCCTTCTCGCGGCATCTTTCCCCCTTTGCAACATTTGTTTTCTCCATTACCGAAACTTCCTGCCCATTTGACACAATTTTTGGAGGCGCCAATTACTCTCCACACTTCTCGTGAATTACATTAGAAAATCATACTTAATAGCCCTCCCTTGTGCTTGCAGATAATAAATAACATATTGAAACTACCGGTTTCTTGTACATTGATCCAGACGCCGCTGTGAGACTGAACAGGCATTGCTGTGGCAGTGCACCAACACCTGGCGGGATCCATGTCTTCAGGATTTTATGGACGCCGGGTCCGTAACCGTTCCCATATGCATTGTTGCCGACACCACACATCCCATGCAGCTATTGATTACCCATCAACCCGCAATCCTGCTACATTCCGACGCTGCCACCATGGTGGTGTCACGAAGCCAGCCCGATTGCACCCACACTACCTCTCTGGGTCATTGCAACTGAACCTACAACACACCATCAGGAATGCATGGCAGAAGAGCACCCTCAACAAATATGAGAGCGGCATAAACCGGTTCATCGCATTCTGCGAGAACGAGAACATACCATCCGCCTATCGTCTCCCCGCAAGTGAATTCCTCCTCTGCACCTTCGCCGCCTCGTCCGCGGGAATACGTGCCGGTGAGACGATAAGCGGTGACCTGGCAGCGGTTCGTGCCTGGCACATAATCAACGATGTCCCCTATAATGGCGGGCTCCAACTCAAGTATACAATCAAGGGGGCACGAAACCTGACGCCTGATAGCTCTAAACGACCACTACGCCCACCGGTCTCATGGGAGATGCTGGAAATATTAATGCGGGAGTTGGATCAGGAGAATCCTGAAGATATTTGTGTTCTCGCGTGTGCGCTCGCAGCTACGAGCGGCCAAGCGTGCTTGGGCGAGTTACTACCCCCTTCTATGTTTATCCATGACCCTTCTCGGCACCCTTCGGTCTCCGACCTCCAACCACCTGTAACTGCAGGCGGCTCTCGTGCACTTAAGCTACCACATACAAAGACAACTGGTAAGTCGGGTGACACCATCTTCCTGTGCAGCCAGAACGACTGCACTAATCCCAACAATGTCATCGACAAACACATCAAGATCAATGATCTACCTCTTCACTACCCACTCTTCTCATACCGTTACCATGGTGGCTATGCTGCCCTCACCAGACGCAGGTTCCTCAGACGCTGCAATGACATCTGGTCGCAATACGGTCTACCAACGTTCACTGGCCACTGCTTTCGCATTGGCGGCACTACTATTTTACTTCTTCGTGGAGTCTCACCATACATCGTTAAGAGGATGGGCCGCTGGACTTCAGATGCCTTCCTCAAATACTGGCGCTCACTCGAAATACTCGCACCACTGCACGCGGAACTCCTCGCACCTTACATCTCAGCCATGCTCCCCCCAAAGAAATCAAACCACTAGTCTCCATCCTCCTTGTGGTGGTTGCCGCCGTTCGTTCCTCCCTCGCCAGGTCTCCAACTTGTTCTTTTGGGTCGACTCGTTCCTCTCTCACGGCACAACCCAGATCTTCAGGACCCTCTTCACGGAGAGGGGCTCTGATCTTCTCCCCCAGTTCATGACAGACTTTCCATTGTATCGTACAGGACATGAATAGATTGTTCCCATTTCCGTCTGAAGCACTCGCACGAAAGTCATCCAGCGGATCGGATGGAGAGTGAATTCCCACGCATGTGAAAAGCGACCCTTTTGGCCACTTTTATGGCCGCCGTCATAGATTCGCTGTAACACCCCACTACATGTGATTTAAATATTGTAAAAATCATTCCTAGTGTCCTAATGTTACTTTAATAGATTCTGTCTATTCACTTTTGCCAATCGCGAAGTGTTGTGGTGGCAATAGAGCAAAAGTCAATGTAGTGTGAAAAGTGGTGGTAATACACTGTATGAGGGCAGGCAAGGTTTTGGGAGTGTGTGGGGTTGGGAAGAACTACTTCATGATGGGTATTAAGGATTTCGGAAGGATTCCAGAGGGTGAGGTGTTGATTCGGAGGATGGTGGTGTCATTTCCTCCTACCGACTTTTCAATCCCAATGTTTTATCGCATTCAGGCACACTTCCTCAAACCCTTTCTCAAGTTGATGATCAATTTTTTGGATACGACGTGAGTTAAAATTCATTTGGAGTGGAATACATTTCAAAGGACATTTCAGGGGATAGTTCGAGTAACAGCTCCAGTGAGCTATTTGATGGAGTTTTTATTTCATCATCGGAGATTGGTATCATGGAGGACTTTAGTTACTCTGCTGACTGACTGGAGAACTTGTATTGCATAATCATCCTGTCCTTTTTTTCTTCCTCTATCTTGATGCTCTTCTGCTCTGCCATTATTGCTATCAGCATTCCGTCTATCTTCTCATCCTCTTCCATCTTTGGTCTGTATTTAGGCAAAGATAATATAAAATGTGATGTGTTGTGGGGTTTTATAGCATTTATTAAATTATTGTCCTTTGTGTAAGTAGTAGAATTATTGGTTTAGGCCTTATAATCATAAACTACCTGTGATGTTCTATGTTCAACTATGAAACAATTTCATAGTATGACAACACATTTGTCACCAAACATCACAGATATTTTGGGTGGCCAATCAGTTTCATTGATGGAAGACATTTTAACACTGGAAGTATTGTGTTATGAAATGAGTGAAAATAAGTAGATAAGGATACAAGTGTAGCTATCATATTTATCTAATTATTTTAAGTGAAGGAATAATATTGATGTATTCCTTGAATATACTGTACTAAATGTATCTAACTGAATAGAACAAATAATATATAATGAATGGTATAGCTGCACCAGAATAGTCTAAGACACTAATAATCCTGGTAGTGCTTATAACTAAACTACATCCTGTAGAACTTAGTCTTATCTATATAATCCACTTCACCCCCCCGGGGGATGCAAAGATATTTGAAAAATATTTAAAAGTACCTAGGAAAATGCGGATTAATAATAGCTTCATAGGTGTCGCTGGGTGTCATGGCTGAAACGGGAAATTGGTACCAGGTTTCAGGGTTTCTTTGCAGGAGTTTTGAATATAACCTATCTATATAATCCGCTTCACTTCCCCAGGGGATGCAAAGATATTTGAAAAATATTTACAAAGTATCTGGCAAAATGCAGATTAATAATAGCTTCATAGGTGTCGCTGGGTGTCACGGCTGAAATGGGAAATTGGTACCAGGTTTCAGGGTTTCTTTGCAGGAGTTTTGAATATAACCTATCTATATAATCCGCTTCACTTCCCCGGGGGATGCAAAGATATTTGAAAAATATTTAAAAAGTATCTGGCAAAATGCAGATTAATAATAGCTTCCTAGGTGTCGCTGGGTGTCATGGCTGAAACGGGAAATTGGTACTAGGTTTCAGGATTTCTTTGCAGGAGTTTAACCTAACAGTATTCCAAGCCACACCAAAGGTGCGATGGGGAGGACACCTGGGTGTCCTCTGGGAGTTACACCCACAAGTTGAGCTGTGACTTGCAATTCTTCTGTCACACACATGACAGCAGTCATGCATGTCATCTGATGTTGTTTTCACCTCCATGGGGCCTTTCCTCTGCAAGTTGACTGGTGGCTCCAAGTACTCAATAATCTAATTTTAACTGGTGATTTCTTGGTTCTTCCTTTCCTTTTTTCTGTCCACCCACCACTAAGGATTTGTCAGATATATTTGGAATATGCCTGAATAAATTTCAACTTGGCATTAAACCGTAAAATTGACCCAAAGTACCAGATGTCAGATTACTATTCAAACTGGGCAACAAAATGATAGTGATCAATATGTCATTCCTTTACATGTATAGCTACTGGCGGTGATGCAGCTTGTGTGGATGGCAGACTACCAATTTTCAGATGTAATCCCCATTAGAAAATCATGGACAGCACCACCTGTAATATTATGGAGCGGGGAGTAGTCGACAATCCCACCTGGCATTGGTAATCTTGCTAGGAGGACATCTTTACCCACCACTAACAAACCCTCCAGGTGATCAAACAGAGGCTGTCCGTCAAACCTCTCACCCTTGTCCACAAGCGACCCAAAATATTCCACCAGTTGCTCCTTGGCAGCTTTCAGGGTCATCTCAACGCGTTTGACCTCTACTATCATGAAAACACGGTTGTCATGAAGGGAGGCAGTTGCTTTGACGACAGTAAAATCAGGAACTTTCAGCGACTGTTCGCCACCTTTCTCGTCCCTCGATAACCCCTCTCCACTGTAGGAGTCCAGAGAGACACGAACCATGTCTACATTGTCCTCAATATCAGAGGGGAAATGAGGACGAATTTTTCCCTGTGGCTTGATCATGAATTGACGAGTGGGAGGAAAGTACCAAGTGAGGAAGGAATTAGGGGCCTAACGGGCAAGGGGGTAGCATAAGAAAAAATTTACACCAAGGCTTGTCAGAATAATTTAAGAGGTCTTGACCCCCCTCCCCCCCTCCCCCCCTCCTTACTATATATAGTAGTGATTTCCCACGCAAATCGTGGGAAATTCCCATTTCTGGCCTACTGCTTCGGGTCATTTGATTTTCTCATAATTTTGAATCATAAAAAACAGTCAAAGAAACCGGTTCCCATTGACACCAGTCTCACTATAGTAGAACCCTAAGTTACAGTGATGAAGGCACTAATTATTAGCATTTGTCAAGCTGATAGCAAATATTCTCAGCCTGGAGGTGAGTGTTACTCATCACATTGATACCTTATACCTATTAAGGAGGTTCCAAAACTCAGCAAATATAAATATGAATGCACAACTGGCACAGGGACAAGCTTTCATTCAGTCTAATCTTGCTATGGGTGCTTGCAACACTGACATCACAAATGATAAGTGATAATTTTCTCACCTCTGACTGATTGTCTTTGAGCCCTCCCCCTGCACCATCTTTCAGACTGAGGATATGTAGCATCTATTTATTTATAGGAACCTTGGAACATATTTGATACCACACAAATGAATCAGGCCAGCTGTGAGCCACAATTACTGTTTTAGTGCTGCATAGCCAAATCTGGAAATTTAGTATTCTCAGAGCGAGATTCAGTGTTAGTTAAGGTTGTATAGCTTCCACAGAGCTCCTGGAAGTCAAAAGAAGGTCCAGACACTCCAAACAACCTTTAAATTTGAGTATTACACATGCAAAAAAATTTCAGTTAAGGACCTCCAGACCCCCCCCCCAACCCCTGGTGCCGCAATTTAGGCGCGCTACCCCCTTGCTAACGGGCCCATATAAAGATGCCTCATATCGCGGGGAAAGCCGGCCACCAGCTGAGCGAAGTTGGGCTGCAAGCCAATCAGGGATTGAAATGTTAGGAGGGGCATCAGCCATTCTACGATACAAATTGGTCGACATCAAAGGCGTCAACTGAAGTGCTTACGAAAAAGCAGAGGTGACTGGTATGGTTTGCTGCGCGGTTAGGGACAAAATCAAGAGTTTTGTTGTTAAGAAGCTATCGGAAAATCAATAAGTAGAGTAGGAGGAATCAAGGACTTGCCGGGTACAACTTCGAAGTAGATAGTGACGTTAAGAAAACTGATTGTCTCATCGGCAATTCGGAGACCGGGATCGGGACTCGAATTGGACTTTGCGGCCACCCAACAACCACCCTACTCAAATCCTTCACGAGGTTTACAACAACCTAAGGTTTGCGATACCGTGAATTTAAAATGAACACGCTGACAACACTAATCCTTTAAGATGGTTTATCTCGTTGGCGGTTACAAACTCACGCACGATCAGGTCCTCGAATGGTGTCGACCTCGGGGTATTGACCCCCCAGATGGTAATACCACACTTTTCGTCAATCGTTGGCTTCGTAGCCAAGGCATAAAACAGACCCGGTTATTAGCCTGCGATTACCACGGAGAGACTATTTTCTTGGTCGTTACCGATTGAAAACTTGATGGATACAGAACATCTAACGATTTCGAGGTGCTCCAGGAGAGCGAGAAAGCATGCCAGATTAAAGAGCTCTTGCAGGTTGGAGAAGTTGAGTTTGTAACCGTTGCAAACCCGTATGGCTACTAATAGAAGGTGCAAAGGTCCTTTACTTTATTGGTACACTTATTCAAGTCGTTCTATGACAGGCTGTCGATGCGATCGCTGTGATATGATGTTTCTTCCCGACAGCGGGTTGAGGTTGCATGTTGGTGTTACGATTTTTAGAACGGTGTGAGGAAAGCCTCCTTTAGAACTTTTCATTATTGAATACGCATTGAGTCCATCAGGAAAACCCGACCTCATCAGCTATAACCTATGATGGGAAACATTTTGTGTCAACATATTACTACAGCTTGGGGATTTGTGATAATAATAGCAGTTTGAGTCTCCAAGTGACTTTCCATTTCACGGATGTCCTCCCATTTTCAGTTGCAATCTCTGATGAGTCTTAGCACGCGCCCACACTGCAGTTGCGATGCGTGTATTGGTTGATCGATAGAGGGATTGTTGACTCTGAACAACATGACGAGCACCAAACGCACCCGCAATGATGAGAACATATCGTTCTCGTTCGTTGACTTGTCTATATCAGCCCCAAAACGTGTTCGACAGACTGGTCATTCGGTATCGCTCATAGAGATCCAGAACTTATGCGAGCCGCCAAATACACCCGCAATGCCCCTATACTCGCAGAAACTACTAGTAGGCAGGCAGGCGAGGAGAACCTCCGAAGCGAAGTTTCGCGTTGAGCAAGTGCTGGGGAGTGTTACCGCGACAGGCTATAATAGCCTGTTTGCGTTTGTGGACGTTGCTGAACACCCGTGACCAGCAGTTGTCTGCACAGGTCTCGCGGATGCTTGGACACCATAGCGAGCAGATGTTAAACAGTATTTGTGCTTGCCAACCAAACATGGACAACCAATGGGCCATCAATACATCAGGTGAAATTCTCGCAAAAGAGGGGTACCAGGCTCTCTTCGGTGAGTACCCTAACAACAATTTGATTAAATAATTATTAATTATGATGGTAGCTACCGATTTACCTCCCTACCCAAACCCGCCCTCGTTTTCAACCACTCGATGAGAACAAGAACCTTCAGTCTGCCCCCGCACTTCCTTCAAATGTAACTCCATGAAACACAATTGTCCTTCTCATCATCGTCCGTGTCGGGATCAGATGGAAAATTGTTGGGTTCATCGCGTATTTACGTCAAATGTAATGGATTTAAACAGGAATAAATATTAAATGATTTGCCACACAGTGGCACGCCATTGATATTCCAGCTCCGACTCAAAATCTGAAGGCGTGGCGTCAAAGAGTAGGCCCGGTAACTGATGCTATGAAATTTATCCTATTGGCAGACTATGAGACGAATATAACATAGGGTTATGGATGCCCTGCGAACAACGGCGCCTTAATACACGCATACAACCACTGCCCCATTACCTTTAACTGACACAAACCGTCATGCAATTATTTCCGACGTTTCGGGGGTGTGGGGGAGACAGGCTCGTCATCCCACGAAGAGCCCAGAATATGCGGCTTTCCGGCGGTGCTTTTGGTTGGAGGTGAGTCGACGTCCCAGTGACCTCCTAAATCCTGGCGCCTTCGCTCTTGTTCCGCCTGTTCTAAGGCACGATATGCAGCAATGAAGTCTGATGGCAACTCCATAAGAGTCTTTTCTGCTGCATCAAAGGCATCAATGATCTGATCGTATAAACCTTGGTAGTCGCGACTCTTGTGGGCGGCTGCAAGGATGTCGTAGAATTCTTCAACAAGCTGTTCAAGGGGCTCACAGTAGCCAGACATATTCGGCAGTACCGTTGCCTCGAAGTGTATCTTTGCGAGGAACATCCTTTCCTTGTTAGATGCTAACCCCCCATCATCTGCTTCAAACAAATCTACGAAGGCAGTTCGCAAATGCGAGGAGTCCCGGCTTTCTGTGAGCAACTCCACACGGCGCGTAGCTGGACCATCACGAGACATACAAAGCCATACGAGGACCCAAAAGAAGGCTTCCAAATCATGCACCGCATCATGCCGAGGTGTTTCCAGCTGTATACGTTGTGTTGGAACTCCAACAGTGCGTTGCTTCCGGCTCACAACAGTGATCCGTCTGGGAAAAATCGGTCGCTTAGCTAAAATCTCGGATGACATGAACGGACGGGTACCCTGATGCGAATGTGAGGTAGAAAGTGACGAATGTAGAAAGGGTGGCGTACCGACAAAGGGTCATCCGTAAGGGTTTGATGTTCCCTCCACAAAATAGCGTTGTCATAGTCGATCAAGGCGCCGCGATGGCCGCGCTCCGACTTCCCAGTTATAATGATATTTCCTAGACTTATGTCGCGATGCAGGACCCCTTTTTCGTAAGAGTAACGGTGCCCTGTGAAAAACGTTAGCAGTCGAATCACTTTTTGCAAGCCACAACAAACCTAGAATAGCGTCCCTCATTGCACCAACAAGCTCTAGCAGAGACTTCGCAAACTTGATTGGCCAACCATACGTTTTCATGACTAATCGCGAGTGTGTGCGGCCCCGCGGACGAGCATTCTCATCCAGAATTGTGGGTAGATAGTCGACGACGTAGTGAGTGACAGGGTACGAGTCGTTTCCGGGAGAATTCAGAGCATAATCTTGCTCCAAGTTTTGAACTGCATCTATGGCTCGAGGGGATCCTTTGTGGAGCAAATTGCGCCGGATGAGACTAGAAGTGGTGTCCTTTTCACCGTCTATCTGAACTACAGCGTACGAGTGCATTTCAGCGACACCTTCGCACGGTCCAATTTTAGCGTACAGTTCACCCTCGAGGGTACGACGGTCATCCCGCCAAGTATCCTTCACAATGTAGACCTAATGATGATGGCGAGTCAGTCAGCGCTCACAAGGCATCAAGGATGAAACATACCGTTCGCTGGGACAGAGGGAGATTCATTGCGTCCTGATGCCATGCTTTCCAAACTCGCGTAGCTCGACCCAAAATGACTTCGCCACGACTAAGGCTCAGATGCTGGAATAGTACGAATGCCTCTGTTTCATGAGACATTTTCGACGGCTCATCAGACCCAGGTTTTGGCATTTCAAGTCGCCAATAGTGATCATGCCAATCACCCCCAACCTCCAGTTCTCTGTACGGAACCTCGAAAGACATGCGCGAGGGGTGGTCAGTGGGCGGACGAGGAACCACGGTCAGAGATGTGTCCCATCCCAGCTTGCATGCTTCGAACAGAGCGAAGCCAGCTATTACGCGTATAAGTAAGTGAGGTTCCTGCTCCAAATACTGTTCAGTAACTGCACGATGACTATGAAAATCACGCACTTCGTGCATATCAAAGTTTTCAGAACCCAGAATACCTGATCGATCCGCAAGGTAGACAGTCACATTGGAACGCGCCAAAACGATCCCGAAGACGAAACGGCGATCGAAGGATTCTTGAAAAACTTGGCGGATATACTTGAATAGTTGCAAAGCAGCTGCCCATTGGACATTCTCCCGCTTAACCTCCATAGGCACATGAACACGGCGCCATGGAGGTTTGGGCGGCTTCGATTCTCGGGGTTTCCTCTCTGACTTGAGGCAAACTTCTGCCTCTGGGGAAGCTGCTTTGGGAAAACCAAGCACACCAACTATATCAGGCTCCAAATCTGCCGCTTTTGTGTCCACTGACGTTGGGGAGCGGTTAGGGTCGGAAAGCCAACGAAGGTCAAACCTTGGAGCCATTGAACATTCATCTGTAATGAAGTTGGCAACGTCGACAAAAGGATTATAAAGATCTTTCTCGTAATTATGCTGGGTGGCATTTATCTTGGGAAATGCAGTCCATTTCGAACCATCGTGGTATCCTTTGGTGCGCGCTGCCGCTAAAATGCGATCGACTATGGCGGGCGGGACACTGAAGAATGTATCGAGGAATCCTGAAGTTTCGACGAAAACAGCACCGCGAAGCTCTTGGCGTAGCTCTTTCTCGACATCGGCTGACTTCGTCTTGTAGTCCGATTGCTGGGTCTTGAGAGTCTCCCTGCGCAGGCGTTTAGCCTTGACCGGCGTTGCAGGGGTTGGAAGTTTGGCGTAGGAAGCCATACCTGGATCCAGAATCATCCATCTCATCAAAAGACCGCTTCATCTTATACAGAGCTGCTATCGATGGACACGAGGCCGAAGCAATGGACCGTTGCAATCCGAATTGAGCATAACATTGTCAACAACCGCAAATAACACCCCATTTAGGCCGCAGCCCCTGTACCATTGCTAAGTGAACGAACGCCATAATTGACTCGACCCATTCGCGGCCCATGATGATCGACATGAACTCGAACCACGCCAACGGAGTTCCAATGCACTTTTTTGGTATCTTCCTTCTACTTTTCCCCCTTAGGCTTGCCGGTACCGAAGGACTTTTTGGACATTCAAGTTTCCTCGAGGGGCATCACTCTTCACCCAAAGGATCTTCCAACCCCACTCGTCCGACTCTTGCGTGGACCGGATATGTGATTGTGCTGGGGTGGACAGAATGTTATTTTCGTAGCTAGAAATCGGTTCGCTGTTTTGAACAATCCTGGGCATTTGCAGTGTAGGTCGAGAACCCGCAGATGACCACGTAATATTTTCTTCGGCACTGTGCTTCAACGAGACCAACCGTTCTTTTTGTCGACGCGAAAGCGGGCCGAATCTTCGGCGACTACTGTCCAATTTTGATCAATTCGGCTGTCACGCATCACAAGGCCATCTGACGAAACGAAATTTGGCCCATGTCACAGGTTACAAGGCTGACGAATGGGTTGGATGTCACAACCACCTAAATATTAGTAATTTTGCATATTCTAGGGCTTCTGACGAAATTTTGCAGTTGTCATAGCCCTCCAGACAAGGCGACGAAATGAAAATTGACAAATTGATCAAAATTGGACAGTATCTTCTTCAGCTCCAAGTCAGCGATCAATATTAGATCAACGACTGTGTGTTGACTTGATGAGTCATCCAGAATAAGTATTACCAAAATAGATGAATATTTTCCGCTGGCTATGCTGGTTATAAACCCAGGCCCATCAGCAAAACTACAATTTTCTTGTTGCCTTTTCGGGCTTGAATGCGCTTTTCCGGTTGCCACGCAAGCCGACAAGTCCCGAGGATTGTCTGAATTTGCGAACTGTGAAGGCGGGTGACAGTATATTCATAACACATCACTTTATATCAATCATAAGACATGTTTGAAGTAAGTCTGTTACCTCAGAAAAATTTATAGTGATTTAACAGATCACAAAGGTTGAATTTTCGTCGCCATCGTCATTGACAACGACGGCAAGCAGAAGTAAACAAATGATGCCTTAGACCCTCGGGCTGTGCTTACTAAGCATATAGATGCATTCTGAATGATACAGATATCTCGTATTGGGAATGGGGGACCATAGAAGAAGTTCACAGCATGAACTTGTCAAAATTTTGACCTAGCTGGTTGAGGTTGTGACTGGCTGACTTTTTTGGCTTGTGCAAGCTTGTACAAGTTTGTACAAGCTCTGACAAGAAAGTTGTAGTCTTACTGATGCCGGGATAGCACACTGGTGACTGGTTGATTGATAAACTAGTTACAACGAACAAATTTTATCAAGAAAGAGATTAGATGTGGTGCCCCGATTAAATACTAGTGCTGCCGCCATCCAGTGCTGAACTTAGGTTCAAACCTGAACCTATGCGAACTTGACCGAAGTTTGGTCACAAGTTCGACTGCTGGAGGGAACTGGACCTATAGTCTGGTCCAAGGTTCGCAGGGTACCATTTTTTTGTGAACCTGTTCAGACTAGTTCGAACTCCACCAAACCTGAAGCAAATATTTGCACAATAGAAGGCAGATAAGCAAATGAAATTACCCGACTAAGAAGTTCTAATTGTAATCAGTATTTTTTGATTATCAAACAGGTATGTAACATCACCAAAAATGGCATTGTAGTATTTGCTTTAGCACCTGCCACCCAACTTGAATTCAGCTTATCCAACCACAAAACTTCAAACCTTGAGAATCAACTGGGACGGCGGTTCAATGAACCTCAACCGCCCATTGAGCCCCAAATGGCCTCAATAGTTAATTCACTATATTACACCGGCCCTGGGTGTGTATTATAGCATCAGCGACGGTGAATCCTTGTTGCAAAATTATTCTGAAGCAAGCTGATTGCAGTTGTAGTATGTCCTAAATCGGCAAAGGAGGCTGCGCTCCACGCCTTCTCCCTGCATTCTTTTTTGTTGGAGTTCCTCCAGGTATTCCGCAAGGCCAGTGCAGTTGCTGAGCCCATCTTGAAGATAGGCTGCAAAAAAATCAAAACTGTCCAGCCATAATGACTTAAAATTGCTGTCAATGTACTTAAATGTCAATCCAGGATTTCTCGTCTAGGCCAAAATCAGTGAGGTATTTAAGATCACTAAGAGATAATATAGGGTATGTGTCGACCTGATTTTGGAGACGAGCAGGCAGCTGACCATTCTATTTTATAAGATATCACCTTTCATTACGCACGGATATATAAGGGTCACCTCGCTTTGCAAGGAATGGGGGTCATGTCACATGCTTTTGGTGGGCGTACTTTGGTACGCTTTGGTACATCTTTGACCATAACTTGCGACTTGGAGGTGCCAGTGGCTCTACTACAAGTCACTGGTTCATGGTTCGCGGTTCACCAAACCACAGGCTCCACTCATATTCTGCAAACCTTTGAGCCCATAATATTGCATGATTGTCTGGTCTACTGACTCACTACAGATGGCCCTTTTTGGAGATGCCAATCCAAAGCGATCAAACCAGTCATTTATCTTGCAACCGTTCCTTACTTTGATGGGAAAAACCCGCCCTCAATTAGGTGTTAGGAGGACAAGCAACTGCAAAGCGGTTGCAAGGACTACTACTAAGACGAGATGTTGGAAGTGTAGCAAAGGTCAGTTCTCCAATAGAGAACCTTGAGAACCTTGAGCTTTCGATCCGTTGGATCTCGTCAGTGCTATTCTGCTTCCTTTATACCTGAGGTACGAGGCTGTGCACTGAGGGCGCAGCCTTGTTGTTGTTGCTGTCGGCAACTAGACAATTAACATAAAAACTCCTGGCAACAGAGAGTAAATCACATGTTTCTACGGTAATTAAACAATAGAACAGGCAGGACCGATCCAGATTCAAGCGGGCCCACAACAACGCTGCACTAGTTCCGGAAAACATAATACCAGTGGCGAGGTATACATGTGCCCGATGACGTGGCCACGCGGCAAAGGCTGCGCGATAACAATAAGCAACGAAACTGTGCAGGGAACACCAGGCAGCACAGGTGAAAACGCAACCGTAACGCAGTCGATCATTGATCGCCGATGCGCTTATTGTGCCTCTGGCACAATAGCGCATGTATCCCCAACAGGGGTAACACCACGACCCTGCCAACGTTCATCAGTTGCCTTCAGTTCCACAACAAGCGCAGTTGGAAACGTGGAGTGGGGACAGCAACCAGACAAGAGTCTGCACGCTTTCGTGCAAAAATGAACCGGAGATTAACCGGTAATTGAAAAGAAGCGGGATTGTCGCGAAGCCCTTGAGGCAACGGAACAAAGATCCGGGTCTAGAACAATAAAGCACCGAGCCGAGAAGAATGGACACGTGTAAACAATAAGGTTACCATGCTGCTGGCAAGTAAACACAGGACAATAGTGCCTGTCAGAGGAGCGCCCGTGAGGTGCTCTATCCATCTCATCCTTTGAGTCTGCAGTGAGGATCACAACATGTTGTCTGATCACCCAATTCTACACAGATGCCCTTGAGAGCATAACAAGATCCACACAGTTTGATGATAATATTACAGCCGATTTCATCGACATGCGGAATCACGATTTTTTCCACACACACACTCGGACCTTGTAACCATAGCCTCCGAATCAACAAACAATAATCCGTGTAAGTTTCCACGTCCCTTATGCCTCCCCGCAACATATCCAGTGATCTTAAAGCTCATATCCCAGCCCTTCGTTTTGAATTTGGCTTCTCAGTCCAAGAAATATGCAAGATCCTGGGTATCCATAAAACTCTTGCTTATAAAACTCTCCGCTACTACTGCCTATATGGAACTACATCCAACCCACATGCTCAGTCAACATTCGGTCGACGCAAACTTACCCAGGTTGACCTGGCCTTCATTTGGGACATGATTGCTCAGCGGCACTCAGTTTATCTTGACGAAATTCAAGAAGAGCTCCTTGCACACCGGGGTGTGCTTGTCTCCATCCCAACCCTTGGACGAACGCTTCGCAGGCTTGATTTCTCACGCAAAAAGGTCACCGCCAGAGCCATCGAATGCAACGAAATCATGCGAGCGGCCTTCATGAACAGAATTGGCACAGAAGTCTTGGACCTGGCCATGCTCATGTTTGCTGACAAGACTGCGAAGGATGAGCGGACAGGTGGTCGAAGGACGGGATGGTCAAGGGTTGGCACCAGATGTGTCCAGAGGCAATGTTTTGTGCACGGTCGCCGGTACTCGATCCTCCCTATCCTTACACTGGATGGTCTAATCACATGGGACATCATTGAGGGCTCAGTGACATCGGAGCGGTTCGTGCAATTTTTACGAGAGAATGTGGTACGTAGTATCATTTTCAAATTGTCATACTGAGAACTAAGCAAACCACCAAATGTAGATACCCCTCACTAATCCGTACCCAGGGCCTCGCAGCGTTCTCATCCTTGATAACTGCAGCATCCATCATGCGGATGAGGTACAGCAGCTTGTTGAGGAGGAGGCTCATAAGTGTTCTTTGTTTTTGGGGCTTCATAGTTAGTGCTAATGGTTATCATAGAATGCAAATTGATATTTCTGCCACCATACTCCCCCGATTACAACCCCATCGAGCAGGCCTTTTCTTGCATCAAAACTTGGTTACGTCGTAATTATATGGACAAATCCCTTACTGCACTCTCACGAGCATGCCAGCACATCACTCCTGACATGGCTACTGGCTTTTTTCGGTCATCTGGTTATATCTAGCTCAATTAGTTGGCGGGTTTCCTAACTATATACAGATTGTATGCAAGGTATTAGTAATTCGGATACGAGATTATGGCTACCATCTGAATCCATGTGCGAAAATGTAAGGTCACCGAAAAAAGCCTATCTCACTCGTCAAAATCTGGAGCATCATGCAGGGGAGCAGTGTATCCATTGGGAATGGGCACCATTCTCTGTCTCCCTTCATCCCTGTACGTAGTGTGTTCGTCATGAAGGCCACGTTCTCCCTCCATCATCGGGGGACCATTGTATCGAGTTCCGCCACCCTCTGGGAAACAATACTCGTAGTGGCAGCGTTTGTTGTAATGAGCGGTGGAGGTGTCTGTTTCCCGATTTGCAGTATGGGAGAAGAAGTCCATGTCATCAACTTTGCTATGCTTGCGTTTCACATTAGGACCATTCCACCATTTGCGGCTACCATTCTTGAGGCGAAGAACATCTCCTTCAGAGATCCCAAGGGCCACAAGGGCCGAACTGTCAATGTCAGGGAGGATATCTGGCCCAAATCCCTTGTGGCGGAGAGGCGACTCAAAATCGAGTGCATTGCAAACTCTGAGAGTGGTGCTGGCATGTTTCAAAAACCGTGAGATGTCTGACGGACTTGGAATGAGGGGCGCTTGACTGTCTGATTGCTGTGCTGGAACCAAAATGGATGGTACACGCAACGGAGTGGTGAAAGCAGGATTTGCACCAAAGAGGGTGGTTACAAGAGTAGAGAGGTGTCCCAACTCACTCATAGGGGGAGGGGCTGGAGTAGCTGGGATGGATTGTATGGGCTGAGCACAACATCCTGGCGCCACAAGGGACACGCCACGATTGGCAGGATCAAATGCCTGGGTATTCGGAGGGGTGTTTAGGGTTGCTTGCATGTCATACTAACAAGTTGTATGTGATTGAGGGCGTTATCAAAATGCAATTTGATGGAATAGTACGTACGATTGCTCGGGCCCATTCCTTGATCAAAAATGGAGTCAGCCGCAAAGTACTTCCGTCATTGTAACGGTATGTGATGCTGTCGTCGTCATCCCATTCATATTTCTTTACAATGTGATTCCGGATCTTTGTGAGTGCAGTTTCCAGGTCTGATAATTGTGCACCGTTTGACTGGTAAACTGTGAATATTTGTAAATTCAAGCAGATGTCAATCTCACCTCATCCTTGGTTTGTCCCTTCTCGCTATCACTATTGTCACTGTCATTCTGTAAAATGAATTGATCAGCAGGAAAGAGCAACAGAAGCATCATTACGTACCTGAGCCTTTTGACAACCCTTCTTGATGTCTGTCATGTCGACACTGATGGTCACCTTTTTAGGCTTCTTCTCGAAGATCTTCCGAACCATGTCTTCATACTCGCTATTGTCATCTACATCAATATAGTCTTACTTACTGGAGATGTATGTATGCGCAGGGTATAGTCAATTTCATGTTGTGCTGAAAGTTCATAGAGTGACGTGTACATACTTCCATGTGGGTGGGCAAAGATACTTGAATGAGAAGACACTCCGTTCAGTAATTTTGTATCTCTTCTCGCCATGTTTGGACAAAAGAGCCTTCAAAAAGTCAAGGTAGTTGTCTTTGTTGACCGTAAACTTAGTCTCTTTTGTTTTTGTGTCTTTTGTAACCTTTGGCGCAGCCTTAGAACCCGCTTTCGGAGGAGTGGTCTTTTGAGTAGTGAGAGATATGGCAAAAGTTGTTGAGAATGAGGTAATCTCGCTGTCAGAGTCTGCTGCATCTGAAGACATTATCAAGATGTTGAGAGTGGTATAAATGGTCTGATTTGTTTTGAATTCATTGTAAATTGACTTTATTTTTCCAGCCACGTGGATTGAAGACCGAAGTTACAAGGTCCGAGTGTGTGCGCGGAAAAATCGCAATTCTGCATGTCGATGAAATCGGCTGTAATCTGGCAATGGTTTTGAGGGCATCTGTGTGAGGATGGATGATCAGATGAATTTTTGTGAGTCTGGCATCAGAGTCAAGGGATGAAATATATAGGTATAGGTGTGAGGGACTGCACTAAAAAGTCATAGTAATTTTGGGAACATTGGGAACATGGTTGGGAACATTGGGAACATTGGGAACAGGAACATTGGTTGGGAACATTTTGGGAACATTTGGAACACGGCCGCATTTCTGGTTTTCAGAGACAGCAATAGGTACATATTAGACTGCATCAACTACAGCCGCAATATTCGACACTAACATAGTTGTCATTCGGAAATATATTTGACATTGAAGCACTTGGCATTCAGAAATATATTTGACATTAAGGCGCTTGTCAGTCAGAAATATATTTGACACTTGGCATTCAGAAATATATTTGTATATAGGTGCTGTTGTATTTTAATAAGGGAAGGGATTACCTAACCCCTGCATAGTAAATGGGACACAAATTTTAAATAAAATTGAGTGCAACTTTGATCATAATGGAGATAGTATTATAAACAGTTGGGAGGTGGGCCCATAAAACGATTATTTGGAGCTCCTGAGTGTGGCATCGGCGACAGCCTTGGGAATCGTACTTACACGAGTCCACTGACCAATACCATCCTCATCATCACAAATAGCAGACGCCTTCCACTTTCCTGGGTACGACATGGCAACATTATTGGTTGTGGTCCCGTGGGCATCGACATCAGCGCACCAGAACCAATGCGTACCCTCGTTCAACTCAACAATCAATTTGTGGTTTCCCCAGACGAAGTTGCCCTCCCGTCTAGTCATCTAGAAAATAAATAAGTTATAAAGTGTATCAGAGATTGGACCGGGCATACCATTTTGCCACGCTTCATGACCCAACCATGCGTGACAGACTCATCGCTATCCAGATGAAGGCCTGCACAGTATGCATATGTAGCGAATGATGCGGTATTTGGTCGTCCAAGACGATTCAACATCTTCTTCTCCTTTGCTTTTTTCTATCAGAGGGTTAGTAATTATCATGATTAAAGGCACTGGAGGCTCACATATTGGGCTGCCGCGAAACGCGGAAGAAACCCCTGCATGAGGGCAAAATTAATGGCCTGGATACCTGAAAAACAAAGTATTAATAGCAGCCATATAGTATTAATAATAAAAACAACTGGGGTTGTGCTTCTTGACGTCCAAGCGCAGCTGAGTCTGCTCTTGTATTTTCTTTTTGGTCTTACGAGTGGGATTGGCACTGGAGGAGGACACTTGATTGGGGATAAGGTCGTACGGGACGCCATAGGAGACTTGTTTCCCGGAATCCTTGGTCATATATCCAGCTTGTTTGATCTTGCGATCAATCTGGGTTTTGTTCCTGGCAAGGGGAATGAGAAGATATTTCCATAAAATCCACTACCAAACTCACTTCATATTATTAATCGCGGCGGCACATTGTATACGAACATGGTCGGACGTGGGATCACCAAATATGGGGCTCATGTACTTTGCGCCATGGATACAAGCGCCAATCTGTAGAAACATGATGATGGACAGTGAGGGACAAATTAGGTAACTCACCACCTTCTCGAATGCGGGCTCGCGATCCTCGGCACTCGAAGGTTCCCAGAATATTAAAGAATAACCCTGCTTGCTTGTAGGCGGTGGCGCCTCGATCAGCCTCCAGCCATATGGAACCCCCACCATGATGGCATCATCATCGATGGCGCCAGTTTTCACTCCTTTGTTGTATAAGGTGGTTGTTTCGACCATGTGTTGGTGAAGGGTAGGTTCATCGTCAAGACTGTTTTTTTATTTACATTATTATATGTTAGATAAAGAGTGAGAATGTACACACCGGGTCACCGGCACCCAGATGGCCCGGAGGGCACACTTGTGTCCCACCCGCCTAGCTGCCTTGATCTGTTTTGCGAGTTCATACGATTCCTGTACGGTAGTACATATCTCCTCGTTTTCCGATCTCCCGAGGATGGTGGTGCACGAGGTATGAACTGAGACGAGTAACCCAGAGTTGAATGGATACATGTCTACACCCTCGATCTCCTTTTTCAGCTGGAAAATGATATGTTAAACAATGCACAATTTTAAAATTGTGAACTTACCGCTGACCACAACTCGAATGCACAGTCGATGGACTATTAATATTTGAGTTTAGGGACACTGATAGAAATGTAAAGATAAATCACCTGCTGACTACGGTTGCCAATAGGTTTGGCCTCGAGAAAACCAATATATCGCTTGAACTCGGTCTTGAGTAAGGCATACCAGAAGGCAGTTGGATCAACGAAAGCCGTGTGGCGACTTTGGGCAAGCTCCGATTCCAATCTCTTGCTTGGCCAGTGGCGGGTGAGATAATCACAGAACTTCCTCATTGTTTGTTTCTGGTTATTGCTAAGCTTGACCGCAGTCAACTCGTTTGGCTCGGTAAGCGGGCCCGTAAGGTTCTCTTTTGTGCGGGGAAGGCGATAATTGTTGGTGGACTTCCTGGAGCCCCTCCAGTTTCCCTCCGGTGCAGTGTCTACTGATCCAACATGGGGTGTGCTGGTCACTGACGGCTCAGTATCGGACTCTTCACCAGACTCTGCTTCGGATGTGGTTGGTGAGGGCGTCAAGGCAGGGAGGTCGTAGTCGCTGTCATCGAAATTGGAAGTCTGATCGTCCAATGCCGATTCTTCAATGGTTGGAGGATCTTCGGAGACTTCGAACAGGGTGAATTCGGTTTCCGGCTCATCCACACGCGCTCGCACATGCGCAGGGGATAACCGAGTCATCGTTTCGGCGCGGGGGCGTTTTGGTGTCTGAGGAGATGCCATAGCTAGGGTTACTGGTCGTGTATGATAATGATCAAGGCGATCTGATCCAAATCGGATCAGATCACACCGCGTTTGCACCTCGTTGCAAGTTGCCTCAAATTCAAAGAAAAATTTATTGTATCCCATTACTATTATTATTGCTCAGTGATAATTTATCTCATCTGCAGACCCAATGAAAAACAAACGATAAAATAGGTTCCCTCGGGATGACACCACGTGACAATCAACAACCATTTGAACTGAGGCGCTTAATCATAGCTTTCTCACCCTGCTCACCGCCGAAATCTGGTGTCCCTTGTGAATCATGGGGGTCAGTATCTTAGCACGCTCACAGATTGAAGCCGAAAGGTGGATCCTCAGTAGTGCCTAAGTAGGCTTAAAGAGCAGGGTCAATGGGTCGAATGAACGAATTGTACGAACGAAACTTGGATGAGAAGGAGATTACCCAAGCGAAAGCCGGGCAGAAGAAGGATTACCCAAAGGGAATACCACAATGTGGGACGGATGCACTGAGATTTGCACTTTGCGCATATTCATGGAGGAGGTAAATCGAAACCCGGTTTGATCACAAATATCTGGCTGACTCGGATTCGTGGCAGGGCGTGACATTAACCTCGATATACTTCGCGTAGAGGGTTACCGCAAATTCTGCAACAAACTTTTTAATGCTACCAAGTTTTCCATGCTCAAATTTGATGCCGAGTTCGTCCCTGAGCCAACCGCAAAGGTGTGTTGCGTGCGTCCTGTTACCCCGTCATCTCATCTCAACACCTACAATGTAGCCCACTGGGAAAGAAAGCCTCGTGGAGAAATGGATCTTGCACAAACTCAACGCTGTCGCCGAGGAGGTCAACAGACACTTGACAGATCGTAATTTCATGACGGTCACAACGTCTGCGTACAATTTTTGGCTCTATGAATTATGTGACATTTACATCGTATGTCATCCTATGCACTAGTGCATCGGTAGCCAACTGAATATATCGTTTACAGGAGGCAATGAAACCGATGACAGACGAATCGGCACGACTCGCAAATCCGACACTATACACCTGTCTGGATTACGGGCTTCGTCTTCTTCATCCTATCATGCCGTTCGTCACAGAGGAGCTTTGGCAGCGCCTAAGGTGTCGTCTAGGCGACCATACACCTTCAATCATGATGTCGTCTTTTCCTACATTCGTTAGTACCGATCACGGACGAATATTTAGCTGTATTCGGATCTGACATAATGTTACCACAGGACAAGGACGTTGTGTTCGTTGATGGAGTTTGATCTCGCCTTCTCTGCTCTCAAGACTGGGCGATCTTTGGCAGCTTCGTACAGTCTCCAAGCAGACATCCGATGTAAGTACCAAAAACTTTATCGAAGCCCGTAACTCACGCATCGGTCTCAGTTTTCCTCCAAGTCCAATCCGATCGCGAGGAAGAATTATTCAAGTTACAATCGGCGACTATCGTGGCATTGACGATGTTCGCCGGAAATCTCTGCAATAATACGTGGCCTCAAGAATCCCATTCAAAAGAATCCTCGTCCGAGTCGTAACCTCCTCTGATTCTCTGAGGCCAACCATCAATTACAGCGTCCCAGCGCTCCCCTTGGCCCCATTGCAAGATGCTCCTTATTCCCACCCCAGAACCGGTTTCAATGTCGTCGCATAAGGTCAACGGACCTGGGATGACAGAGGATGTGGGGAAGATACGAAGGGGGGAAATCGCCTGGGCTGGAACTGTATCGGTGGCACCAAGGGAAAGGGTATCGAGGAAGCGATTGTTGATTCGAATTGTTTCAAAAAGATGTTTGATGGCGGTAACGCTCTGAATGGGGCTGATGGACACATGTTGTAAAAGCTGTGGTAACTGGGGTCTGGTCAATTGGACAGCCAGGTCTGCTAAAAACACATGGGCGTGCGCTGATTGGAGAAGCTCGATATGGAGATGGGTGACCTCGGTACACTCCAACAAATACCGATTTACGGTCATCCAACATAGATTCCCTTTGATAGAAACAATGCGGGTATGCTTCAGTTGGAGGGGGTTAGGCGTGGTGGAGACGGCGAAATGAGCAGTAGTGCCACGGGGCTCAATGATCGTGTGTTCCAGTTTAGGGTGGGTGAGAAATGATCCAAAGGAATGGATGTCGTTCGGATGTCCGCTGATGTGGAGTACCAGAAGCTCGGGGAGCACGCAAACAAAGCTGGTCGGTGAGTCGATATGGGGGAGAATAACCCGAAGAGACTAGAGGGAAGGGTAGGCTGACAGGGCCCCAAAGAGATTGTGGAGGGGGACTCGAAAGCTGGTGAGAATCAAATGTCGCAGGGGACATGGAGGATGTGGAACGAGGCTAAGGTCGTTGATGGGTTTTAGGTTTCTGTAACCCCCTGAAAGGCGAAGAGATGGTTGGCTTCTTGCAAAAATGGACGGAAAAAATCTCCTGTTACTGCAGCATGATTATATCTGAACGACAGACGACAATGAGATTACCTGTAGACCCCCAAACGGCTCAAGTAAATTGTACTTTCGATTTGTGGAAGCCATAACCAAAGACATAAAAGACCGATGTGATATTAAGGACGGTAGGGCAACATTAAATATATGCTACTACAACTTAGCATCAAGAATGGCCTGGAACTTGTCAAACGTGACGAAACCACCGAGCGTCTCATCTTCGAAAGTCGAGGGATACGCAGCTTTAGACCGTACAGCAACGGCAAGTTCAGAACTATATTCCGTCCTTGCAGAAAAGCCATTACGCATCATCTTGTGCAGAGAAACCACCCAACGTCCGAGAGGATAGAATTTCGACGTTGGCTGTGGAGGCTCGGACATGATGAACCTGTATTTCTCGCTAACCAAAGCTAGACCGCCTTCATCCGCCCACTCCTGCAGAGAAGCATCCACGATCTCCTTGCCGTCATGAAAGCGCGAAGTGATCCAAACGAGTACATAGAACATTGATTCTAGATCATGACGGTACATGTGTACTGGAGGTTCAAGCTGAAGGAGATCGATTGCCATGAATGGCTTCGTGCCCGTACGTTGTTTCGAAGATGCGCTCTCAACGCCAACGGTTACGGCGAGATCCATGTCGTTCAACACACCATACACCTTGTCGCCTTCCTTGCGAAGCATCAGATTATCAAGGCTGATGTCGCGGTGTACAATGCCCGCGTACTCGTATAACCATC
>Ga0193716_1000132_pt1 | contig 43191 bp, 32 predicted proteins | sample U2c1metaG_FD_145901 | JGI IMG/M metagenome (GOLD analysis project Ga0193716, IMG submission 145901) | Soil microbial communities from a riparian zone of the East river system, Colorado, United States - U2c1 | ecosystem: Environmental > Terrestrial > Soil > Riparian zone | place: USA: East River...
ATATACCAACAAGGGATACATCATGGGCGACTGGATTGGCCGGGAGGCCAAGGGCGGCCAAGCCTGGTTGACGTATCACCTGTCCGGGAACGAGTGGGTGGAGCTCCAATATCTGAACAAGAAGACGCCTAAGGACTTCATCGCAGGCGGGACTACGCAGAACCAGTTCAAGGTTAGCGTTGTGAAGAGGCTGGGCAAAGATCTGGAGCTGAATTCGTACTATCAGTACGAAGGATGGAAGGCGCCAATTTACAAATCTGGATTGCAGAAGAACAATACAATTTCGGTGCAGCTGACCTGGTTTCCGAAGCTGCGAACCAACCCAACACAGCCGTAAGGTTTGGAGCTGAGGATAGAAGTGGCCGGCAGATGGAGGATGATTCTTCCTGCCGGCCTTTTTGAAGGCAAACGCCCTAGAATACTTTTTCTATTGCTTTGAGTGAAGAAGATGTCTTAGTGACGCAAGCCTTGAAATAGTCGAGAGACTCTTCCAATCCCTGACGCAAAGTGATCTTTGGATCCCACCCCAGGATCGTTCTTGCCTTGGTGATATCGGGACGGCGGCGGGTGGGATCGTCCTGAGGTAGAGGCTTGAGGACAATTTCAGATTTGGAGCCGGTGACAGAGAGAACCTCCTGAGCACACTCGAGAATGGTCCACTCATCGGGATTGCCGATGTTGACTGGAAGATGCTCCTGCGAACGCGAGAGTCGAACGATGCCGTCGATGAGATCGGAGACATAGCAGAAGCTGCGGGTCTGGGAGCCATCACCATAGATTGTGAGAGGCTCTCCCTGGAGGGCCTGGATCATGAAATTCGAGATGACACGGCCATCGTTGGGTTGGAGGCGCGGGCCATAGGTGTTGAAGATGCGGACGAGATGGGTCTTGACACCGTAGTAGCGGTGGTAAGCCATAACGGAGGCCTCAGAAAAACGCTTGGCTTCGTCGTATACGGAGCGGAGGCCGATGGGGTTTACGTTGCCCCAATACGTCTCGACCTGTGGGTGTACCTCGGGATCTCCGTAGCACTCCGAGGTGGAGGCGTGGAGGTAACCGGCACTGTATTTACGAGCGATGTCGAGGGTATTAAAGGTTCCAGCCGAACCTACGAGAAGGGTCTCGACGCCAAGACGGGCGTAGTCAACGGGACTAGCAGGAGAGGCGAAGTTGAAGATGAAGTCGACCTTGCCAGGATCAAAGGGCTCGCAGATGTCCTGCTCGATGAGGCTGAAGCGGGACTCACCTGCGAGGTGGCGGAGGTTGACGGGATTTCCAGTGCAGAGATTATCGACACCAACGACCGTGCATCCATCAGCAAGTAGAGCATCACAGAGATGGGAGCCCAGAAAGCCTGCGGCACCGGTAACAAGAATTTTTTGGGGCATCATTTCTTCCTTCTTATTATTGGTGCAGCATCGCTAAAAAGTCTGCGCTGTACGATGCATCAGGAACGATACGCGATGCATCGCACAGCGCTAGCCGCAAGGGATTTCCTGTTCGACTAGCTATGCATAGAAACGACTGCGGAGAGCTCTCGCACTGGGTACGCCGTGGGGCGGCCAATGCTGAGATAAGTAAAGCCATGTTCGGCCATCACTTGAGGGTCATAGAGATTGCGGCCATCGACGACGATAGGATAGCGGAGTGCCTGATTGAGGCGCTTCAGATCCAGCGATCCGAACTCAGACCAGTCCGTCAGGATAAGCAAAGCATCGGCATCGTCGGCCGCGGCGTAAGAGTCGCTTACATACTTTAGAGAAGGACCGGCGGGAAGGATCTGTTCCGTACGCTTGATCGCAGCCGGATCGAAGGCGGCGATGAAGCACCCTTCGGCAAGCAGCATCTGAACCAGCTCAATCGCTGGAGATTCGCGGATGTCGTCGGTCTCCCCTTTGAAAGCCAAGCCCAGGACTCCGATTCGTTTGCCACGAAGAGTCCATAGGGCCGATCGGACTTTACTGAGGAAGCGTCGCTTCTGCTGGGAGTTGATCTTTTCCACCTCAGTGAGAAGGCTGAAGTCAATCCCCAGTTGTTCCGCCACAGAGCGGAAGGCGGCGACGTCTTTAGGAAAGCAGGAGCCGCCATAGCCAATACCGGGACGGAGAAACTTGGGGCCAATACGACTGTCCAGACCCATGCCGCGAGCGACCTGTTCTACGTTGGCGCTGGTGGCTTCACAGAGATTGGAGACTGCGTTGATGAAGGAGATCTTCAAGGCAAGGAAGGCATTGGAGGCATGCTTGATGATCTCTGCACTTTTGGTGGAGGTGAGCAGCAGAGGCGGGGGCTCGGAGACATTGCAGGTGCCTGGAATAGCATCAGAACGCTTGTAGTACTCGCCACTGGTGAGCGGTGCGTAGATGGCGTTGAGGACAGCGGCGGCGCGATCGCTGTCGGCACCGACGACGATGCGATCGGGATGGAGGAAGTCGGCGACGGCAGTGCCTTCGCGGAGGAACTCCGGATTGGAGACGACGTCGAACAGGTGACGCGCGACACCATTGCGTTCCATGGCGCGGCTGATCCACTCGTTGGTATAGACAGGGACTGTGCTCTTTTCGACGATGACTTTGTAGCTGGTAAGCGAACGTGCGATCTCGCATGCGACCGCTTCAACGTAAGAGAGGTCGGCATCGCCGTTCTCGCTTTGCGGAGTGCCAACGGCAATAAAGATAGCCTGGCATTCACGAGTGGCTTCGGCGAGATCGGTCATGAAGCGAACTTTGGAGTTGCGGTAGCGCTCCAGAAGTTCGGGAAGGTAGTTCTCGTGGATAAGCGTATCGCCACCCTGTAGGGCTGCGACTTTACGCTCGTCATTGTCGACACAAATGACATCATGGCCCATCTCAGCGAAACAGACGGCAGCCACCAGGCCGACGTACCCAGATCCGACAACGGCAATTTGAATGTTTTTATTCATAGCTTAATGGTCAATGTCCTCCCTCATGAGGATATCCGAATTTGATGGATTTCCTGCTAAAGGAGCGTAACGGATTGCGAATACACATCATCTTGGCTCAATTGTGGTTTCTTCCGCATGGAAGCTGTATCGGGTAGACTAACCTGAATGGGTTCCCCGAATACGCAGCCGCCCGTCATAGGCACTCCTGAAGCAACCCCAACGGGGTTCAGTGCGACAGTTACCGACACGACCCTGTCCGAGGCACTGATCACGCTGCGAAAGCGCAGGTGGGTGCTTATCACCGCAGTACTGCTTGGTTTGCTGTACGGCGTCTACAAGGCGACGACGCAACCGCGCGTGTATGACGCATTTGGCCGAATACAGGTGCGATCGGGGTCATCGAATGAATACCGCGTGAGCGCGATACAGGGTTATTCAAACGACACGGCATCGAAGATGCTGACAGAGATTGCCATCCTGCAGAGCGATTCATTGATGTTGACTGTCGCTCGCGAGATGGACCTGTCGAATAATTCTGAGTTTCTCAATGAAAAGGGCCCGATCCCACACACCAGCCTGGATGATGCCGCGGTGAGGCAGTCGACGGTCCATCGGCTGCAGAGCAACCTTCATATCGCTCTGGTTCCGAAGACGGACATTATCCGCATCAGCTATACCAGCCTGAACTCGAAGCTGGCCGCGGATATTGTGAACAAGGTGATAGCGACCTATATCCAGCGGAGCTACGAGACCCGTTTCGCTTCGACGCAGCGAGTTTCGCAATGGCTGTCAAGCCAGCTGGACGACCTGAAACAGCAGGTTCAGGTCTCGCAGGAACAGATGATGGACCTGCAGAAGAGGCTGGGAATCCTCGGGTTCGACCCCACTCACAATCAAATCAGCTCGTCCCTTGAAGATCTCTCGAAGGCTGCCGGAGAGGCACGCCTAGGTCGGATTCTGGCGGAGTCGCGATACCGCATTCTGAGCGGCATGGACCCGAACACGATTGAAGGTGCGCTCGAAACAGTGCCAGGAGGGACACCGACTGAATTAAATGCACTGCGGGGACAGGTTGCGGGTGCCAGAGCCACTTATGCGCAGATGGAATCGACACTGGGACCGAACCATCCGCAGGCAAAGGCGCAAAAGGCTCAAATTGAGGAGTTAAGCAAAGAGATCGATCTGGAGCAGAGGCGCATACTGCTGCAGGCAAAAGAGACCTTTATTGTTGCTCGCACCAATGAGGATGAAACAACTGCAGCATTCGAAGCACAAAAGGCTGACGCTTATAAGCTGCGCGATGATCTAGTGGAGTACACGTTGCGGCAACGAGAGTTCGAATCAAATCGAACCCTGTATGAGGGGCTGCTGCAACGACTGCGAACGGCGAGCGTGCAGGCAGGACTGGAGTCGCTGGAGATCGACGTCGTCGATCAGGCCTTGCCTCCGGCAACCCCGGTATTGAAGCCTCAATCGACGATCATCCTTTCGTCGTTGATCTTCGGCCTACTCGGCGGTATTGTCGTGTCGTTCCTGATGGAGAGTCTGGACACCGGGCTGCGGAGCGTAGCGGAGATTGAAAACATCACGGGATTGCCCTCGTTAGCTATTGTTCCGCGAATACGACGCTCCTCGGCTGACGAGGCCACCACCCTGACGCCAGTGCAGCGCAGCCTCGGAGTGCTCTCTCAGCCGAAGTCGCAGTTCACCGAGGCATTCCGATCGCTGAAAACAGCGCTTTTGTTATCCACCACAGGACAGCCACCGAAGTTTATCTTGTTCACCAGCGCCACGCCGTCCGAAGGTAAAACGACGACGGCGAGTAATCTGGCGTGCGTTCTGGCACAGCAGGATGCGCGTATTCTGCTGATCGATGCCGATCTTCGGCGGCCCACTGTTCACCATCGCTTCGGCCTAACTGGAAAGATTGGTTTGACTACCCTGCTTACGGGGAAGACAAAGCTGGAAGAGACAGTGCAGCATGTACCTGAAGTTCCAAATCTTGACATATTGCCGAGTGGACCCGTGCCGCCGTTCCCGACGGAGATGCTCAGCTCAGAGGCAATGGACACTCTGCTGCGACAGTGCGGAGAGTTTTATACCCATGTCATCATCGACTCGCCACCAATTCTTTCTGTTACGGATGGCGTCATCCTTGCACGTGAGGCCGACGCGGTAGTGCTAGTGATACGTCACGGCAAGTCAAGTAAACATGTGGTGCGGCGAGCACGAGATCTCCTGCTACGGTCGGGAGCGTCAATTACGGGCATTGTGCTTAATGCAGTTGACCTGAATTCTCCAGAGTATTACGGATATTACGGATATTCCGGGTATTCCTATTCGAGCGTGGATTCACAGAGCTGGGAGTCACAGACAGTCTCTGCAGGGAGTAATCGCAAGGCCGGGAGAGACTGAGCGATGAGAGAACATAATCTCAAAACGAGTATGCGGACTGGATGGCTGTTTGTGGCTTCGCTTCTTCTGCTGTGCGTGTGCAATAGCACGGCAGAGGCACAGTTTAGCGGACCGGCAATCGGCGCCTCTACCCCCGTTAACAGACCGCTGTCCCCGACGACCGATCCAGCGATCCTCTATCCTGCGGCGCGAGATATTCACATAGCGATGGGGGATCTACTCGTTGTGCATCTCTACGGCGCGCCGGACTATGCGCCGCCGGCCCGCGTGAGCCTGAATGGAACGATCCAGCTGCCACTTATCGGCGTCATCCAGGTCGCAGGCCTGACGCTACGCCAGATAGGGAATTTGATTACGGAACGACTGGTGAGTGGTGAGATGTATCGCGATCCACAAGTTGCGGTTGAGCTGGCTGACTCGCCGAACCAGGTCATCACCGTGTCCGGTGAGTTGCATGGGGTGATTCCCGTAGTCGGTGAGAGGCGGCTGTTCGATGTGCTGTCGGCTGCTGGTGGTCTAACTCCAACAGCAAGTCACCTGATTACCATCAACCGCCCAGGCGTACCACAGCCGATTGTGGTTGATCTCGGCACAGATCCTGCGCAGAGCGCTCAGGCAAACGTGCCTGTCTTCGCTAAAGATACTGTGATCGTCTCCCGAGTGGGAGTCGTTTATTTACTAGGAGCGTTCAAGAGCCAGGGACCGATTCCGCTACAACAGAACTCGCCGTTCACGCTGATGCAACTGGCAGCGGTCGGAGGAGGACCGGGCTTCGAAGGAAAACTAAACGATCTCCGACTCATTCGGACGATCGGGCTCGACCGCAAAGTGGTTCATGTCGATATCAAAAAGGTCATGAATGGCGCGGCCCCGGATCCAGTGTTACAGGCGGACGATATCGTCTTCCTGCCTACAAATGCGATGAAGGCCGCAATCAAGTCAGGCGGGCTTGCCACGCTGACAGGTATTGGCTCGATTCTCATCCTGGCGTTCCGTTAGTACTGGTATGTTCTAAATATTGCGTGCAAGCATCCATATAGAGAAGCCAGCGATTCTGGCTTCCCCTCCCCCTAGAATGGATAACTGAATGAAGAACAAAGTAAGACTTGCATATCTAGTAAGCCATCCAATCCAGTATCAGGCGCCATTGCTGCGGCGAATTGCGCAAGAGCCGGATATTGATTTGACCGTATTTTTTGGGTCCGACTTTTCCGTTCGAGGCTACAAGGACGAAGGGTTCGGCGGTGTGGGCGTGAAGTGGGATGTGCCCCTTCTGGATGGATATCGTCATGAATTTCTACCGGCACTCCGAGACAATGCCACGGCAACCGTGCTGAGCCCACTGAGCTACGGCATTGTGAGCCGTTTGCGTGGAGCAAAGGGTGAGGCTGCCTTCGATGCGCTGTGGGTACATGGGTACTCGACGGCCAATGCAATGCATGGGATGTTGGCAGCGAAGTCGTTGGGCATTCCGGTGCTGCTTCGTGCCGAGTCGTGGCTCCGAGACCGTGAACGGGACGGGCCGAGGCTGGCCGCCAAGCAACTCTTCTTCAAGATGCTTAAGAAGATGGTGGATGGCATCCTGCCAATCGGAACGCTGAATGCAGCGTACTGGCGCCATTATCTAGGCGATGATTTTCCGCTCTTTCTAGTGCCCTACGCCGTAAACAATGAGTACTTTCAACAGCGCAGCCGAGAGGCCCAGGCAGGACGCGCTGAGTTACTGCACGAGTTGAACCTGGACCCCTCACGACCGGTGATTTTGTTCGCTTCGAAGTTACAGACTCGTAAACGTTGCGAGGACCTGGTAGAGGCCTATAAGAATCTATCGCCGGGACCGGGACAGGAGCCGCACCCCTATCTTGTGATCGTTGGGGATGGCGAAGAACGCGCTGCGCTGGAGAGGCAGGCGGCGGCGAGTGGGCTCGGTGGAATCCGCTTTTGCGGTTTTCGGAACCAATCGGAACTCCCTAGATTCTTCGATATTGCGACTGTGTTCGTCCTGCCATCACGGCATGAGCCGTGGGGGCTGATTGTGAACGAGGTGATGAACGCAGGAAGAGCAGTGATCGTCTCCGACGACGTCGGATGTCAGCCCGATCTGATTACGGAAGGGGTTGAAGGATGTATCTTCCCCGTCGGTGATGTGGCGGCGCTTACCGATGCTCTGCGAAGGGTGTTGGCTACGCCGGATACCGCCAAGTTGATGGGACAGAGAGGCTTGGAGAGGATTCGGACGTGGAGCTACGAGGAAGATTTACGCGGTCTGCGGAGCGCGCTTGCCACGATAACAAAGAAGATGCCAGCATAGCCTGACGCAACTTGGCAGGCCTGCAGGCAGGCGGCTGCAATGGACGACGGCGACAGTAAAAAACTGATGCAGATTCTACACATAATAGGAACGTTGAATCCGGAGGCGGGTGGCCCAATTGAGTCAGTGAAGACGCTATTGAGCTATGGCGGGATTGGCTATGAGGGCGAGGTAGTGACGCTGGATGATCCTGCGGCGCCGTACCTGCAGCATCTCGAGTTTCCGGTGCATGCCGTCGGTCCGACCCCGACAGCCTATGGATACAATCCGAAACTGCTGCTCTGGCTCAGGGCAAACCGTCATCGATTCGATGGGGTCGTTGTCAATGGTCTTTGGCAGTATTGCGGATATGCAGCATGGCGAGCTTTGCGGGGCAAGACACCCTATGTCGTTTTTACTCACGGTATGCTGGACCCGTACTTTAAACATGCTTTTCTACTCAAACATTTGAAGAAGTGGCTTTACTGGTTGCCCGTTGAATACTGGGTTCTGCGTGATGCGTATCGGGTTCTGTTCACATCGCAATCAGAGAAGGAACTGGCTGAGAAGAGTTTCTGGCTGCATCGTTGGAATCCGTATGTTGTGCCCTACGGGTCGAGCGGTCCGACAGGCGATCCCGAGGTAAAGAGACAGGTGTTCTTTGATAAGTGTCCGCAGGTCAGGGAGAAGCGATACCTGCTCTTTCTAGGCCGCATCCACCGCAAGAAAGGTTGCGATCTCCTAATCGACGCTTTTGCGAAGGTCGCTGCAGATGATCCTGAACTGAACCTGGTGATGGCCGGTCCCGATCAACAGAACTGGAGCGCCACGCTTCAAGCGACAGCAGAGGAGGCAGGCATTGCAAACCGTGTCCACTGGCCAGGGATGATCTCTGGAGATGCAAAGTGGGGTGCTTTCTATGGAGCAGAGGCGTTCATTCTGCCTTCGCACCAGGAAAACTTCGGAATTGCGGTAGCCGAAGCGCTGGCTTGCGGAAAGCCCGTGCTGCTTGCGGATAAGGTGAATATAGCGGAAGAGATCGCGAAAGATCGGGCGGGGCTGATGGAACTGGACACTCCGGAGGGTACGTTGCAGTTACTGAAGAGATGGATCGCGATGCCAGCACAAGAACGAAAGGAAATGTCAGAGCGGGCCTATCAGTGCTTCCACGAACGATACGACATGCAAGAGAATGCAAAGGCCATTATCAAGCTATTTGAAATGGCGGCGATTTCGAATCCTCGTTCCAGTGGGCCTAGAGAGTTGTAGACGGCGATGCCAAAGCAAATTCACTACAACGCGGCAGAGCACATTGCAGAAGAGACGGCTGCGGACCCGTATCTTCGTCCGGCGTTCTCTCTGCAGAACCGACTGCGGCGCCTGGTCTGGAACATTAGTTGGGCTTTGCTTTATAGAATGTCCCCTCGACCGTTACATTCGTGGCGATCTCTTCTGCTGCGTGCTTTCGGGGCGAAGATGGGGCCAAACTGTCATTTTTACCCCGGGTCGAAGATATGGGCACCGTGGAACCTCATATGCGCAGACCAGGTAACGGCTGCGGATGGGACCGAGATATATAACCCCGCGCCAATTACGTTTGGATCGCATGCGATCCTGTCTCAAGGGGCATTTATATGTGGGGCAACGCACGACTACGACGATCCAGGCTTTCCATTGATCGCCTACGCTATGAGCTTCGGGGCGTACGCGTGGGTATGCGCGCGCGCGTCCGTAGCACCTGGAGTCAATATGGGTGAGGGTGCAGTACTGGGACTTGGCTCGGTTGCAACACGCAATCTTGAGCCGTGGACTGTGTATGCAGGCACCCCCGCCGTAAAGGTCAAGGAGAGACAGCGAGGTCTCTCCGGCAACAAGCTCTAGAGAGATCCGAGCGACTTAGCCGGATTTAGCCGCGTAGTTTCGCCAAAAGATCGGTGGGGTGAACCGGCTTGGCCAAGATCTCAAACTCGTGTCCTTGCGCGCGAGCCTTCTCCAGCAAATCGGCAGTTGCGGCCTGGCCGGAGAACAGGAGGATCTTGCACTTCGGAAGCTTTTCCCGCGTGATGATTGCTGCTTCGATACCCGTCATACCGGTCATGATGACGTCGCTGATGAGCATGTCTGGTTGAAAGCTCTCCAACAATTCGACGGCCTTTTCTCCACTAAATACCGCTCGCGCCTCAAAGCCTGCCTGGTTCAGAATAATCGCAAGCGTATTAGCAATCACCTGCTCGTCATCGGCAACGAGTACTCTTGGTCTCGCCGCGGTGGTGGATATTGTCTCTGCCATGCTCAGTGTCCTCAATCAAAGGTTCAAAGTTGAGTTTAATACGATGTACACAAGCATAGCTTTACATATTGCCTGCTTAATAATGATACGCTGACCGCAGAGCCGATAGACAGTAAGTCGCCACAATTTCAGCAGATACGCCCACTATTATTAAACTTACCTTATGCAGCCGACTATCATACGCGCCGAACGTGTTGAAAAATATTATGCGCAGCCGAGCGAGAATCGAATCCAGGTGATCTCGCCGACAGACCTCTCCATAGGAGCGGGCGAGATTGTAGCGCTGCTGGGGCCTTCAGGATCTGGAAAATCCACGTTACTACGTATGCTGACTGGTCTGTCGACACCATCCGCAGGCGAAGTCTACTGGCACGAGAAGCCGATTGCAACGGCGGACGTAAATGTTTCGATTGTGTTCCAAAGTTTCGCCCTTTTTCCATGGTTGACGGTCTTCCAGAATGTCGAGGCGCCGCTGAAGGCTCGAGGCATGGAGCCAGCGGAGAGGCGTAAGCGGGCCATGAAGATACTCGACACCGTGGGGTTGGACGGCTTCCAGGCGGCGTATCCGAAGGAGCTGTCCGGCGGGATGCGGCAGCGCGTAGGCTTTGCCCGAGCGCTTGTGGTTGAGCCGGAGGTACTGTTCATGGATGAGCCGTTCTCCGCCCTGGATGTGTTGACGGCGGAGAACCTGCGCAGCGAACTGCTTGAGCTTTGGCAGAAGAAGACAATTCCGACACAGGCGATCTTTATCGTCACGCACAACATCGAAGAAGCCGTTCTGCTGGCAGACCGCATTATCGTGCTGGGGAGAAATCCGGGACATGTGCGGACAGACTTCAAGGTCGCTCTGGCGCATCCTCGAGACCGGAAGGCGACAGCTTTTACCCAGTTGGTGGACTACATCTACAAGGTGCTGACACAGCCTGATTCGCAGCCGCCGGCGCTTCCCCAAACGCCTACGGGCAAGCTAGTGCGCGATCAGCGACAGATGCACTACCAGATGCTGCCACACGCGCGTCCCGGGGGTATTGCGGGCCTGCTGGAGCTTGTGCTGGACCACAATGGCAAGGATGATATCTATCGGCTGGCCGATGATCTAGCCTTCGATATCGACGACCTGTTGCCGATCGTCGATGCGGCGCAACTGCTTGGCTTCCTGAAAGTAAACGAGGGTGACGCTGCCATTACACCGACAGGGGCGGAGTATGCCAACTCGGAGATTCTGAGACAGAAGGAGTTGTTTCGGATGGCTGCCGTGGAGAATGTGCTGTTGCTGCGCCAGATCGTGCGGGCGATTGAGGCCAAGAGCGACAGGACTGTACCGGAGGAGTTCTTTCACGACATGTTGGACGAGCAGTTCAGCGAGGACGAGACGCTGCGGCAACTGGAGACTGCCATCAACTGGGGCCGGTACGCGGAGTTGTTCGACTTCGATGCGTCGCGCAGGAGGTTCATTCAGCCGGAGAAGCTGCATCACGATACGGACTTCCATGCTGCGCCCGAGATGCAAGCATGATGAATCTGCCCGACAGCTTTAGCTATATTCGCGGGCGGGAGACGCTGGCGCGCGCGCAGGTGCTGAAGCGCAGTTGGCCAGTCGTGCTCGATCTCTGTGTCGCCGGGATCGGATTGGCTTGCTTCTATGCCGTGGTACGGATTGCGAAGTATTGGTTCGGGCATCCTGTGCCTGAGATCGTCATATCGCTCAGTCCGCGGGCCCTGCCGCTGTATGCGTTCTATTCGGTTGTAAGGATCGGGCTTGCCTACCTGCTGAGTCTCTTCTTCGCCGTGGGCTATGGGTACGTTGCCGCATACAGCAAACGGATGGAAGCGTTGATGATCGCAGGTCTGGATATTCTGCAGTCGATTCCGGTGCTGAGCTTTCTTCCGGGTGTGATGCTGGCTATGGTCGCGCTGTTTCCGACACGACAGATTGGCGTGGAGATGGGCGCAATCGTGCTCATCTTTACGGGTCAGGTCTGGAATATGGCGTTCAGCTTCTACTCCTCGATCAAGAGCATTCCGCGAGAGCTGAGTGAGGCTGCGGGGATCTACAAGTTTTCGCGGTGGCAGCGACTGATACAGCTGGAACTACCCTACTCCGCAATTGGCCTGGTGTGGAACTCGATGGTGTCGGTGGCTGGCGGATGGTTCTTCCTGATGGCGTGCGAGATGTTTGTTCTGGGCACCCGTGACTTCAGACTTCCAGGACTGGGATCGTATCTCCAAACAGCAGCGAGCACGGGCAATGGCAAGGCGATCACATTTGGGCTGCTGACAATGATTGCGATTATCGTCGCAACAGATCAGTTGATATGGCGGCCGGTGATTGCATGGAGTGATAAGTTCAAATTCGAACAGGTGGAGAGCTCCGCCCGGGTGCAGTCGCCGCTGTTGCATATGCTGCAGCACTCTCGCGCTCTTCGCGCGCTGGAGCGGCATACGGTACGGCCGCTAAGCGAAGGGGTATACCAGCGGCTTGCTGAAGGGCGCAGACGACGCGTTGCCCAGATGGGTGGACCAGCCACGGCTGCGGGCGCCGTGGGGAGCAAGTCTGCAGCGTGGTTGCGCGGTGCGGCATTGGTAATCATCGCGGTTGCGGTAATCGATGCTGCTTTTCATGCGCTGGCCTTGCTGCGGCAGGTGCAAGGCGGGCAGTTTGCTCAGATCATGAAGGGCGCGCTGGCAACCTTTTTGCGCGTCAACCTCGCGTTGCTGCTGGCGTCTGCATGGACAATTCCCGCAGGAGTGGCGATTGGATTTCACCCCCGGCTGGCTAGGATCGCCCAGCCCATCGCCCAGATCGCCGCTTCGGTTCCAGCTACGGCGCTGTTCCCTGTTCTACTGCTGGCGCTGGTGCAGATGGGCGGCGGCATGGGCATAGGGTCCATTGCGCTGATGTTGCTGGGGACCCAGTGGTACATCCTGTTCAATGTGATCGCCGGCGCGATGGCGATTCCCTCCGACCTGCGCGAGGTTGGCACGCTCTTTCGTTTCACTACTGCGCAACGCTGGAAGACCATTATCCTGCCAGGCATCTTTCCGTTCCTGATTACCGGACTGGTGACCGCTTCGGGAGGGGCCTGGAACGCGAGCATCATCGCGGAGTACTTCCGGCTGAAGAACCAGACACTGCAGACGGTAGGGCTGGGGGCACAGATCAGCGCAGCGACCGACAGCGGGCAGTTTCAGATTCTGCTGCTGGCTACCATTGTGATGGCGATGATGGTGGTGACCATCAATCGGCTGGTGTGGCGACCGCTCTATCGGCTGGCTGAGACGCGATACAAGCTGGAAGGTTGACTCATTTCAGACTCGGTCCAGCAGGTCTCTTGAAGGCATAGAAAATTGCGAGTAGTGGTGGCGCTAACAGGACTCCCCAAAAGGGGATGAGGATGCCCAGGGCGATGGGGCCGAAGAAGGCGGCCCACCAAGGAACGTTGGTGGTGCGGTGAAGAACGTAGGGGCCGATGACGAGACCTTCAAGGACTGCGATGAGGCCGTAGAGGCCAAGGACAAGGCCGAGACGCCATTCGTCGTGTCCGCTGAAGGCCACTGCGAGTACGGGGCCAATGAGGGCGATCATGCCGCCGAAGGTGGGGATGATTTGCAGCAGACCGCTCAGGACCGCCCAGAGTGGGGCGAAGGGCACATGGATCAGCTCCAGGCCGATGAGCCAGAAGACGCCAACGATGAGGGCGTCCAGTGTAGCGGCTCGCCACCAGCCGATGAGCGCACCTCCAGCTGTTCGCAGCGGAGACGCGGAGCCACCGTTTCCCATGTCCATACCACCCTCCTATGCCGTGGCGCATCTGACCAGCTACAGCGTGAAGCACGATGCAAGCTTCTTTGGATGCCAGCTTGGCGTTCTATGGGTAGCTGCGGGTAGCTGCGCTGCCGATACGACCAGAGATGGAGAATACGCGACATGGCTGTAATGATGCAGGCTTTTTACTGGGATGCGCCTAAACATGAGAAAAAAGAGGGCGAGTGGTGGAGCTTTATCGCCGAGAAGGTAGAAGACCTCGGCAAGGCGGGCGTGAATGCGTTGTGGCTGCCCCCAATCTCTAAAGCTTCGGACCATACGTCGAATGGCTATGATCCTTACGACTACTTCGACCTGGGAGACTTCGACCAGAAGGGCGGCACAAAGACCCTCTATGGAAACCGTGCCGAGCTTGAGGCACTGATCGCCAAGGCTCGCGCCAATGGGATTGGCCTGTATGCGGATATGGTGATTAACCATAACTCCGGCGCCGACGAGGAAGAGGTAAATCCTCTGGACGGAGAGAAGCGGTGGACGAAGTTCAATCCGAAGAGCGGACGTTTCCCGCGAGACTGGAACAGCTTTCATCCAAGCCGGTATGAGCAGGTGATGATGCCGGACGAGGAGAACTATGCGGGCTTTCCTCATCTCTGTCATCGCAATCCCCTCGTTTACACTGCGATGTTTGACTATGCCCGGCTTCTGATTGAAGAGTTGGGTTTCGATGGCTTCCGCTTCGACTTCGTCAAAGGTTTCGGCGCATGGATGATCGGAATCATTGCGAAGTACCGTTATGTCAAAGATGGGAACGAATTTACTCCCTACGTCGTGGGGGAGTACTGGTCGGGCACGGAGGATATCGATCAGTGGCTGGAGAAGGTGAACGCGTTGACCGATACGCAGATCGCCGCCTTCGATTTCCCGCTGCGGTACAAGCTGAAGGATGTATGCGACACGCCGAACTACGACCTGCGGAATTTGACCGACAATGGGGCCGTCGTCATGAAGAGGCCACTGCATGCGGCCACCTTCGTCGACAACCACGACATGGGCGACAACGTGATCGTGAACGACAAGATGATGGCTTATTCCTTCATCATGGTGCATGAAGGGTATCCGTGTATCTTCTGGTACGACTACTACAACAATGAGCTGGCACGGCCAGGGACATCGAACGGGATCGATGCTCTGATCGCGGCACACGGTAAGTACGCGGGAGGCGACTCGCAGATTCTTCATGCGGACCCGGACCTTTACATCATGCAGCGCGTTGGGTGGAAGGACGACACGACAGAGCAGCCAGGGCTGATCTACGTGCTGAATAACCTGGGGGACAAATGGTCGGGCACATCGGTAAAGACACAGTGGGCAAACCAGAAGTTTGCGCCGATTGCGTGGGACGGGCACGATACGGCTCATCCTGAGGAGAGGACGACCGATGGCGAGGGTAACGCCGAGTTCCCTGCCCCACCCCGGGGGTTTGCTATCTATGCCCCTGTCTAGATTTAGCTGAATCGCTACTGTGCAAGATCGATTTGCCGTTATCGCCAAAATGCTATCCTTAAGTCATGAAATTTGGCGTTCTGGTCTTCCCTGGGTCCAATTGCGACCATGACACGTACCATGTGGTCGACGCGATCGCGCAGCAGCCGGTGACATATCTCTGGCATGCCTCTGAGGATCTGCAGGGGTGCGATGCCATCCTGGTTCCAGGCGGGTTTGCGTATGGGGATTACCTGCGGACGGGGGCAATTGCCAAATTCGCGCCTGTGATGCAATCCGTGGCACGATTTGCGAAGAGTGGCGGGTTGGTACTCGGGATCTGCAATGGCTTCCAGATCCTATGCGAGGCTGGACTGCTGCCGGGAGCGCTGATGCGCAACGCCAGCCAGCATTACATCTGCAAGCAGACGTTTCTGCGGACCGAGACTATGGATTCCCCGTTCACGCACGGCCTTTTCAAGGGGCAGGTTTTGCAGATGCCGATCGGGCATATGGAGGGCAACTACTTCTGCGATGCCGATACGCTGGCGACGCTGAAGAAGGAAGACCGCATCGCATTTCGCTATGCAACGCCCGACGGAGCAGTGACGGGTGGGGCAAACCCGAACGGATCGCTTGAGAATATTGCCGGCATCCTGAGCGAGGGACGCAATGTGCTGGGGATGATGCCGCATCCGGATCGATCCAGTGAGACGCTGCTGGGATCTTCGGACGGGCTGCTGCTCTTCCAGGCGATGGCGGAGTCTCTGACTGCTGCCCGCTAGCCTGCCACACGCGTCTGCGTCCGGTGGTAACCTAGCTACGCGATGATTGACATTCACCATCACCTGCTGTGGGACCTCGACGATGGTGCTTCGAGCCTTGAGACGTCGCTTGCCATGGCGCGCATCGCTGCCGAGGATGGGATTACGCACGTGGTGTGCTCTCCCCATGCCAATGGGCATTACGCCTATGACTCTGATGTCGTTGCTGCGAAGATCGATGAGTTGCAGCGCCTGCTCGATAAAGAACAGATTGTTCTGAAGCTGGGCCGCGGCTGCGACTTCCATATGTCTTACGAAAACATTCAAGAGGCTAAGGCAGACCCGACCCGGTACAGCATCAACGGGCACGGCTATCTGCTGGTGGAGCTTCCTGACTATAGCCTGCCGCGTGGAATGACGGAGATCTTATACGAGTTGCAGCTGGCGGGATTGACGCCGATTCTGACGCACCCTGAGCGGAACCCCACCCTGCAGGCAGACGAGGCACGTATGCTGGATTGGCTGCGCGGCGGACTTCTTATCCAGATAACGGCTGGATCGGTGCTGGGCCATATGGGGAAAAAGGCGGAACGGATGTCGCATCAGCTTCTAGCGAACCGATGGGTTCATTTTCTGGCTACCGATGCGCACAATACGACCTCTCGCCCACCCAGGATGCATGAGGCCTTCGATATTGTCGCTCAGCGGTATGGATCAGACTATGCGCATCTTCTATGCGTCTCGAATCCTCTTGCTGTATTCATGGGGAACCCCATGCCGCCACAGATCGAACCACTGAATCTCTACGAGGAGTTCAAGGAGAAGAGTTGGTGGCAGAGGCTGATGAGCCGGTGATGCTCTTGCTTAGAGGCCCAGGCCACCGTCTACTGTGAGCAGTTGGCCAGTAATGAAGGTGGGAGCGGTGGCGAAGAAGAGAGCGGCCGCGGCGATGTCCTCCGCGGTTCCGTTGCGTTGCATGGGGGTCTTGCGAGCGAGATGCTCGTAGGCAGCGTCAATCTCACCCTGGACAATCATACCGGGAGCGACGCAGTTCACGCTGATATCGGGAGCCCAGGCCTTCGCCATGGTCTGCGAGAGCATGTGGAGGGCCGCCTTCGAGGTGCAGTAGTGGGCATGGGTAGCCCAGGGATGCGAGCCGCCCAGTGAGCCTATGTTGATGATGCGGCCTTTGGTGGCGCGGAGATGCGGATAGGCAGCTTTGGCCATCAGAAAAGGGGCGCGGGCGTTGGTGGCGAACATCGTGTCCCACTGCTCGACTGAGATGTCCTCGAGCGCAGCCGACTCGAAGATGCCGGCATTGTTTATCAGCAGGTCGAGCTGTCCGAACTCCTCGACGACCGCGGATACCGTCTGATGGATGCCCTCGGGGTCGCGGAGGTCGCAACGGACAGCCAGCACTTCGACGTCATGGGCTGCCAACGAACGAACCGTTTCTTCTGCTTCTGCCTGCGAGTTGAGGTAGGTAATGGCTATGTTGGCGCCACCTTCAGCCAGCGCCAGTGCGATGGAGCGGCCAATGCGTTTAGCGGCTCCGGTGACGAGCGCTACCTTGCCCCTCAGCGGCTTATTCATGCTGAGGTTATTGCTGCGGCGCAGTGGGCGCGGGTGTTGCCGGGGCAGGCGGTGTGGTGGGCGCCGGCTTAACTGCTGGCTTGGGCCTTATCGGCTCCTGAACACCCGGCTTCCTGTTCGAGGCTTTGCCTGTGTTGTCCTCGTAGGCTGAGACCTGCTCCTGAGGGCGAAGCATGGATACCTGAATCTCTCTGGTAGGCTCATCGACCTGATAGTCCTGTGCGTAAGTCGCGTAGCCGTTGGCGATGACCTGTACGCGAACTATGCTGCCGGTCGGGATCACATCGATGATCGCTTTTCCCTCGGGGTTGGTCTTGACCTCGAGGCTGCCAAGATCTTTACCGTCCTTCGTCGGATTAAAGACGACTGCGGCGTTCATGATGGGCTTGCCGGTGGCATGCTTCAACACCTGCACCTCAATGTGCGAGGTATCCGGTGGCGGCTTGTATTTGCGGCCACGACGGACGGGTGCGTCCTGGCCGAGGGCTTGCAGGGAGATAAAGGCAAGGCATAGAACGAGAGCGAATTTAGACCAGACACCACGCTGCGACGACATGGATCCATTCTACGACGATGCAGCCGATGAGGTAAGGGGGCCATGAAGCGAATGAGGGGGTTGCGTGACTTTCACTCAGATTTCACGGTGGCGAGTTGACAGCGACCCGGGGGCTGCCCTATCGTTAGCAATCGGAAGGCTTGAGTGCTAACCAGCCGTGAGCTTTGAGCTTTGTTCCCGAAGCTGCGGCAATAGCGTTTCCAACAATTTGCGACAGGTTGCGGCGATATCGCCGGAGCTTGCCGCGTACTGCAACCCGGACGGGTATCCCGTTCGCCCAAATCGCACCAAGGAGATGTAAGCAATGTCGAAAACATTTACACCGTTGCATGACCGCATTCTGGTCCGCCGCATTGAAGAGGGCGAAAGCATTCGTGGCGGCATCATCATTCCTGATTCCGCAAAAGAGAAGCCACAGCAAGGTGAAGTGCTCTCGGTCGGCAAGGGCAAGTCGAACGATGAGGGCAAGGTATTCCCGCTCGATGTGAAGGCCGGTGACAGCATCCTGTTCGGAAAGTACTCGGGCACGGAGATCAAGCTGGATGGCGAAGAGTTGCTGATCATGCGCGAAGAAGAAGTCCTCGGCATCCTCAAGTAGTCCTTGCGTGCGGCAGACGTCGCTTCGCGGCAAAGTAAGCACTTTGGTGTCGCATTTATCGAAATTTTGATCGGCTCAAGCCGATAAATAGGAGCAACACAATGGCAAAACAGATTCTGCATGGAGAAGATTCACGTCAGGCTATCCTGCGTGGAGTCAATATTCTGGCTGACGCGGTAAAGGTCACGCTGGGTCCGAAGGGCCGTAACGTCGTCATCGAGAAGAAGTTCGGTTCGCCGACGATCACCAAGGACGGCGTTACCGTGGCCAAGGAGATCGAGCTCGGCAACGCGCTCGAGAACATGGGCGCCCAGATGGTCCGCGAAGTTGCTTCGAAGACCTCTGATGTGGCCGGCGACGGTACCACAACCGCGACAGTTCTTGCCCAGGCGATCTACCGCGAGGGTGTGAAGACGGTTGCCGCCGGTGCGAACCCGATGGCTCTGAAGCGCGGTATCGACAAGGCTGTCGAGGCCATCATCGGCAAGCGCGATGAGAACGGCGCAGTCATTGGCGGCGCTCTGAGCAAGCTGTCGAAGCCGGTTTCGGGCGACATGATTGCCCAGGTCGGAACGATCTCTGCGAACTCGGATTCGCAGATCGGCGTGATCATCGCCGAGGCTATGAAGAAGGTTGGCAAGGACGGTGTCATCACCGTTGAAGAGTCACGCACGATGGAGACACAGCTGGATGTGGTCGAGGGCATGCAGTTCGACCGCGGCTATCTGTCGCCTTACTTCGTGACCGATGCCGAGCGTATGGAAGTTGCGCTCGAGAATCCGTACATCCTGATCTACGAGAAGAAGATCTCGTCGATGAAGGACCTGCTGCCCTTGTTGGAGCAGATTGCCCGCACCGCGAAGCCGCTCGTCATCATTGCTGAGGACGTGGACGGTGAGGCGCTCGCGACCCTAGTTGTGAACAAGCTGCGCGGCACGCTGAATGTGGCCGCCGTAAAGGCTCCTGGCTTCGGCGACCGCCGCAAGGCAATGCTGCAGGATATCGCTATCCTGACGGGCGGCAAGGCGATCACGGAAGACCTAGGTATCAAGCTGGAGGGCGTCAAGATCGAGGATCTCGGCACCGCCAAGCGTGTGACGATCGACAAGGACAACACGACCATCGTCGATGGCGGCGGTAAGGATGGCGATGTCGAGGGCCGGGTGAAGGAGATTCGTGCCCAGGTTGAGAAGACGACGTCGGACTACGACCGTGAGAAGCTGCAGGAGCGTCTGGCCAAGCTGGTTGGCGGCGTTGCAGTAATCAAGGTGGGTGCTGCTACCGAGACCGAGATGAAGGAGAAGAAGGCTCGTGTCGAGGATGCGATGCATGCAACCCGCGCTGCTGTTGAGGAAGGCATTGTCCCGGGCGGCGGCGTAGCCCTGGTTCGCTGCACGACCGACGTTGATTCCCTGATCAAGACCCTTGAGGGCGACGAGAAGATCGGTGCAGCGATCATCCGCCGCGCGCTCGAGGAGCCTCTGCGCATGATCGTCTCGAATGCGGGCGATGAGGGCGCGGTTGTGATCGGCAGGATCCACGAGTCGAAGGACAACAACTACGGCTACAACGCGGCAACGGGAGCCTACGAGGACCTGGTGAAGGCCGGTGTCATCGACCCGACGAAGGTTACACGCACTGCTCTGCAGAACGCGGCCTCCATCGCTGGATTGATGCTGACGACCGAGGCCATGATCTCGGAGATTCCTGAGAAGAAGGAAGCTCCTGGTGGTGGCGGCCATAACCACGGCGGCGGCATGGATGGAATGTACTAAACAGCTTGCGTTATCAGTCAGGCTGCTCGAAGGCCCCCTTTTGCGGGGGCCTTCGTTTTGTTTAAACGACGACTCAGGCTTAGCAATCCCTGACGTGTTGCCGGGTTATCGGTGGATCGCCTGAATCACACCAAGCCGGTGGGGATATGCCTGAACTGTCAATGCAGGTGAAAGCTGCTTTTCATACTTGACAATCGTATCTGCGGTCTCATACCGTACGCCACCAAGACAAGAATCGAAGATAGTGTGTCCCGTAACGGCACATATCAGATAAGTTTCGACCTTTGAAGGGGCTTTTAATGCTATCTCGCAGGATCATCATCTCGACATTTATGGGGTTAATGGTGGCGACAGCTACCAATATTGCGTTGGGTCAACGTACGTCGGGTTCTATTAATGGGACGGTAAGCGATACCGAGAGCCGGGTCATTGTTGGCGCAGAGGTAACACTGACCAATCAAGATACGAACATCGTGAATCGCGCGACCACGAACGATAGTGGCTCATTCGTGTTCCTCAATATCAATCCGGGACCGTATAAGGTGAGCGTCACTAGGCCCGGCTTCAAGAAAACTGAGGTACCCACGTTCAATCTCACGGTGAATCAATCGCTGACGCTGAACGAAACGCTTTCGATCGGTGCGACGACGGAGACAGTACAGGTTTCGGCCGAAGACATGGGTGTAATGCTGCAGAAGAGCTCGTCGGAGCTGGGGACGGTGATCCAGGCCAAGGAGATCCAACAGCTGCCGCTGAACGGGAGAAACTTCACCTCCCTGTTGATTCTGTCGCCGGGGGTTACACCGGTGTCGACAGCGCAGGGATCCGGGATCAGCACAACGGACGCCGGAATCAGCGCAATTCCTGGGACGGCGTTCTACAAGGTTTCGTTCTTCGGCCAGCAGAACCGCGAGACGCTTTACCTGATGGACGGGATTGTGAACACCGATATCCGCGGAGCTATCTATGGGTTCCTGCCGATCATCGACGCGATGAGCGAGTTCAAGGTGCAGTCGCACATTGATAGCGCGGAGTATGGCATCGTAACGGGCGGCATCGTGAACATGCTGTCGAAGTCTGGGACGAACAGATTCCATGGGTCAGTGTGGGAGTTTATCCGGAACAACGCTTTCGATGCGCGCAATAGCTATACAGACTTCTGCTCGACTGGCCGATGCGCGACGGGTACGCCTACGACGACACCAGCGAGGCCGGGACACTATACGCAGAACCAGTTTGGAGCAGCGCTTGGAGGACCGATACTGAAGGATCGGATCTTCTTCCAGGGGGCGTACGAGGGCTGGCGCTACACGAAGCCGACACTGACCACGACGCTGGTACCGACGTCGCAAGAGTTGGCGGGAGACTTCTCAAACGTCGCATTCTCCTCCTATCAGCATAAGTTCTATAACCCTTATTCGACGGTATGCACGGGAACTTCGGTCTCGTGCGCGGTGCAACAGTTCCAATGCGATGCGAACGGGAATCCCCTAGCGGCAGGGAATAACCAGCAGCCGGCAGGCACGCCCTGCCTCAAGATTCCTACATCGATGCTGAACCCAACGATGGTCGCGTATATGAAGTCTTACTACGCCGCGCCGAACTCATTGGCGACGGAGGCTTCCGGTTACAACTTTGTCGAGAACAGGCCACAGATCGACAATAACAACTCGTACCAGGTGAGACTGGACTTCCACCTTAGCGACAAGAACTTCGGCTTTGGGCGCATCAGCCAGATGTGGGTGTACGACTCGCAGCCGGTGGCTGGAACAATTGCGTCGAATGTGTCGAACTATCACGCCTATAACTTCGGTGGCGGATTTACGCACGTGTTTACACCGAACCTGCTCGTCGACGTTCGTGGCGGCGCTATGCTGAAACCGTATTCATTCAACCCAACGGTATCGACACTGGGGGCGGGTGGGGCGACGACGGCTGGATTCCAGAATGTGGACCAGTACGGCGGCATGTACATCAACTTGGCCGCACCGTACAGTACGAGTAATGTGGGCAGCTCGGGAGACTCACAGCGTGGAAACCCGGTGGTGAACGGCGGCGGCAGTGTCTCGTGGGTTCACGGCAGGCACACCTTGAAGAGTGGGGTGGACTACATCTATCAGAACCGACTGCAGCGGAACCTGTTTCAGCAATTCACATTCAGCGATGGGGTGACGAGCAACATCAACAGAGCGGACCCGGTGACGAAGCTGCCGACAGGCAACTCTCTGGCCTCGGCTCTGCTGGCAGCTCCAGCCACATTCACGGCTCAGACTCCAGATAATGCGGAGGTCTACTTTAATGTGCAGCTATGGTCCGGCTATGTGCAGGACACGTGGAAGGCGACGCCAAACCTCACGCTGAACTTTGGCCTGCGCTATGAGTACCTCCCGGGGATCAACATGCTGGACAAGCGCTTGGGCAACAGCCTGGACATACCAAATCAGACGTATACGATTGGGGCTGCGTCAGTACCGGCATGCACGACGACGTTTACGAATCCGTGCATTCCCGGAGGGATTGGCGCAGTGCCGTACAACGATCACATCAAGTTCTCCAACGGGCAGCAGGCCGGCGCGTCGATCAACGACAACATCGCACCTCGGCTTGGCTTTGCGTACTCGTGGGGCGACAAGACGGTAATCAATGGTGGCGTGGGCATGTTCTACGACACGATTACGGCACGAAGCCAATGGGTACAGAACAACATCGAAGGACCGACGTGGCCCTGGACGATCGGCATCTCAAACCAGCAGACCAATATTCTGCAGAACAACTACTGGCCGGGCAGCCCACAGAATCCGCTGAGCCTGATTACGAACCTCGAGGGCAACTTCCCGAACCCGGTGGTGGCGTCGAATCCGTGGCAGACGATCGGCGGCGGCTATACGGCAGAGCCTAACTACAAGGACCAGAGGTCGGTCGAGTGGAATCTACAGGTACAGCAGCAGCTTGCACCGACGACCCTGTTCTCGCTGGGATATGCAGGATCGAAGAGCACACGGCTGAACTACACGGGGTTTGCCAACGCCGCGCAGCATGCGTCACCCGCAGGCACGTCAACGGCGCAAGTGGACACGCTGAAGTACATGCCGTGGATGGCGCCGAACTGGCACTATTCCATCGATACGGGCTACGCAAACTACAATGCCTTGTTGGTGAACCTACAGAAGCGGTTCTCCAACTCACTGAATTCGATCGTGTCTTATACGTGGTCGAAGTCACTGGACAACAGCAGTGGATGGTTCGAGGCGGAGAACGGGACGGGAGGCGGTTCTGTGGTGCAGAACTACTTCAACCCACGCGAAGCCTACGGAATCTCGTCGTATGACCTGCGGCACTTCTTCTCGTGGAGCACGGTCTATTCGCTTCCGTTCGGGAGGGGGCAAAAGTGGCTACAGACGGGAGTTGCGTCCTACGTCCTGGGAGGATGGAAGGCGAACTACCTGTTCCAGATTCGATCAGGCCAGCCGTACAACCTGAACGTAGGCGGCGATCCTGCGAATATCTCCGGAAATAATGGCTCCGTTACGGGATACTCCCGACCAGATGTGATTGGGAATCCGCTGCAAGGAGGCTGCGGCTCGACTCCGATTGGAAAGCGCGGCCCGAACGGGTTCTGCATGATCAACCCTGCGGCGTTCGCGGTGCCATCGGGAGCATACGGCAACATGGGCAAGATGCCGTTCCGTGTGCCCTCGTACAACAATCTGGACTTCTCGCTGGTAAAGGAGACACCGGTCTACGAGGGCATGAACCTCGAACTTCGTGCGGAGTCGTTCAACACCTATAACGCCGTGATTGCGGGAAATCCTGGAACGACGATCGGCAATACATCGGCGGGCCTGGCGACAACACAGGGAAATACTCCGAGGCAGTTGCAATTCGGAGCGAAGATCATCTTCTGATACTTTGCCAGTTGCAAGAAGCTCTGGTTAGCTTGTGCGATGTGGAGTGACCTCGGTCAAACGGAGCAGCTACTTCGCACAGGCTGAACAGATGCCGTAGACGAACATGTCGTGTCCGGTGTACTTAAAACCGCGCGGCAACTTCGGCTTTGCCTCTATATCGCATCCTTCGAGCTCATGCACCGTTCCGCAGGAGTTGCACTGGAAGTGATGATGGTGGGCCTTCCCTGCAACCTCATAACGGGTCGAATTCCCAGGGACCTCGACCGTTGCAAGCCATTTATCTTCCACCAGGCTGCTGATGTTCCTGTAGACGGTAGCAATACTGAGGGCGTCTACCTGCTTCTGGGCAAAGGCAAGGGCTTCGTCAGGGGACAGAGGGCGATCCGCATCGCGAAATGCTCCACGAATGGCCTCCTTCTGGCGCGTGTTCCGGGTCTGAGTAGGAGTTGTCACTCAACGCAATAGTATCGTTCTGCGAGAGTATTCTCAACTGGGAGACTCGTCCGCCAGATTCTTTCCGACAGGCACGAAGCCACTCACCGCTCGCGGTCCGATCAAGCTTCAGGATGATCCCACACCCACCTTATAATCAGCCTGTGACCTCCCAGATATCCTCTACTCGCCGCTCCATCAACCAGACCCTGCTTATCGATGCGGACGATACCCTCTGGGAGAACAACATCTACTTCGAGCGCGCCATCTCCTCTTTCATCTCCTACCTTAACCATCGCGTTCATACCCCGGAGCAGGTCCGCGAACATCTCAACCATTGCGAGCACGCGACCATCGCCGCCCACGGCTACGGCCTACGCAGCTTCCGCCGCTCTCTCATTGCCTGCTTCGAGCAGCTCACAGACGGCCCCGTCACCCCGGAGAAACACCAGCGCATCGTCAGCTTTGCCCAATCTATCGCCGATCAGGAGATCGAGCTCCTGCCTGGCGTAGCCGAAACCCTCGCCGATCTTGCCGCCCGCCACCGCCTCATCCTCGTCACCAAGGGCGACCCCATGGAACAGACCGACAAACTCCACCGCTCCGGTCTCGCTCCACATTTTTCCGCCGTCGAGGTCCTGCCGGAAAAACACAACGAGGCATATCTCGCCCTTGCAGCCCATCACGCCTGCGAAGCTACCACCACCTGGATGATCGGCAACAGCCCCAAGTCCGACATTAATCCAGCTCTCAGCGCTGGACTTCACGCCGTCTTTATCCCCCATGACTTCACCTGGGTCCTCGAACACGAGGTTGTCAACCAACCCTCCAACGGCCAGCGGCTCCTCGAGCTAGCTGCCTTCGCCGACCTCACCCGCCACTTCTAGTTCACACCCGCCGTTGCCACCCAACTGTAATGTTCTCCCCTGCTCATCCGTCAGCTACAGTGTTCGGCAAATCAAGTGCCGACGACAAAGGGAGAACCAAATGAAAACCAATCGTGAATGCCCCTGCGGTCCAACCTGCCCATGCTCCGTCCCGTGCCCCTGTGGTCCGGCGTGCACCTGCCCGGCATCTAAATAACCTGGAGGGAGTGCGGGTGCCCACACTCCCCCCAGCTCCAAAGCTTTGGGAATATCCATGCCAACCAACACCATCGACGACCTCCTCAGCCAACGGAAGCAGTTTCTCCACTTCCTGCAACGTCGCGTCGACACCCCCGCCACCGCCGATGACATTATTCAGATCGCCTACATGCGTGCCATCGAACAGGCCTCCGAACTTCGCAGCAATGAGTCGGCCGTTGCCTGGTTTTATCGCATCCTACGCAACGCCGTCATCGATCACTACCGCCATCGAGCAGCCGAAGATCGCGCGCTCGAGCGATGGGCGAACGAGCTCCTGACCCAGCCCGAGCCCGACATGGCAACCCATGAGGTCGTCTGTCAATGCATCGGCAAGATCATTGAACACCTCAAGCCCTCCTATCGCCAGATCATTCGCGACATCGACCTCGCCGAACAATCGATCGATACCTTCGCAAAGGCAGAGGGAATTACGAGCGGCAACGCTACCGTTCGCCTTCATCGAGCGCGTCAGGCACTCAGGAAGCAGCTCATCGCCACATGCAACATCTGCGCCGAGCACGCCTGTCTCAACTGCACCTGTCATTGAACGCCTGCCAACTAGCGCCAAGACAGGAGCCGCACACCGAGGACCACTCGTATGCGAGCGATTTCAGATTTGTACTAGAGCCTGTTATGAACTACGATCACTGCTTCCCTTAGGCCCCCCTCCCCCCCGGGGGTACTTTGACGGCAAGTCATCTTAATTCAGCGACTTAAACGAATCTCTCGCTGCAAAGTCGTCATTCTAAACTGGTTACGGCTAAAGTCGTCTTTCTAAAAGGTTTATTGGTTTAAAGAGAAAAGCCCCGGTGGTTGGCCGGGGTTTTTCTGACTCTGTATTAACTATAGCCGATTGAGTAAAACTAATAGACCACTTTGCGGAAGATTATTTTCGGAGGCTAAGATCTTGTTTTTGTTTGATTTGCGTACGGAGATGCGTCTTAGTTTCGGCTGCAGGGGCTTGACAGGAAAAACAGGAGCGGGGCTCAGGGGCATAGACAACAACTGCGTCAACAGCAAAGGCACAATGGTTGAGGCGCAAGCCAGTTCGCAAAGTTCATAACAGCCTCTAGTGAAGCGCGTTGATCGCCTGCTGCTTACTGGCGGGTCCACGTGCAACAGCACGTCTATCGCGAAAGTGGAGATAGCCCCAATGCTCCGGAACATGCATATTGATCAACCCTTGTGGCGACCATACCCAGTTATCTTCCTTCGGCTGGCCCGCTTTCCACTCAACACGGCTGAAGTTAACGCGCCACTGGTCACCCATCTCCGGTTTTGTCACCGGCAGGCGTGACGCAAAGGCGCTCCAAGGAAATGCTATTTCCACAGTCCACCGGTGGTCCTTATCGTTCGGATCATTCAGCGTTCCGTGAATCGCAACCGCTGTCTTCAGCCCTGGGATGTCCCAACTGTTATCCGCCTTTCCGCCTTCGCGGTACGGCTTGTTCAGATATAGATCCCACCCTGTATTCAGAGCATTGATCTCAAATTCGAAGTAGCCCGGTGCTTCTCCAGGCTTAAGAAACACCTCGAAGTCATTGTCGTGAAAGATCACTGAATCGTGCTTCGTCAGCGTGGCCTTTATCTCCGGCTCTTCTAACTCCGCTGCGATGTAGAGATACTCGTCATCCCAAAGCATCTTTGCACGCGTGCGAAAGCGCGGCACAGGCTTTACAGAACCTTCAATATCTACAAAGTCTGTGGTCCATGCTGCAGCCTTCCATGCGCGATCGTCCAGCCTTCCATCTATGCGCAGGGGCGTCTTCGCCCGATAGCATTCATAGCTCTTCGGCTGCTGCGCCTGTGCTTCGTGACCTGCAGCCGCGAGCACGGTGAAGACCACCAAGTGAATCATCCGGGAAGATCGAATCATGAGGAACCCCTGTGAACTGTGGCATCTCCTGCTCAGCATCCAGCCTGCACCGCCGAGGCCCCAATTTTATTGGGGGCGAGGTGCAGTCATTCCCCAAACTACGCCATCAGAACGGAGGCGAGAATAAGACTGCGGCGCATGGAACAGATCATGGGCTCCATTAGACCATTTCTCCAAGCCTCCGCTAATCAACTTGAACAACCAGAAGCAAATCGATAACCTTGGGCCGTTGCCTCAACCATAACCACCAGCCTCAGGAGAACCGCTTGCCCATCCCGCGAACAATGAAACCATCATTCGGCCTGGTCCTTGTTCTGAGCGTCTCTCTTTCATCAACTGCCGTCGCGCAAGCTGCAAAGTCCATCGCGACCATGCCGCCGCCCGTCCACCTAACCGCCGAGCAGGACCACCAGCGCCTCATGGGTCTTCTCCACATCACGACCCTCCGTCCCGGTGTCGACCACAATCCCTCATTGCCAAATAGCGTCAACTACGACGAATCCAAGGCCAATCCCTATCCCAACCTCCCCGATCCCCTGCTCCTCAAGAATGGTAAAAAAGTAACCACTAAAACCACCTGGTGGAAGCAGCGCCGCCCCGAGATCGTCGAACTCTTCGACCGCGAGGTCTACGGCCGTGTTCCGAAGAACACCCCTAAGGTGAACTGGCAGGTCGTCAACACTACACACGAGACCAACGGCACCTTCCCTGTCATCACCAAACAGCTCATCGGCCACGTCGACAACTCCGCCTACCCGCTCATCACCGTCAACATCGATCTCTCCCTCACTACGCCCGCTAACGCCAAAGGCCCCGTTCCTTTCATCCTCGAGTTCAGCTTCGAAGGTTATCCCCGCCTCAAACCCGCTCCCCCGCCAACCAGCGCCGAGTTGGCCTGGAAGCAACAACTCCTCGCCAAAGGCTGGGGCTACGCGATCCTCCGTCCTACCACCATCCAGGCCGACGATGGCGCCGGCCTCACCCAGGGCATCATCGGTCTCGTCAACAAAGGCCAGCCCCGCAAGCCCGACGATTGGGGAACCATCCAGGCCTGGGCCTGGGGTGGCAGCCGAGTCCTTGATTACCTGGAGACAGACAAGTCCGTGGACGCCAAACAGGTCGGCGTCGAAGGCCACTCCCGCTTCGGCAAGACCGCCCTCGTCGCGATGGCCTACGACCCTCGCTTCGTCATCGCCTATGTCAGTTCCTCAGGAGCCGGCGGAGCCCAGCTCGCCCGCCGTCACTTCGGCGAGCAGCTTGAAAATGTAGCTGGCCCTCGCGAGTACCACTGGATGGCCGGCAACTACCTCAAGTACGCTGGCCCCTTCAACCCCTCCGACATGCCCGTCGACTCCCACGAACTCATAGCCCTCTGCTCTCCCCGGCCTGTCTTCATCGGCGGCGGCGCACTCAAAGGCGATGGCTGGGCCGACGCACAGGGAATGTTCATTGCAGCGGTAGCTGCAGGTCCGGTCTACAAACTCCTGGGCAAAAAAGATCTCGGCACGACAACCTTCCCACCCATTGAAACCCCGCTCATCGAAGGCGACATCGCCTTCCGCCAGCACAGTGGAGGCCACACACCAGTCCCCAACTGGCCAACGTTTCTAACCTTCGCCGGCCGCTACATCAAAGACCCGCCCCACTAAAACCACTCACTTCTCATCCCCATAGATCCCAAACTGCGCCACCCCGCCCTCCACCACGCGAGCGCGATACATTCCTGGCGTATTGAAGCTCCATGCCAGCTGTCCATCCGGTGTAATGGCGATGACGCCCCCATCCCCCTTCAACGCAGTAAGCTCCTTCTGAATCACCTCATCCACCGCAGCCTGCAGCTTCATGCTTTTGTACTGCACCAGCGAGCAGATCGTCCGAGCCACCGTCAGCCGGATGAAGTACTCCCCCGTCCCCGTAGCCGACACGGCGCAAGACTCATTCGAGGCATACGTCCCCGCCCCGATAATCGGCGAGTCGCCCACCCGGTTCCACCGCTTCGCCTGTGTCCCTCCCGTCGAAGTCCCGGCAGCAATATTCCCATTGCGATCCAGAGCCACCACACCTACCGTCCCATACTTGTGAGCATTCGGCGGCTCAATCTCCGCAACTCCGCCTGTTGGGGCTGGCGGAGCTCCCGCAGGCCGCTCTGGCAGCGGAGCCCCTTCCTTCTTCAGCTCTTTGATCAAACTCTGCCAACGCCGCTCCGTAAAGAAATAGCTCGGCTCCTCCTGCTCCAGTCCCGTTGTGGCCGCAAACTGGTCCGCCCCTGCGCCAATCAACATCACATGTGGAGACTTTTCCATCACCGCTCGCGCCAGCGAGATCGGATGCCGTGTCCGTGTCACTCCCGCCACCGCCCCAGCCTTCAACGTAGCCCCATCCATAATCGCCGAGTCGAGCTCATTCTTCCCCTCTGCCGTAAACACCGCACCCTTCCCGGCGTTGAACAGCGGATCGTCCTCCATCAACTTGATCGCTGCCTCCACCGCATCCAATGACGACCCACCCTTCTCCAGAACGTCCGCCGCTGCCTGCAGTGCTGCCTTCAGTGCAGCGCGATAAGCCGCATCTGTCTCCTTGCTCATCGACTTGCGCTCGATCACCCCGGCACCGCCATGCAGCACCACCGCCCACGGATGAGGTTTCGTAGAGCCAGACGCACTTGTCTGCGCCGTAACCGTCGAAGCCAGCAACCCCATACACACCAAAACAGACAAGACGCGGAAAGCTCTACGCATTTCGTTCCTCATGTAGAAGATAGGCTCAGATACAGCAAGTGTACGCGCCACTTCCGAAGGACAACCTATCCAGCGGCATTTTGATAAGCATTCAGCGTAAGCCTCAACCCCTCTGCATAGGGCGTCTTGTGAACCTGGCCAAGCAAGCCAATGAGCGCATGATCGTCCAGCAGCACAGGCGTTGTCTGCAGGTAGTGCATCTCCACCAGCTCCCGCATGAAAGGATTGAACAATCCGATCAGCTGCAACATTGTCTTCCCGGCGACACGAAGCTTCGGCTTGCGACCCGCCATCGCAAAGACCTGCGTGGCGATCTCGCGTTGCGTAATGGCCCCCGCTCCGGCGAAGTTCCACCAGCGGCCGTAGGCTTCGGGCTTTGCCGCAAGCTGAAGAACAACCGGCCCGACATCCGGCACGAAGATGAACTCATGCGGTGTATCGATAGGACCAACCATGTCCGCCGTCCCACCCTGCGCCGCAGCCTTGAAGACCAAGTGCAGGAAGCTCTTCTCCACTCCCGGCCCATAGAAATCGGGGAGGCGAAGGATCGTCCCCTGGATCTTTCCCTCGGCGTGAGCCTTCAGGAGTACCTCCTCCTGCGCCTTGCGCATCTGGCCCTTGAACGTTTGCGGCTTGCGCGGATGCTCCTCCGTGACCGTGGCCGTCGTCGGAAGGCCATACGGATAGACGGTCCCGATGAGAACGACACGCTTCACCCCTTCGGCAATGGCGCCATCGAGGGTCTTCTGCATCACCAGAGGATGCAGCTCGAAGTGGTTATACGGAACACCGATCAGATAGATCAGCGTGTCTACCCCTCGAGCCGCAACGCGCACCGACTCCGGATCGTCAGGATTCCAGGTGACGATCTCCGCCAGTGGGTCTGACCCGAAAAACTTCTCAAGCTGGTCACGGTTGCGACCCACCACACGATAGGCAATTTCCTTCGCACGAAGTACATCGGCGATACTGCTCCCGATCGCCCCGGCAGCTCCAAACAACGCCATTTTTCGCATTCATCTCTCCCTGACGAACAAGCGGCCGTTTATCAACACAGTGTTGCCTAAACACCATAAGCCGCGCCAACCTGATTCAATCTAACAGCAGCCCGAGCCAACTCTGGTTAAGATGGATCATGGCTGTTCGCCCCTCACCTGCTGCCTCCTCGACACGCAACCTTCGTCGGCCGGCCCCCTCCTCCAAGCCCTCTCTCTTCGAGTGGTGCATCTCCCACGAGACTCTCAGTTTTTTCGTGATCAGCACCCTCCTGGTCTTCGGTCTTTACGCGAAGGCCATCGGCGCACCCTTCATTTATGACGACCTCGACCAGATCGTCAATAATCCTTCCCTCGCCTCATGGCACCCCTTCGTCCATCGCTTCCTGCTCGCGCCGGTCGCCTTCACCACCGACTTCCGCGGCGCCGGAGGCCTCTCCTACCGCCCCCTCTACTGGCTCACCCTCTTCTTCGATCGAAGGCTCTGGCAGCTCAACCCCGCTGGCTTCCACATCACGAACCTGCTGCTGCATATTGCCAACGGCCTGCTAGGCTTCTGCCTCCTGCGCAGACTCCGCGTCTCGCCGAATGTCTCTGCCGCCGCCGCGCTCCTATGGCTTTGCCTTCCCATCAATACTGAAGTCGTAGCCTGGATCAGCGGACGAGCCTACTCCCTATCCGGCGTCTTTCTTCTCCTCGGCCTACTCCTGGCAAACTGGCATCTGCGCACCGGCAAGGTAATCGCGCTTCCCTGCTACCTCCTCGTTGCCATGGCCGCGCTTCTCTCGCATGAGCAAGGCCTCCTCCTGCTACCCCTGACACTACTTATCGCCTATGTCGTAGCATCCGAGACCGGCCAATCCGCACGCCGTCCGCTGCTGGCGCTTCTGAGCGCATCCCTTTTAACCGACCTGATCTACCTCGCTCTAAAACAGAAAGTAGTTGCCGCGCACGCCGCATCCGGCTCCGCTGCCCTCTGGGCCTTCGGTCTATCATTCTGGAAGTACGTGCTATGGGTCCTCGCTCCCATCCACATGAGCGTCGAGCGCTCCACCTCCACACCGGTAAACATCCCCTCCGCAACGACCGTGATTGCATGGTTCGGCTTGGCGGCTCTCATCGCCGCTATCTGCCTCTTGCGTAAATCCAAACCAGCGCTGGCCTCGGGCCTGGCCTGGATGTGTCTCTCCCTGGCGCCCTTCTGCGGACTTGTCTTCATCTATCAAGGAATGGCCGAGCGCTTCACCTACATGGCCTCCGCAGGACTCGCCCTGTCCATCGTGTCCCTGCTACTGGCATATAGCAATCAGACCAGGCGAGTCCTACTTACCGTCATCCTTCTATGGACCATGTGGGGAGTCTGGCGACTCTATACTCGAGTCCTCGACTGGAGGGATCCCGTCTCCCTCTACCGAAACTCTCTCCAGGCCACCCCCAACAGCTCCACTCTCTTCTACAATCTCGGCTTTGCCTTACGCGAGAAAGGAGACTTCGCCGAAGCGGAGCAAGCCTATCGCAACGCCATCCGGCTCGAACCCCGCCATCAGCGAGCCTTCACCAGCCTTGGGGATATCTACGCGAGCCAGCGCAGACCGATAGAGGCCCAGAAGGCGTACAACGACGCACTCGCCCTCAAGCCCGACGATGTGGGAACCGTTGTCAATCTGGGCGTCCTCTTCCAGCGGGTCGGTGCCTTGCAGGCGGCCGAGAGGCAGTTCCGCCGAGCCATCTTCCTCGCTCCAAACGACAGCGCAGCCTATACCGATCTTGGCGTCCTCCTCTATCAGCAGAACAAGGTCGAGGACGCAGCCAAGATGTTCGCCAAAGCCATCGATAACAAATCCACAGACCCTACGGCCTACTATAATCTCGCCGCTCTGTTGCAGCAGGCCGGACGCGGCGACCTTGCCTTGCTCCTCTACAAAAAAGTGCTTGAAATCAAGCCTAACGACCCGGATACTCTCGCAAATATTAAGAAACTGCAGGCACCTCGCTGACAACACTTTCCACGGCGAAACCATCCAAGCCGGGCTCAATAAAAACCCGCTCCAGATGCTATACTTATCTACGGATTGCTTCACCGCTCTCTTGCACTGTGTGCAGAGCCAAAATGCGGAGGTGGCGAAATTGGCAGACGCACTAGCTTGAGGTGCTAGCGCCGCAAGGCATAGGGGTTCAAGTCCCCTCCTCCGCACCAATCCAAAGAATCAATCACATACATGAAGGCCAGCCCTCACCGGCTGGCCTTCTTTTTCGTTACTGTCACGGTTTTTGTAACGGTTGTAGAAAAGTAGGTAACGTAAACGACACCGAGGGTTGGCGATATCCTGCCTGCCAACCTGCGCTTGGCGAAAGTACCCTTCCGGTCAGTGATCGTTCGCGGAAATCCAGCCACTTGTATGGCGTCCGCTTTAGAACTCCATAGTACAGATTGAACCCGTCGATGTAGACGTTGACGATCGCCACCCGCCGCTCCCATATTCAGACGTTGACACAGTTCCGTGTCCCTGTCTTCTTCTAGAAGAAACTCCCCCTGCTCCTCGGTGGGCAGGAAGCGAAGCCGGTCCGCAAAGGCCGGCTTAAGTGTTTGTGCGGAAGTTCTCCACTCCAAAATGGACTTCATGTTTTCCGGCACATACAGCCACATTCAAGTATCCCGAGCTTGGTATACCGATGCCACTTCTAATCAAATAGCCCCTCATTGGCGGCGGCCTCTCCGGCCTTGCGACGTGATCGCCGAGAAGCATTGCGCGTATCGCGTCGTCGGGTAGGATGCGGAGCAAATGAACAGGCAAGCGTTCGCTCGGCGAAAGCCACTCCTGAAAATCTTTAGGGTCCAAGATCACCGGTTGGCGATCATGAAGTTCCCTCATGATGCCTTTCGGCTCGCTCGTAAACGTCGCGAACGTCTTTTCCCATTTCTGTGTTTTCGGATTTCTCCATTCTGCCCAGACCGCCGCTATCCCGAAGAACTCGCGATCGAGAACTTTGATCTCGTATTTCGATTTCGGTCCCTTCTTGGAGTCTTTCCATTCAAAGAATGACGAAGCCGGAACTATACATCGGTTCGTTGCAAACTTAACCTTCCAGAAGTTCGCCGTTGCGATCCCTTCAGATCTCACATTGAAAAGAAGTTTTTTTGGCAGTTTGAACCCCCACCGCATGAGTCCGAGCGCACGTTCGCCTTCCTTGTTCATCCAGACGACGGGTTGGTTTGAGCCAGGAGCACAGTCGAAGTCCTCGCCAAAATCGACCTCATCCAGACCGCCTTTTGCATAAAACGCCTCAGCGATCTTCTGCTTATCTCCTCGGCGCTCATACCTTCCTCACATCGTTCTACCCCTTGTATTTAGACTTGCACAGGCTACTACAAGTTGCGGCTGATTTTCGCCTTTGTTTCGCCTATACTCTCGCAATGGGGGAAATGAAACGAGCGATCGCCTACGAGGAGCGCCAGCGGCAAGTGAGCGACCGCTTTGCCTCTACCCTCGTCATTGCCGCTTCCATCATCGCCGCCGTCAGATTGGCGCGGGACGACATCAGAAAATCTTCCCCGCGTCTGACCGCCGTAGTCCAGGACTGCGTAGGGCTCGCACGAATGATCTTGAACCAAATTGTGAGGTAGGTATGCCGCCCATTTATAAACTCGTAGCCGCTCCCCACCTGCTGCCGGGAGGAGACTTCAAAGGCCACCTCGAAACCGTCACGTTCATTGCCGCAAATGAAAATGAAACCCACAAATGGTGGGCAGTGAATGTCGGAACCTTCGAGAAGGACTTTACGAAGATCGTCTCGCCTGAACTCGCCCAGAACATCATGACCCGGCTCCGCCAAGGCGAGATCGTCGAGTTCCCCAATCGCTATGAACTGTCCCAAGTGAAGGGGAAGTTCGGCGGATGCTTTATGGATTAGTGATCAGTTTTGGATTTTGATCATCGACATAGCATCTGGAAGCTCTGCACGAGGACTAGAACGCCGAAGGCGGCTTCGGTATCCATCCGTTGATTTCGGCCTTGAGACGGCCACTGTTGTCGCGAATCGCAACTCGTTCCCCAATGACTAGAGATTCGATGAAGATATTGAGGCATACCCCGTCGGGTTTTGGGCGCTCGGAACCTTGAGGGCCGAGATTCTGCCACTGCGAAAACAGGCCATGCCGAGTTGCTGGGTAGGCGTCTGTCTCTTGTGCGCATTCAGGATGAAACGAGACGGCACGGAGCTGACCAGTTCCTCGGCGGATGTTCCAAGATCAGCGTAAAGCTGAGGCACCGTCAGGTCCAGAACGCGCACCAAGTCGCACTCAAGCGTCAGAATCAAATCCGGGTCACGGGGAGCGCCACGCAACTGACCATCGGCAGTCATGAACAGCGCTTCCACTTCTAGTAACGCGGTCATCTGACTATCTGCCGTGTAGAGAACGGGGAATGTCTCCGGAGCGTTATAACGACCGCCCCGCTGAAAAGCACCGATCGCGGACAAGGGAGTGTCTCGCCAACGATCACTGATGACGCGGAAACTGAACTCAGCGCAGTGAACGAGCGAGGCGCGTTCCAGCACCGTGATAAGTTTTTCTATGGAGTGCAATCGCTACCCGCTAGGCCGGTTGCCTGACGCTCATGGCGTCTACGAACAACTCCAGTGGGGCGAGATCCCCGTTCTGGATGAACTCTATTGGAGCGCGGTTCTCAAGATTCCGGTTAGGAGCGTTGAGAAAGATACGCGCATTCGTCTTGTCGCCGGCGTAGAGATCCACGAGCGCCACCCAAATCCGATAGAGCCGACGCAATTCGCTCTGCAGGCTGCTGGCATCGGGAGACTTCCGGACGCCTGGGGCCTTGCGCCCGATGGCCTCCGCAATCATGGCGACAGGAACATTCAATTCACGCGCAATCCGCGCCGCGTCCAACCGGCCCGTGTCGGGATTGAACAGTGCAGGCTCCATTGTGGGATGGGCAGCGGACATGGGACACCTCTAACCCAATAATAGAGTATCGCTAGAGTTGCGTCAAGGTTACTTTATTGTTGCGCCAAGAGCAGACGCTCAATGAAACGCGATTCACCCGCCAACTCAGAAAACAATTGTCGGTCGTTCTTGTAAGGGGTGGCGGAGTCGTGACTGGCTGTGCCCCGAAGCCTTCGTTTCCTTCGACAAAAGGGCCGTTTCACTGATCACCAATCAGGGACAGCAGGCTAAGTTGCTGACCTAACGAACAGTGATAACCGAAGTGGGAATCTAAGGCTCGCGTGATTGTCTCTACTAAATTGGCAGGAACGAAGCCGCGGTTCTTCGGTACTGGTTTAAGTGTCTTTCGGCAAACCAGCTTCCGGGACCACTTCACGAACTTCTCCGGCAACCCCGTTGCAGTAGCTCGGGTGCAAGAAACTTGGCGTAGGTTGATCGTAGCAAGGCCAGAGATCCTCGTTGCCGTTTCGGTCGTTACCGACATCTCGTGATTATCCATGGATAAATTTTGCCGGTCTTGTCGCGAAAAGAACATTGCTTCGCCACTACTCATATGGAGGCATTTTGAGCTCTCACCAGATGCCGAACGTCATGGTGGAATTTCGATTCTGCAAGAGTTGGTGGCAAACCAATGGAGACGTCTACTACGTCCACAACACGCCTCTTCGAGAATGCCCTTCACTCTTTATACTCAGTATCCGTCAGGCTAAAGCACATTGACAGTTACAAATTGCTAGCGGCCCATGCGGTGGGAGTGAGTTTTGGCAGTCTCTGGATGGATAAGTTGGCGAGCTCTGGCAGGACAGCGGCTAGGTACTCTTGAGGTGTCCCCTTATCCCAAGGCAAGGCTATGTCTTTGAAGGCACACCGGTCTTCCAATTCGCGAAGGGGACGGAAATCGCTGCTCGCTTGAGAGAAAATGGCGCTGCATCCCTGCCTGAGCAGAGATCCAGCGCCAAAAGGAAGATTTGGTGTACGGGAGCGAGGCACTCGCGTACACCAATGGTGTTATTGGACCGTGAGCGTGAGGTTGATCGTGCTCTGCGCCTTGGTGGTTGTGTCGGCGGCGGTCACCTGAATGGTGTAGCTCTGCGGCGCCGCGATGGTAGGCGCCGGGCTGCGGCCCCCGCAGCCACTGATTCCCAGCACCGCACCGAGCGAGAGTCCGACAGCGAGCAGCACTGCCGGTAGACGCGGCATCTGCCGCAGCCGCTCACGCGCCGCCTTCAGGCCCAGGAGCGGCAACAGCAGGAAGCCCAGTGCTACGGGCGCCAGCGGGTTGCGCGAGGTGGGCGGTTCGTTGCGTGCCGTCGTCGTCGGGAGGTGGATGGTCACCGCCACGGGTGTGGCCGGACTGCCCGCAGCAATGGCTCCCGGAGAGATGGTTGCGGTCGCACCCGAAGGCAGGCCCCCCGCCGAGAGCGTGGCCGGATCGGCGAAGGTGAGGTCCGCCGCCGGCCCCACCATCAGGTTGTAGGTGGCCGTCCCGCCCGGAGCCGTGGTTTCCGAACCGGCGGCCGCGGTCAGGGTGAAAGGAGTGTCCACCACGAAGCTGATGGTCGCTGTGGTTGCGGCATAGTTTCCGCTCGCCGCCTGGGTTGCCGTCAGCACCACCGTTCCGGTGCCGGTGACCGTCACCATGTTGCCGGCGATGGTCGCAGGACCACTGGTCGCCGCGTAGGTCACCGCTCCGCTCGAGGCCGAGGTCGCACTCACCGCGAACGGCGCGGCGCCCTCCACCTGGGTTGCAATCGGAGCGAACGTCAGCGTCGGCGCTACCGGGGTCACCGTCAGCGTCACCGTCGAGGTTGCCGTCGGGTAGTCGGTGGTGTCAGTTGGCGTGAAGGTTGCCGTCAGCTTCTGTGGTCCGGCATTCAGCACCGTTCCCGCAGCCGGGCTATAGGTGAAGCTTCCAGCGACCGACGAGCTGGCATTGAGCTGGGTTGCGCTCAGTACCGTCCCATAGGTGATCGCCGCAGGCGTCGCCCACGTGATCGTCGCTATGGTCGCCCCTGCCCCCGTGCCGCTGAGCCTGATGGTCTGTTGCGTATAGTTGGGCGCTGCTGCGTTCAGCGAGTTGTCCGTCAGAACCAGCGAACTGCTGGTCGAGCCGCCCGTGGTTGGCACGAAGTCGATCGCCAGGGTGCAGGAGGCTCCCGGAGCCAGCGTTCCCCCGGATGAGGAGATGCTCAGCTGCGGACAGGTGCTGGCGTTGTCATATCGAAATCCCGCAGCGATGCTCGGGTTCGTCCCCGTGGCCGGCGGCGGAATCGTCAGCGAGGCATTGCCCGTATTCGCAATCGTCACGCTCTGCGCACTGCTGCTCGCGCCCACACCCGTCTTGGGGAAGTTCAACGCGGGCGGGGTGCTCAACAGAAGCTCCGTCACCGCATCGTTCAATGTATCCGCGACGAAGACATCCCCGGCTCCGTCCACCGCCACGCCAGCGGGACCAAAAAAGCCGCTGCCCACGCTGTGTACCGGCGAACTGGACGATACGGCGCCGTTGACGGCGACGATCTCCTCCACCGCACCGTTGACCGAATCCGCGACGAAGACATCCCCGGCTCCGTCCACCGCCACGCCAGAGGGAAATTGAAAGCCGCTGCCCACGCTGTTGACCGGCGAACTGGACGATACGGCGCCGTTGACGGCGACGATCTCCTTCACCGCAGCGTTGCCAAAATCCGCGACGAAGACATTCCCAGCACCGTCCACCGCCACGCCACGGGGAGTAAAAAAGCCGCTGCCCACGGTGTTGACCGGCGAGCTGATCGGCACGACGCCGTTGACAGCGACGATCTCATACACCGCCCTGTTGTCAGAATCCGCTACGAAGACATTTCCAGCGCCGTCCACCGCCACGCCACTGGGCTGAGAAAAGCCGCTGCCCACGGGGATTACCGTCGAGCTGGACGACACGGTGCCGTTGACGGCGACGATCTCCCACACCGCACTGTTGCCAAAATCCGCTACGAAGACATCCCCGGCGCCGTCCACCGCCACGCCAAAGGAAGCACCAATGAGGCCGCTGCCCAGGGTGTTTATCTGCGAGCTGGACGATACAACGCCATTGACGGCGACGATCTCCTTCACCCCACCGTCGCTCGCTACGAAGACATCCCCGGCGCCGTCCACCGCTACGCTATAGGCGCTGTTCCTCAGCGTATTTACCGTAGGATTGCCGGGGAAGGTGACCATCGGGCCTGTGCCGGTGCCATACAATTTCGCGGTCGCGATCACCGTTCCGCTGTTGCTCAGCAACTGCACCGCGCCCACGCGCTGGCCCGGCACGATAGGCGTGAAATTCACATTGACCGTACAGGTCGCACCTGGGTTGTAGCTGTAGGTGCTCCCATTGGTGGTGCAGCTGCCTGTGCCCGCGTCGGTGAAGTCCTTGCCGGTCGCACCCTGCGTCAGCACGACGGAAGCTCCGATGGTACCCCCCGCAGTAAAGTTGAAGCTCAGCGCGAGTTGCGTGGGCGTGGTCGTGACCACAGCCGCCGAACCGAAATTAACCCCGTTCAGCTGCAGCTTATATACCGCACTGTTCAGAGCATCCGTGACGAAGACATCCCCGGCGCCGTCCACCGCCGCGCCAGTGAGATTACTCAATCCGCTGCCCAGGGTGTTTACCGTCGAGCTGGACGATACGGCTCCGTTGACGGCGACGATCTCCTTCATCGCACTGTCGCCCTGATCCGCGACGAAGACATCCCCGGCGCCGTCCACCGCCACGCCAAAGGGGTAAGAAAAGCCGGTGCCCACAGGGTTGACCTGCGAGCTGGACGATACCACGCCGTTGACGGCGACGATCTCCTCCACCGCATTGTTGAGAGCATCCGTGACGAAGACATCCCCGGCTTCGTCCACCGCCACCCCAGTGAGCTGATTAAAGCCGCTGGCCACGATGTTTACCTGCGAACTGGACGATACAACGCCGTTGACGGCGACGATCTTCTTCACCGCACTGTTGCCCTGATCCGCGACGAAGACATCCCCGGCCCCGTCCACCGCCACGCCAGTGGGACGAAAAAAGTTGCTGCCCACGATGTTGACCTGCGAGCTGGACGATACGGCGCCGTTGACGGCGACGATCTCCTTCACCGCATTGTTGCCATAATCCGCGACGAAGACATCTCCGGCTCCGTCCACCGCCACCCCATAGGGAGCATTAAAGCCGCCGCCCAGGGTCTTTACCTGCGAGCTGAACGATACGACGCCGTGGATGGCGACGATCTCCTTCACCACATTGTTGCCATAATCCGCGACGAAGACATTCCCGGCACTGTCCACCGCTACGCCAAAGGGGGAAGTAAAGCCGCTGCCCACGCTCACCCCCGCGAAGGAGGCGAATTGCGCCTGCCCCCATCGGGCGCCCAGCAGCCAGAGGCATACAGCGAGGACCGAAAAGAAGCGGGAAAGAGGGACGGTTCGAATCCAAAAGCAGAGATTTCTCATGTAGTGATATCCAAGGCAAAACGGTGGCAACAAAAGCATGCTGCCAACCACTTCTTCGAGCGAATTTAGTTGCGAACCTGTTGTGTCCTTCTGAATCACAGGTGTCTTGATGAATTGTCGAATATGCGAGATATAAACCTCATCCTACAAAAGTTGTATGAGGTTTATTTTGGAGCGCTCAGTGGGGTTGTCCTGGAGCTCGACGGCTGTTGCTGTGGGTGGCATGAGCTTCAAACGGTGCCTCAATGCCACACCCGCTTTGGGCAAAAACCTGCCAGAAAGTCAGCCTTTTCTGGACTGTGCGTGTCAGCCAGTTTTTACGCCTCGCGGTTCCCCTGCATGCTGAATGTGAGACGGTTCAATCCGAAGAGGCTCGACCAACTCGGTTGAACCTTCTTCCGCGGACGTTTGAGAATGTATGAAACCCATTCGAAGTGTCGGGCAGACTCTTGATGTGCATTCGGCGATCGTGGCCGGAACAGGACGGAACAAGAGAGCCCCCAGGCAGCACCAACCTCTGACCGTCACGTCGCATCCCGTTCGGTGCGGATACCTACGAGAAGGAAGTAAGCCGCTCTTGCTCCCCACACAGGTTGTGTCCATTTCAGCGACGTGGACACAACCACTCTTCATAAGATAGTCAAGACGGCCGTAGCATCCGCTACATCATCACGTTACCTAGTGAGAGAAGAAGAGCTAGAAGGGATTGAGACGTATTGTTACCATTTCTATATACCTTCATGGTTATCAACCTTCCAGCGGCTTTGCTTGCATTACATGGAAGGGATGTTCCGCCGCAGAAGTGGATGAACTTCTTACAAAAATGTTGGCAAAGTCACTACGCAAGCTCTGGCCTGAAGATTGACCTGAACGTCGAGATTGCGCCTCAAGGAGGCGTCGACGCAGAATATGGAAGAAATGAAAGTTGCATTGCGTGGACTCGGACTACAGAATGATGTAGAGACTGAATAGTTCAACTGTGTCCGTCAGGCTAAAGCACATTGAAAGTTACAAATTGCTAGCGGCCCATGCGGTGGGAGTGAGTTTTGGAAGTCTCTGGATGGATAAGTTGGCGAGCCCTGGCAGGACAGCGGCTAGGTACTCACGGGCCGGGATCTTGAGTCGGCGGCAGGTTTCGACGATGGAGAGGATTGCGGCGACGCGTGGTCCGGCCTTCTCGTGACCGATGTGGGTCCAGTTGCGACGGCCAATCGCCACCGGGCGCATGGAGTTCTCCGCAAGGTTGTTGCTCAGCTCCAGCTCTGCATAGTCGAGGAAGCGAGTGAGCTTGTGCCACAGCCGAAGGGTGTAGGAAGATGCCTTGCCGAGTGGGCTCGATGGGAGTGCGGTTCGGCTGGCAGCCTCGATCTGCGCCTTGAGTTCGCTGAGCACCGACGGAGCCCGTTCCATGCGCAGCGCGTGACGGGCAGCGTAGTTCATGTTTTCGTCGCGTGCCTGAGCATCGATGGCAAACAGCTTCGCCATCTGCGCCACGATTCGTGTCGAGGCAACATCCTGCTGATTGAGCTTTGTCGTCTCCACAAAGCGTCTTCTTGAGTGCGCCCAACATACGGCGTGCACCATCTTCGGTCCGCCGACACGGTCGTAAGCCGCATAAGCGTCGGTCTGCAAAATGCCTGCGAAGTTTTCCAGGAAACGCATGGGCCCTTCGCGCCCGCGCCCCATGCGGAACTCGAAGATCGCTGTGCCGCCCGGTGTTCCGTATTGCCACAGATAGCCGGGGTGGTTTCTCGACCGGCCATCGCGTGTCTGCACATCCACCGGCGTCTCATCGGCCTGGATGTAAGTGCCTTCGAGTAACTCCTTGCGCATAACTCCCACGAGGGGAATTAGTAACTCACCCACGCGCATCACCCAGCCATCGATGGTTGCGCGGCTGATGTCGATGCCTGCGTCACGCAGCAAGATCGCGCTCTGACGATACAGCGGACAATGATTCGAGTATTTTCTGATGATCGCATCGACGATCACCTGATCGCTGACCAGGCTCTTCTCGATGATCCGAGGCGGCAGCGGTGCTGCCATCACGCCGCGTTCTTCGCAGGACTTGCATGCACGCTTCTCGCGCCTGGTCACAAGCACGAAATACTTCACCGGCTCCACGTCCAATTGCTCGCTCTCTTCGTAGCCGATCACCGCTGTCGATCGCCCGCAGCCACCGCACACGCACTGCTCGGACGTGCAGGCAATCACGCGCTCCACGCGAGGAAGATTCGCAGGCAACGTCTGGCGGCCA
>Ga0193716_1000133_pt1 | contig 43100 bp, 25 predicted proteins | sample U2c1metaG_FD_145901 | JGI IMG/M metagenome (GOLD analysis project Ga0193716, IMG submission 145901) | Soil microbial communities from a riparian zone of the East river system, Colorado, United States - U2c1 | ecosystem: Environmental > Terrestrial > Soil > Riparian zone | place: USA: East River...
TTCATTTGCAGGATGCGGCAGGAAAGCTCTTCCCCGCGCGGATTTCTGTGACGGATCAAGCCGGACGATTTTATGCGCCTCGCCACGCCTGGATTCACGGGGACGATGGATTTGATATTGGACGGACACCGTTTGAAGCGCACTACTTTCACTCGGGCGGTGAGGAAGAACTGGACGTGCCCCCGGGCGAAATCAATGTTGAGATTCTGCACGGATTCGAGAGCCTATTGGAGCAACATACGGTTCACGTGAAGGAAGGTGCGACGGCGCGACTGGACAGAACCCTGCACCAGGAGGAGTGGGGAAACCAGGGAGCGGAACGCTGGGTGAGCAGCGATTTGCATGTTCATATGAATTATGGGGGCACGTACCGGAACGTGCCGGCGCGTCTGGTGGAACAAGCGGCGGCCGAGAACCTGAATATTGTCAATGATCTGGTTGTGAACAAAGAGCAGCGATTTCCGGACATCGCCTACGGCGGCAAAGAGCGAGACCCGGCTTCGCGGGCCGAGACCCTGGTGATGCATGGGCAGGAATTTCACACGAGTTATTGGGGACATCGGGGACTCCTCGGAATCAAGGGCCATATTCTTTTGCCCGGATATGCGGGTTATCCGAATACTGCGGCGGCAAGTCTCGGTCCCATGAACGCGGATGTATATGAAATGGCGCATGCGCAAGGAGCGCTGGTGGGCGCAGTGCACCCGTTCGATGATTTGCCAAATCCATTTGCCAGCCCCCCAGAAAAAATTACCGATGAATTGCCAGTGGATGTGGCGTTGGGGAAACTGGACTACCTGGAGATTGTGGGATTCTGCGACCCGCGGGCAACAGCCACGGTTTGGTACAAGCTGCTGAATCTGGGGTTTCGCCTGCCGGCAGGCGCAGGGACCGACGCGATGATGAATTATGCTTCGCTGCGCGGACCGCTGGGCATGAACCGAGTGTATGTCAGAGTGCCGGTTGGACCGATTAACATGGATGCTTTTTTTTCTGCGATAAAAAACGGGCGGACATTTGCAACCAATGGCCCCCTGCTGGATTTTTCCCTGGACGGGCAACCGATTGGAGCTGAACTAAAGATCGATGGCCCGAAGAGCGTTCCCTTCACTGCGAAAATGCGGTCGCTCGTGCCGCTGGACCATCTGGAAGTGCTGTGCAACGGAAAAACGCTGCAGACAATTTCCATGAACAGTACGCGAGACGAAGCCGATGTCAGGGGAACTCTGCCCCTGGCGGAAAGCGGCTGGTGCCTGTTGCGAGCATCGAGCGAGGCGGCGGAATATCCCGTGCTCGATAACTATGTTTATGCGACGACCAGTCCGATTTATGTGACAGTTGGCGGAAAAGCGACGTATTCCAGCGAGGATGCCAGGTATTTCGCTGCTTGGATCGGACGAATGATTGAGGTGACATCGCAATATCCGGATTGGAATTCGGCAGCGGAGAAAGAAAACGTCTTGAAGAGATTGGCGGAAGGCAAGGCGGTTTTTGAGAAACTGGAATCGCGGACCGACAAATAAGTTTGTGGCGGCGGGAATCAGGCTCAGACGGGGAGGCAGCACACGGCTCATCTAAGCCTGCCTGTTTCCGACACAAGTTTTCTGATTCCCGCGTGCGCCCTCGTTACGGGCGCGCTTCGATGGCTTCCTTGATGTAGTTGTGTGCGCGGTCGATATGCAGGAGGGCGCGCTGCTGCAAACCCTGCGCAAAGCGGTCGTCTTCTTCTTCAGAAACATCGCGGTGCGCCTTGTCAACCAGTTCCAGAGCGCGGTGGAGACGGCCGGCGCGGTCCAACTTGGAGTCAACGGGTGGGTGATCGTTTAAATCCTTGCCATCATCAATGGATGATTTCTTGATTTCGTTGATGGCCTCGTCGATCTCACGAATTGCCTGCTCTTCGTGTTCGGTGCGCGATCCACTGCCGGGAACGTGCAGATGAGCGCGGGCGTGCCGCAGGTCAGACAGTGCGTGCAAATAGGCGGGGTGGGCCGCCGGAGGCGCCGGTGTAGCGGAAAGGATGGCCGGGATTGCAAGTAAAAGTGCAAAAAGCGGAAGCATCAATCGGGACCTCGTTGTCATAACCTGGTGCTCTCCTCGTTGGCTCGTATTTTCCTTCCGGAATACTTGGTTCTGGTTCCGTGCCGGGCGGCAGGTCACGGTGTTCGTTAAACGGCAATTCCGCCGACAGCGCAATCAGACTAGAATCGTTGGCTGTGTGGACCTGGCGCAGTTTTCAAAACCAATTGGCGGCAACTTTTATTTTTCTAACGGCCGCAACTCTCCCCCTGGCGGGACAAAACACGCCCGCCAGTGAAAAGTTGCAAGCGGCGACCGAGCGTGCCATGACCGGGGTCAGCGGCACTCTCGTCGTGCTGGACGTCGTGAGCGGCAAAATTCTGGCAGCACATGACTTGCGCCTGGCTGCGATGGCCTTGGCGCGGCCGGGCTCTACGGTAAAACCGTTTGTACTGAGGGCGCTGCTGGAGGCCCGCAAGGTGGACCCCGAACAGAGACTGCTTTGCCGGCGCACGCTGCGGATCGGAGGAGTGAAGATGGATTGCACGCACCCGGCCGCGGCAGCGAACTTGAACGCGACCGAGGCATTGGCATATTCGTGCAATTCCTATTTCGCCGAAGTTGCGACCCGCTTGACGGCCGAAGAGTTGGTTGCCGAGCTGAAGCAAGCCGGGCTGGATACGCCGAGCGGGCTGGCAGAGCAGGAAGCGACGGGTGTGATTGAAAAACCGCGGACGCCGGAGGCATTGCAGTTGGAGGGACTGGGAGATCGCGGGATTGTGGTTACCCCGCTGCAGCTGCTGGAGGCTTACAGGCGGCTGGCGCTCGAAAGGCGCGGCGGAAAATTGGGAAACGCGCAGGCGGTATTTGAAGGGCTGGAGGAGTCCGTCGGATATGGCATGGCGCATGCAGTGAATTTGAATGAAATGAAGATCGCAGGAAAGACCGGAACCGCGGCTGCGCGGGAAAGGAATTGGACGCACGGCTTTTTTGTTGGATATGCGCCGGCGGACGCCCCAGAGATCGCAATCGTCGTGTATCTGGCACAAGGACGGGGAACGGATGCTGCAGCCGTGGCGCGGAAGGTACTGGCCGAATTCGTGGTGGGCAGGCAAAGGCCATGAAGGGATGGGCACTTTTGTGCTGCGGCTGGTTTGCGGCAGCGCCGAGCGGGTTGCTGGCTCAGGATGTGCGCGTGCGGCTGTATACGAATCACGCGCCCAGTGAGATTACTGTGACGGCGGTTGCCAAACCGTTGCATTGGCGAGCCTGCGCGACGTGCGATGAGATAACTGGTTCGAGCTTGAAGATTGGCGGGAATAATTCGAACGAGGGAGATGTTTTCCGGATCGCAGGAAATTACCAGCTGCGACCTTTGCGCGGCCCGCTTTTTAGCGGGAACCATCCACTAACGATAGAAGAGCGGAACGCGCGACTGCTGGTGACGGTGGCAATGCCGCTCGAAGAATATGTGGCGGCGGTGTTGGCGGCCGAAAGCGGCGATTTCAAGAATGATGAATCGATGAAGGCGATGGCCGTGGCGGCTCGTACCTACGCGTTGCGATTTGCAGGTCAGCATGAAAAGGATGGATTTGATTTTTGTGATACGACGCATTGCCAGGTTGTGGGATGGCGGGGCGGCAATGAACGTATCCAGCGGGCGGTGAACGCGACGCGCGGGGAAATTTTGCGCTTTGGCGAAACGCCGGCGGAGACCTACTACCACGCAAATTGCGGAGGCATGACCGCGGCGGCGACGGAGGCGTGGCCCTCGGTGCGGGCAAGCTATTTGAGCGCGCACCAGGATCCGTACTGCGCGACCTCCGGCACCGTTAAGTGGGAGAGCACGATTGCTGCAAGCGAGATCGACCGCGTGCTGCGCGAGGCCGGGCTGACGGTTCCGAAGGAATGGAACGCAATTGAAATTGCTTCGCGGACAGGGAGCGGGCGCGTGGAACGGTTGCAGTTGCGCGGCGGGGCGGCGAACGCCGGAATTTCCGGCTCCTCCTTTCGCTTTGCCGTGGACCGGGCGCTAGGCTGGAACAAGATTCGCAGTGATCTTTATGATGTTCGAAGCAACGGGGTGGAGATTGTGTTTTCCGGCCGGGGTTCCGGACATGGAGTAGGACTCTGCCAGGCAGGCGCAGAAGAGATGGCGCGCCAGGGAAAGCCGTATCGGGAGATTTTGACGTTTTATTATCCGGGAACGCAGATCGCACCAGCGCCGGAACGGCGGCAGTGGCAAAAGCGGAGCAGCGAACGTCTGGAATTGTTGAGTACGCAGCCGGAGCAGGATGCCGAGGTATTGCGCGTTGCCGAAAAAGTCTTGACGGAAGACCAAGCGGCGGTGGGATGGCCGCTGGGGTTTCGGCCGAGGGTGCAGATTTTTCCTACGCTGGACGCGTATCGCAATAGCACTGGACAACCGGGTTGGGTGGCAGCATCGACCCGCGGGCGGGTGATTCGCTTGCAGCCGCTGCTGGAGTTGCAGCGCAGATCGATCGTGGAATCAACCCTGCGGCATGAGTTGCTGCATTTGTTGATTGAAGCGCGGGCCAAGGCGGGGACACCGTTGTGGTTTCGCGAGGGCCTGGTCCTGTTTTTCTCCGCTCCGAGCGGCAGTGCCGCACCGCCTTTGCTGACCGCTGCGCAGATGGAAGCTGTTTTGCGGCAATCGCTCGAGCGCGACGAGCTGGAGCGGGCTTACCGATCTTCGCAGAGCCGCGTGGCCACCTTGATTCAGCAAAACGGAAAAGAAGCGGTCCTCGGTTGGCTAAGCAGCGGAATTCCGCGGGAGGCCGGCGGACCGGACGGCGTTGGCTCTGCGAGCCACAACTGAACAGACCAGAAGCCAGGCGCAAATGGCCAAGAGATAGGCGAACAAGAGTCGTGCCGCGAAGCTGAGGAGCTCCGCATGGAACGTTGAGGATTTGAAATCGGGCGTCAGGTCCATTACTTTTCCCGCGGCCACAACTCCCGCAATTGCAGCGACTGCCAGCAGGAACCAATAGGCGATGCTAGCGATCGACCGCCCCCACGCAGAAATGCCGGCGAACGTGAAGCCGCGGAATCCTTGGTTGGCGGACTGCAGCAGAAGAGGCAGCACCACAGCCGGAGCGAAAATCCAGCGGGCCGCAAACAATATTGCCGCGAATAGCCGGTCGAGAACCGGCAAGGTGAGGTGCCGACGAAGGGCAACCGGAAGAGTGGAGCGGATGTAGGCAGGCAAGGTGTCGCTGTACGATTCACATTTGTCGACCAGCAGCCACAGCCCATAGAAAACAATCAGGCAGACGGCTACGGCTGCCAGGTGCCGGGCTGCCCGACGCAGCGAGCCGCCGAGCGAAGAGTCAGCGTCACTCTGGCGATCTGCAAAATAATTTAGCGTGCCTGCGTGCAGAATCAGAACTGCAATAAGCAGCAAAACGCCGAGAGCAGCGTTCAGGATGAGATACAACGTGTTGGCGACCGGAATAAGAAGCCAGGCCGAAACCAGAGCGAAGAGCATGGCATTGGCGAAAAAGTGCAGCAGCCAGAGACGCGGACTAGTGAAAGTGTCCCGGAATGAATCGCGGATAAGTGCAAGACGAGACATTACTTCACCTCCAGGACTGCAGCATCGGTGGTCGCCATAATGGATGGCTGATACATGGGTTGCACCATCGCCGGGCTTACCTGGAATATTCCGGGGTTCACGATTTTGAGCAGGTAGACATATTCCTTGCGGCCGTCGAAGTAGGTCTGGAACATGGCGGCCCGGTCGTCGTGAAACTCGCGGCGCGTATACCAGCGCGACCACCAGTCGGGTTTCTGTCTTAGTTCGTAGAGATCATCGCGCGTGATGAATTCGGTGCCGGCGGGGATGGGATCTTCCACCAGGAGATACCGCCATTCACTGCCGGCGACGGTGAGGCGGACGGCGACTACGTCGCCGATATGAAGTTCGCCTTGGAGCGGATTGAGGTTGTAGACGATTTTGCCGTTGGTCCGTTCCGGTGTGAGGCGAAAATAATCGCGCGTTAAGTTGAGAGAGAGCTTGTTGACCTGCACAAGGCGTTTGTCACTGGAATAGTAGGCGCCGCTAGCGGACCAATAGAGTCGTCCGGTGCCAGATTTATGGATGCGGATTTCATTTGGCCCGGCCTGCAGCGCGGATGAATCCAGGTGGATTGACGGTTGAACGGGATTCCATGCCTCGGCGCGGGTGAATTGCCGCGAAGTGATCTGTTTGCCGTTCAGGAAGACTTCGGCGCGGAAGTTGGCGTCGAGTTCGTGGCTGGACTTGAGGTAGTCGGTCAGGCCAAAGATGACCATGGCGGTTTGCTTGGTGCTGTACCAGTAGTAGCCGCCTTCCCTATGGTTCACGAGCCAAAGAGCAGCTTTAGGGAGCAGCGGGCTGCCAGGTTTTGCGAGGCTGAGCAAACGCACGGCGAATGCGGTGGTTTCCGCTGCGTCGTCGATTTCAAATTCCATCAGGTAGTCGTAGGTGGATGGCCAGGAAGCTTCGAGCTCGGTGACGGTGGCTTGCGATTCGATGGTGGCGGCTATCGTTTGCGCTTTGCCTTGATCACCGGAGGTGAGGAAGGCGATGCCGAGCATGGCGAGTCCTTGCGTTTTCAGATTGCTGCGTTCGGTCCAGGCGGCCTGCAACTCTTCAGGCGAGGCAGCCGCATTGAGCGCCAGGGCATAGACCACATAAGCGCGGAGGTCCGGGCGCATGTTGGGATGCTGGGTGAGGGAGGAGTGCAGGAAAGCGAATGCGTGATTGAGAGCGTCGGCGCCGGGGTCGTAACCTGCAGCGCGGGCCTGGCCGAATCCGCTGACCACGTAGGCCGTCATAAAGACCTGGCTTTCATCTTCTTTCCACCAGCCCCAGCCGCCATCAACGTGCTGGAAATCCTTCAAGCGTGCCATGCCCGCTTCGATTTTCTTTTGCAGCTCGGGCGTGTTAACGGTGGCTTGCAGGTTGAGATCTTTCATGGCTCGGGCCACCACGATGTTGGGCAGGAAGCTGGACATGGTTTGTTCAGTGCAGCCGTAGGGATAGGCGGTGAGGTAATCGAGCGCGGAGAAAATGCTTCCGGCCAGAGATGGACTTAGCGTGATGTCGAGCGTTGGCGCGGATTGCTCGGGATTGCCGGGAAGCGTGACGCTGGTTTTTTGCTCCTGGTCGCCAGCGACGATGGAACCGGATTTTGCGTCGGACAGCTTTACGCCGACGGGAATGATGGGGAGCGTCGTTTCCAGAGCGTCGGATTCTTCGTTGGCTAGAGCTTTGGCGAGCAAACTGGCTTGCGGAGCGGATTTCGCGCGGACGCGCCAATCGAGTTTTGCTTCTCCCTTGCTGGGCACTTCGATTTGTGAGGTGCCGCCATGGAGAACATCCAGGCCCGTGAAATCAAGCGAGACCTGAACTGTCTTGGTGGTGGCTAGATAGTTGTGAACGATAACCGAGACCGTAACTTCGTCACCTTGACGGAAAAAGCGCGGAACGGCAAGACGGACCATTAGATTTTTTCGAACGATGACATTGTTGATGGATGCGCCGAGTTTTGTATCCGTAGTGACGCCGCGGACGGTGGCGCGCCAGGACGTGAGCGTATCCGGAAACGAGAATTGGGCTTGGGCGCGTCCACTGGCATCGGTAACGATATCCGGAAGCCAGAGCGCCGTATCGGGGAAAAATTTGCGGACCTTGGGCTGGACCAGGGCGTCGGTGGGTTTCAATTGCGCGAGCGCCCGAGGACTGGAGAAGTGGCCCGAAGCAAGGAACATCTGCTTCTTCCCCGCTTCTCCGCTGAAATAAAAATTCAAAGAAGAATCCGTAGAGACACGATTGTAGGCTGGGCCATAGAAGAAGCCATGCGGGTCGCCGCTCGTATCAGGACGAACGGCATAGATGGCTTCGTCGACAACCCCGAGACTGAATTCACCGGCCACTGGCTTACCACTGGAATCGCGAACCAACAAGGAATACGTGGCTTTCTGGCCGGGTTGATATTGTTTTTGCGAAGGCTGGATTTCAATTTGGAGTTTCTGCTGTACGGCAGGAACTTTCAGGTTCTTGCTGGACGTGAAGAGTTTGTTGTCATTCAGAAATGCCGTCGCGATGTAGACATTCGGCTGCTGATCGCTGGTGACCGGGACATCAATGGTTACCGACGACCCGGTCGCGTGGACGATGCGCTTTGTCTGGATGGTGCGGGCTTCGGTGGTGACGAGCAGGTAGGATTCTTTGACGCCAGTAAGAACCAGGATGTGGGCCGTGTCACCGACCCTATAGGATTTCTTGTCGGCGACCATGCGGATTTCGCGGTTGCCAGTTCCCCACCAACTGTCGGTTGCACCGGTTACCCAGAGATAAGTGGTGGCCTGGACTTCGCGATTTTCCGGGGTACGCGCTTTGACGCGAAGCAGAAGGCTGCCGGCTTCCTTTGCGGTGAACGAGACCGTAAAGGTCCCGTCGGGTCCGGTTCTTGCATCCTGCGACTCGAGAATCGTTTCCTGGTCTTTATTTCGCGAAGGGTCGGACCAGCGATTGCGGAGCAGGTCGATGTGGACAGAACCCTGAACTGGGTTGCCGTCGTAATCCTTCGCAACAGCCGTGGCCCGGATGGTGTCGCGGACCTGGTAGACATAACTTTCGCCGGAAATGCCGACCTGGAACGTGCCGTACGTGGCGACGACCGAATTGTGGCCCGCGATTTCGCGGTTAGCGGCGTCGGTGACGCGGGCTTCGATGCGATAGCGCACGTCGTTGTGATGGGTGTCCAGAGCCGTGGGAATGTGGATGGTGAGTTTTCCGTCAGCGTCGAGTTTGCCGGATTGTTCAGAAATCTGGTCTCCGGCGTAGCCATCGGATTCGCCTTCAGAATCGCCGCCGGCAAAGCGTTCGCCCGGCGTTGCGTCATCTTCATCACGGTCGATGTACGGCGACCAATACTCGGCCGTGTGAACAACATATTTCACGTCGGCACCGGCGACCGGTTCTCCAAAATAGTAGCGCGCCTCGATTACGGCATCGATTGGCTCGCCCTGCAGTACGCGGGGCTTGGCCGGATTGACCCTAACCTCGTATTCCGGCTTTTTATATTCCTCGACGTAAAAGCCGCCATTGATGCTGTACCGCTGGCCGCTGCGCGCGTTGACCGCTATGGAATAGTAGCCAAGGGCTGCAGTCGCGGAGAGCTCCAAATCTCCGTGAACGGTGCCGAATCGGGAAATGGACAAATTGCTTTGCAAAACGGGTTTGCTGTCGGGGTCTTCGACGAGGACTTGCACTTCGTCGCCGGCGGGAATTTTGAAGCGTTCGCCATCGCGGGTGCGCAGGATAGCCTTGAAGTGGACGGTGTGCGTGGGGCGATAGACAGGCCGATCGGTGTAGACGTAGCCACTCCAGTCCGCTTCCGGGTTGCTGCTGAGATTGTAGGAATAGGGAGTGACCAGCGCGATGTCATCGTTGTGCACAGCAAGGATGCGCACGTCTTGATACTGGCCACGCGCAGGAGACGTCTCCACGAGGCCGTTCGTGTCGGATTTCAGGTGCGCCTTTTCTTTCTTGTCGGCCCAGACGCGAACGTCAGCGCCGGCCACGGGAGCGCCCGAACGACGGTCGGCGGCAAAAGTGAGGACCTGACCCGGAGCAGACTTGGTAATGAGGCCGAGTTCGGAAACGATGACGATTGTGTACGCGCGCAGTGATCCGTCGGTGGCTTCGACCACGTAGGCGCCCTTGGGGAGATCCTTGACGGGAATGGTTTCACTTTCAGAGTAAAAGCGCGGCGTCATTTGCTGATGCCAACGGGCGACCAGCTGGGAGCTATTCAGAACCGGGACCTGAGCGAAAACATCGGCGACGGCTTCGGTCCTGGCTTTTTGTTTGGCCTGTTTTTCCTCGCGGATTTTGGCGCGCGAACGGCCGGAAAACTGGTAGCGGACAAAATCGCGGATGCTAACCCAGGTTCGGTGTTTCCAGTCTTGTACCCGCTCCAGAAAGCTTTGACTATCGATCTGTTCTTTGGGAGTGGACCGGCCGAAATCGTGCGCGCTTTCCAGCCGTTCGAAAAAGGCCGCCGCGTCTCGTACCTTGTAGACGCGGAATTCAAGCCCATCGACATCGTTTGCATAGACGCGAACCGCAACTTTTTCACCGGGAAGAAAAGTTTTGTTTGTGGAAAGGGAGAAATACGCGGCGGGGCGCTGGCCACCTGCCGGGGCAATTAGCGTGAACAAAAATGCCAGCAGCACAATCGGTTTCCAGCGCACTAGTTTCCTCCTCGGAGGATATTCCACCGATAGACACCTAGAAAATTGCTGTTGCCAGAAACAGGACGCCAACGCGGGGAAGGGTGCCCGAGCAGGTCCGCAAGACGGAGTCGCCGCATTTCACCGGGAGTTTTGCCGACTGGTCCGGTGTGATAGACGATGACGTCCTCGCTTACAGCCGGATCGCCGGCATTGGCCCACGGACTGTGGCCGACGAAGACCATGGAGTGAAAAGGAGAGTCCTGTTCGAGTTGGCGGTAGAACAGGATATCGCCGGGGCGAGCGGCGCGAATATCGCGCGAAAGGAAGTGGGTGTTGAAGTCCTTGAGAGTTCTGGCGTCGGCAAATTCGGCAAAGGTGCCATTGTTCCGGTCTTCGGCAAGGAAGCGTCCAGGACGAATGCGAAAAATTGCAGCGCTCAGCGGCGTGACGGGATAGTGATATTTTTCGAGCGAGGAAAGCGCGAACGGTGGCGCGAGACCGGCTTCCCGGCTCCAGCCTGCGTCGTGCTCGCGCAGGGCGTTGCGATAGGAGTAGCGGAGAAGGGCGGCGCAGTCGTTGATTTCCCGGGGAAGTTCGGCGGCTGGACGCAGAGCCTGAAATTCGGCGATAAGCACGAACCAGCGACGGAAAACTTCCTGATCGGCCGGTGTATCGAGGCGGAGAAAGTCCGGTGTGCCGTCGGAAAAACGGTCACTGAAAGCGCTGGGGCCTTGCCCCGAGCCTCGGGGCCTCGGACCATACGCAATGCTGCCGTTCGCAAACTCGAGAACGATTGTTGCGGCGAGAGCGGCCACGAGAACCGAGCACAAAGGAAATTGTCGATGGAGCCGATTCATGAATGGGTGACCGTCAAAAAGTGTAAGACACTATAAACTACGAATTCCTGCGTGCCCAGTTTGTTTGAAACACAGCCGCGCAACGCAGCTGTCTCGAATGGAGCATGTCCGGGGCCATTTGGAAAAACCCTTGGGCGCAGCAATGGTGTGCAGGAAAAGCGAAGCTGTGTGTGCCTCTCTACGCTTGCGTATCAAATTCCACACGGAGTCCTGGCCCGCCGGGAGGCGGACACTGCTCTCCTGCGCGCCTGGTCCGCGGCTCGGCAACCGCGAGATTCACCTCTCGGCTACTGTGTATTTGCCCTGGAGTTCGATCTTGGCCGACGAGCTCCCTACGAGAATGGCAAACTCGCCAGGCTCCACTCGCCAGGCATGGGACCGGACGTCCCAATAGGCGAAAGCGCGGCGGTCCAGGGTAATCGACGCGCGACGGGACTCGCCGGGACGCAGGGTCAGCTTGGCGAAACCCTTTAGTTCTTTGACGGGGCGAGCGACACTCGAGTGGGAATCGCCGACGTAGAGTTCGGCTACTTCAGCTCCTTCCCGAGTGCCCGTGTTTTTCACCGAGAACGAGACTTCGACGGGTGCGCTCGCGTCTCGCGCGGAAGCACTAATCTGCAGATCGCTGTATTGAAACGTGGTGTAGGAGAGGCCATAGCCGAACGGAAACAGGGGCTTGGTTTCAGAACGGTCGTAGTAGCGGTAGCCCACGAAAATGCCTTCCTTGTAATTGACGCGCCGTTCGCCTTTCGCCGGGTAATAGTTAGCAAAGCTCGGGTTGTCCTCGATGTGGCGCTCGAACGAGGCGGGGAGTTTGCCGGAAGGACTGAACTCGCCGAAAAGAATCTGGGCCAGGGCGGTGCCGCCTTCCTGGCCGGGATACCACGCGTGGAGCACACCCGGGACCTGGTCGATCCACCGCGTCATGTCCACGTTGCCGCCCGCGGTGAGCACGACGATGACATTGTGATTGAGCGCTGCGACTTGCTGAATCAGGGCGTCCTGTCCGCTCGGGAGACCGAAGGTGCGGTCCGCGCCTTCCGTTTCCGTACTGGGGTCAAAACCAACACAAAGAACGACGGCATCCACTTTCCTGGCGATGGTTTTCGTACCCTCACCGAGCGATTGGGTGGCCGGGGCGACTCCGAGGCGCGCCGTGGCAGTCCCTATGTTCTCAAAATACTCGAGGCGGATTTTATAAGCTCTGCCGGCTGCCAGACGTTCGGAGTGAGTGTTGACGGTTTCCGAGTGTGCTTGCCAGTCGTCGATGATCCGGCGATCGTCAAGGTACAGGCGAACTCCGTCGTCAGCCGATACGATAAATTTGTAGTCATCGTCGGTCGCGGGGACAAAGTACCCGGTCCAGCGAGCGGAGAAGTGGTTGATGGGACCCCCGTCGGTGTAACTGCCATCCGCCCACTGAAAATCAAGTTTTGCGTCCGTACGGGTAACGGCAGGAGGGCCTTCCAATTTTTCATTGTTAAAATATTCTGCTGCGAGACCCGGGGGACCGCCTGGCGATACCGAAAATTCGGAGTTGGCAACGGCGGAGTCAACGGAGACTTCCTCCGTTGCGAAAAGCACTTGCACCTCTGTACCCGCGGAGTTGCTGATGCCTTCAAGAACACTGACGGAATTGAATGGCTTGGTAAGAGAGCTGCCCCCGCCACCGATTACCGCCGGATAGGCGTTTGGCCCGAGGACCGCAATCGTTTTGATTTTCTTTTTGTCGAGGGGCAGCAGATGATTGTCATTTTTGAGGAGAACCATGCCATCGCGGGCTTCTCGAAGAGCGACTTCTCTCCCCTGTTGACTATAGAGAGGAAGACCAAGATTCGTTTGCTCGCGATCGTAGAAACCAAACTGGATGGCTTTGCGAACGATGCGGCGGACTTTATCATCGATCGTGGCTTGAGAAATTTTTCCGCTTTGCATAGCGGGAAGAAGAGTCGATTTATTCATGAAAGCAGCCGAAGGCATTTCCAGATCGAGTCCACCGTTGGCCGCGGCTACGCCGTCGTGGGTGGCGCCCCAGTCGGACATGATGATGCCGTCGAAGCCCCACTCTTTTTTGGCGACTTGGTTGTTGAGCAAATTGTTTTCGGTCATGTAAACGCCGTTGACCAGGTTGTAGGCGTCCATGAGCGCGCCGACTTTAGCTTCCTTTACGGAAGCTTCAAAGGCCGGAAGATAAATTTCGCGCAGTGTACGTTCGTCGACCTCCGAGCTGTGATCCATACGGCCGTACTCCATGTTATTGGCGGCATAATGTTTGGCGGTGGCCATGACCGCCTGGCTCTGAATGCCTTCAATAAGGTTGACTGCCATGCGCGAGGCCAGATACGGATCTTCGCCATAGTATTCAAAGTTCCGACCGTTCATGGGTGCGCGATAAATGTTCATCCCAGGCGCGAGGATGAAGTTAACGCCTCGGGCGCGTGCATCTTTGCCCATGCTTTCACCGGCGAGCCGAGCCAGAGCAGGGTCCCAGGAGGCGGCCAGGGCTATGCCTGCAGGATAGGCTGTGGTGGGGCCGTAATCGTGCACGCCTAACGGGCCGTCCGACATTCGAAGTGCGGGGAGATGTAAGCGAGGAATCTCAATGGTGTAGAAGTCATGGGTACCGCCGATGAGGGTGATTTTTTCCTCCAGAGTCATCTGGGCGATGATAGCGTCGACACGTTTTTCAACATCAGCCGAAGATTGTGGCGCCGACTGCGCCGAACTTCCCAGGGCGATGGACAGCAAAAGCATGAAAAGCGAACTGATCCTGGAAAACCGCGACTGCAAACGACGGCTGCAAGTGCTCATGGCTGACCTCGTCCGTATTGCCGGATTATTTTAAACGATCAAAGTGTAGTCGTTTACCGTCACGAGGGGAAAGGTTTCCGGCGAGTTTGTTTTGCAGTCGAAACCGTGAATTCGCGCGAGAGGCCCGGCCAGGCGCCCACGCGCGAATTCCAGCGGCAGTGATCGACATCGGGAAGCCGAGCGCATCGGTTTCATGCAGAAGCGGCCTGAGCCTCCGGCTGAACTTCCACGTTGGGCTTGATCCCGATTGATTCCAGATATTCAGTGAGCGTTTCGTCGGCAATCTTCATGTTTTTCTTGGCTTTGCTGCGCAGGTACCATCCGATGAGTATGGTCGGAATCCCGACGAATGCGCCGATGATGGTAATGCAAAGAAGAGTGCCAGCAATCAGCGGAATCCAGCTGTAGCCCTTCATTCCTTTCGACATCTGGATCAGTTCGTTTTTCTTTGCGTAAAGAACGTCCGGGTCGTAGGATCCGGTGGATTTCAGTGCGCCAAGTACTGCCTGTTTGTCTACAGAAAACATGTGATGCTCCTCTCGGATTTTGGATTTCGGGAATGGCCCGTACCAACAGAAACTGTGACTTGCTACGGCTTCTTTTTGAAAATGCTGCCAAGTTTTTGGATGGAATTGTTGAGGTTGTCAGCAGTGGGAACTACGCTGCCGCTGCCGGAGCTTGCGGTCATATCGGGAATATTCAGACTATAGTCGCGTACGGTTCGAATCTGGTCGCCGGGCAGGAGTTCCAGCTGTGAGATCACCACATCGTAGGTGTAGGAAGTGCCGATGCGATTGTGGTCGGGGCGACGGAACAGTCCGAAGGCAGCGCTGCGGGATTCGCCGGGGTTCAGGACGAATTGAGGATCGGCGTTGCGGCCTTCAACGAGGCCGATTCCAGTAGCGCTGGTGTCGTGGGTGCCGGCCGTTCCCCAGTAGAAGCGGTTCCCTTCGTTGTCGATGATGCTGCTGGTGCCGGTCTTGTAGCCCAAAATAAGGGGCTGATTGGAAACGTTGCGGAACTTGATGTTCATCCGAATCAGATAGTTTCGTTGCCTTCCGGACGAAGGGCTGTAGGTCAGTTGGACGACTTCGGCGGTGAACGGACCAGCGCCGTAGCAACGCGATTTGCCTTCGCACATATCGACCTCGGGAACTGCTGACGCAGAAACCGGCGAAGGTCCAGGCGCGGAAACGGGAATGGTGCTCCCCGGGCGAGCGGCAGACGTGGCGGCGTTGTTACTCAATCCCCGGAAGTGGATGGCATGTTCCTGGCCAAGGCGCAGTTGATTGCCGGGCAATGGGTTGATTTCCCTGACGGAGAGATCCATTCCAAAGTTGAGACCAACCAGTTCCCTGCCCGGCTCCCAAAACAGTTCAAATCGCGCATCGCTGGCTTCGCCGGCCTGCAGAATGAATTTGGTGTCGACATCGCGCGAGCCGATGATTCCGATGCCGCGGACATTGGCGTCACTGGGGTCAGCATAGCGGTTGCCCTGATCGTCGATGGCAATGGCGGAATTGTGAACATAGCCGAGGACCAGAGGGTGGTTCAGTTTGTTCTGGAGGCGAACGGTTGAGCTGAGAATCCGGTACCGGCCGCTTTTGCTGGTGCGAAAGTCGGTAATGACGGCGGCAAAGCTGGACGTTTCACTGCAAAGTGGCTGGCCGCCGCAAAGGGCTCGCGCCTGGCTGGCGCTTCGCACGACTGCAGATTGCGGTGCGGGTGGGGCAGAGCGGCTAGCTGACGCGGTGGCGCTTTTTGCGGCGGCAGCGCTACCGCCCGTTGCAGCCGTAAGTTTTGAATTGGGGCAAAGGTATTCCCATTGGTTGGCGAGACCAAGGCCGTTGCTGGCATTGTCTTGCCCGACAATTTTTCCTGCAGAGTCGCGCCACTTCGTGCGTCCCTTACCAATGTCGTCGGCCCAAACTCCAGCGAGGGCATAGGAACTGCCGTTGAGAGCCAGGAGGTGACCCGTCAGGCAATTTGCCGAAGTACGATAGATCGCTCCCTTGTCTTGCGTTACTTGTTCTTGGGCGCACGCATCCGGGTTGCTGCCGGGTTCCCAGTTGGCGCACCAGTCTTTGGCATCCTGCAGGGTAAGTTTGCCTTCAATGACCGCGTTTGCTGTTCCCAATCCGGACTTTGCGGTGACGGTTGGAGAGGGACACTTGCTGCACTCAGCAAGCTGAGCCCTTGCGCTGCTGGTGGCAAAGAGGGTGGCGGCAATGAGAACCAGGGTGAGAGCGGGACGCCCGATGAAAATGATCTGTTGCAGAAGCATTTTTACCTCCAAAGTTAAGTTCGAATTTGTTTGCCGAACGGCTGGAATCGATAACTTGGGTAGCTTTGCTGTCACTTCATTCAAATAGTCATGGTCCAGGTCTGGCGGTTGCGGCCCGGCGGTTCGGGATGATAGCCTTCCGCTTTCGGGTTCGATTGAAGTGGACATTTGTTCCCCGCCAGTGCCGGACCAAAATCGAAAAATCGATGCTTTGCGGTCCGGCGATGCGTAATTTGCAGGAATTGGGCTCGTTAAGTCCTGAAGGAGTTCTAAAGAAGTCTAAAGAAAGCTAAACCCATGAGCTTGCACCGTTCAGAAGAACAGGGCCCGGACAATGCCGGAAGGCACTGGCGTTTTGGAGAGTGCGAGTTCGATGAATCGCGCTGGGAACTCCGTGTGCGCGGTCGAGTGGTGGAGCTGGAAGCCAAGCCGATCGAAGTTCTGCAGCAATTGCTGCTGCATGCCGGTGAAGTGGTTACCAAGGATGAGTTACTGGAGTCGGTGTGGCCTGGGCTGATGGTGGTGGATGGGTCCTTGGCCACCGCGATGTCCAAACTACGGAAGGCCATGGGTGATGAGGAAGCGACGGTGATTCTGACGGTGTCGCGAGTCGGGTATCGCCTGGCCGTTCCGGTACACAGCAAGATCATCGCGGAGCCCTCCGGTTGGGAGGAGCTTGGCCTGAAGGTGGGAGACGCCGTCCCTGGCCGGGAGCATTGGCAGCTCGTACAGCCCCTGGACGCTTCTGGTAGCAGCGAAGTGTGGCTGGCGGAGCATCCAAAAACCCGCGAAATGAGAGTCTTTAAGTTCGCCTCCGGCGCGCCGCGGCTAAAAGCGCTGAAACGCGAAGTGACCCTCGCCAGATTGCTGCGCGAGACGCTCGGGGACCGGCCGGAATTTGTTCGCGTGCTCGAGTGGAATTTCGAAACACACCCGTACTTTCTGGAAAGTGAATACAGCGGCACAAACTTGGTGGAATGGGCTGAAAACCAGGGAGGGCTGGGAAATATTCCTGTCCAAACACGCTTGCAGGTTTTGGCCGATGTGGCGCGTGCTGTGGCGGCGGCACATGACATTGGAGTGCTGCACAAGGATTTGAAGCCGGCCAACGTTTTGGTTGTGAAACGAACTGCAGGCGACGGCTGGCAGGTGAAAGTGGCTGATTTTGGAAGCGGTGCGCTCGTCGAGCCTTCCCGTTTGCACGCGTTGGGCATTACCAATCTGGGTTTTACGCAAACGGTCGGGCAGGAAGGCGCTACGCTGACGGGGACGCTCGTGTACCTTGCTCCGGAAGTGTTGGCCGGACAGTCTCCTACCGTTTCCGCCGATGTGTATGCACTGGGAGTGATGCTGTATCAGTTGCTGGTCGGCGATTTCAGAAAACCTCTTTCGCCGGGCTGGGAAGCGGACGTTGAGAATCTCTTGTTGCGAGAGGATATTGCCGAGGCCGCCTCCGGCGATCCGGCGAAGCGGCTTCGTGATGCCAAGACCCTGGCCGAAAGGCTCACTACGCTTGAGAGGCGCAAAATAAAGCGCGAGGAACTGGACCTGGCAAAGCAACGCGCACTGATTGCAGAACGGAAATGGAAAGAAGCGCGTGCGCGACGGCCCTGGATATGGATTGCGGCGGCGGCAATGACGATCGGTTTGGCGGTGAGCTTTACTTTGTATCGAAGAGCCGCTCGCGACCGGGACAATGCCAACCGGCAGACCGCCATTGCCACTTCAATCAACCAGTTTCTTGCCGATGATCTGCTCGGACGCAGCAATCCTTTCCAAAGCGGAAAAGCGACAGAGACCCTACTCGATGCCGTCAAACAAGCTTCACCCAACATCGACAGGCAATTTAGCAATGAGCCGCAGGTTGCGGCCCGCTTGCACCATACGATTGCCAAAGCCCTGGACACGCGAACGAACTACCCGGATGCGAGAGCGGAGTATGAACGCGCCCACGCACTGTTTCAGCAGATCGACGGCCCCTTTTCGCAAGACGCCATGATTGTTCAGCTGGAGCGGGTGGCGATGGAGGCAAGAACCTATCAATCCGATTCGTTGCCTTTGGCAAAATCCATTCTCGCCGAACAGGAAGCATTGTTGCCGAACATTGCTCATCCGCGAAGTGACCTGCCGGTATGGCTCTCCTACGCCAGAGGTATGGTGGCGCTGATCGATAATGACGCGAAAACGGCTGCAGGCAATTTTCAGACGGCACTGAACGCGGCAGAAAAATTGCCGGCATTTGACGACAGCGAGCTGCTGAATCTGAAACAACGGCTGGCCTTTTCCTATATCCGGCTGGGAGATGGCGCAAAAGCGGAAGGTCTATTTCGGGACCTGATCGCCGCCTATACCAATTCAAGCGGGGCCGACAGCGCGCATGTCCTGCGGGTTCGACTGAATCTGGCACAGGCCTACATGATTCAGGGGAAGCATCAGGACGTCCTGACGGAGACAAATGGCATTTATCCGCAACTCGTGGCAAAACTCGGACCGGATCATGAAATAACCATGCAATTGCTGAGCACGCGGGCGCAATCCGAAGGCAGCCTGGAATTATGGGACGAGGCCACGCGCGACAATTTGACGATGTACCAACTGGCAGTGGCAAAACAAGGAGCGGGATCGTTCTTTGCAATCGCAAGCCTTTCCGATGCCGCCTTGGCGCAATGCCGCAACGGCAAATTCGCCGAAGGAGAACCAAATGCGCGCAAATCATTTGAGATTTCCACAAAGGCGTTTGGACCGCGCGCCGGGTTGACCGGAGGAACCGCCTACACGCTGGCCAGTTGCCAGATTGGACGGGGAAAGCTGGAAGAAGCTGCAAAGCTGTTGAAAGAAATTGACGTAGCTGTAGTGGCGCAACTTGCTGGAATTGCCGACTGGGGAGCAAACGTCACACTGGCACAGGGAGAAATTGCTTATCTGCAGGCGGACTATCAAGCGGCGCGAAATCTCATTCAAACAGCAACACCGGCTTTCTTGCGAGCCGATGCCGAGCCCTACCAGAGACGCAAGTTGGAAACACTGCGAACCAGCGTCGAATCCCGCTTGCAACCGCGCTAGCGCCGCTCGGGCGCCTTCTGGCCGGTTGCAAGCCAGGCGTCCGGTCTTAATACCGGAAATGAAATGTCAGGAAATTCCAGTGGAAGATGAACCAGAAGAACCCCACGCACCCAAACGCCACCAGCACGGTCCAGACACGGCTCCAGATCCACTGACTGCCGTCGCGCCACTTTTTCCAGGCGCTCCAGGCGGCAACGAGTGCGCCAATGCCAACCGCGAGTCCAATGATTTCGAGAACGATCAGCCACACGTCGCCTTTCGTGCCCAGGCCTCCTGCTTTGAACAAGCGGCCGGCTAAGATTGCCAATACGGCGATAAAAGCTGCGTCCACCGAGCAAACGATGAATGTCAGGCGACGCAGACGCTTCTGCTGGGCGTCCAGAACGAGGGGGCGTCCGTAGTGTTTGCGTATCATCGCTGCGATCGGCCAGCACAGGAGCGTGAGAAGGATCACGCCGAGAGCAAAGCCCAGGAGGACATAGTTGGGAATTTTCCGGTCGAGAATGCTGTGGACCGGTTGTAACGTCTCGAAAGGAAAATCCGTGTACACGAGTCGATTGCCGTTTCGATCATTCTGGAAGGCAATTTTGTCCTGTCCATTCACGTTGCGGAATACCATCGGGGCTATTTCGCGGAAATGGATTGGTTCGCCGTTGACCCCGCTGAGGTCCTCCGTGTAGAGGGTGTTGTCCCGCGGATCGACCGCAATATCCGTCTGGCCGAGAAAGGAAGTCGCGCTCAAAATATTGGTCTGGAAGCCGCGGTCGGATCGGTACGGGCCAGCAACGCTGGCAGCGTCCTGTGCAGCCGAGGAGAGAGCCGGATCGTCCGGAAGCGAGTAGGGAAAGTAGCGGTCCATGAATTGGTTGAAAAGATATCCGCGGAGGCTGCCTTCCCCCTTGCCGGCGCTGTTGTAGGAAACAAAAAATCCGACATTCGAATCGAGTATCAGGTGGAGATCGCTGTGAAACAGCTCCGTGTCTCCGCCATGACCGATAATGCGATGTCCATTATGGGCCTCTTCGTAAAATCCGAGGGCCATGGCATTCATGGGAGCGGGCCAGCCGGACTGCCGCGCATGCATCTGTTCGGCGGTGTCCGGCCTGAGGATTTGCGAGTCGCCGTATTTGCCATTCTGGAGATGGGCGATCATGAAGTGCGTGATCTCTTCAGCGGAAACGGACAAGGAGCCTGCAGGAGCAACCTGTATGTTTTCAAATGGTTTCGACGGTTGGGAAGCGCGTTCGTAGCCATTGGACATGAAAGGCTTCAGCGATTCAGGAAGCGGTTGCCGGAAAGAGGCGTGGGTCATCCCGAGTGGCTTGAAAATGTGCTGTTCAACGTAGTCATCGAATTGCTGGCCGGAGACGCGCTCGACAATGTGGGCAGCCAGGGTCGTAGCGTAGTTCGAATACGCGGGAACGGCGCCCGGAGCAAAGATCTGAGCGGGCATGTGCGAACGCAGGTACTCGTCCGTCGGGCGAAGTTCCTGGCCCGAAGCCACGATAAGATCCTTCACTGTTTCTTCAAAACCGCTGCGGTGCGTCATGATGTCGCGCAGGGTGAGTGGTTTGCCAAATTTCTGTGGAACGTTGAACTCAAGGTAATTATTTACGTCGCGGTCCAGATCCAGTTTTCCCAATTCCACTTGCTGCATGACAGCCGTCCAGGTGAACAACTTCGAAATGGAACCGGGACGAAAAAGAGTGTGCTCCGGTGAAATGAGAATTTTCTTTTCCACGTCCGCATAGCCGTAGCCCTTGGCAAACAGGAGTTTGCCATCTTTGACGACCGCAACCACCACGCCTCCGATATCGTTACTGCCGATTTGCAGAGGTAACAGGCCATCGAGGAAAGATTCCAGATCGGCGGCGTTCAGCTGTTTTCCGGAACTGATCGTTGGCGAAGCGGTATTTTTCTGCGCGCTTTGCTCTTGCTTTGCTTTCGTTTCAGCGGGCACCGGCCCCTGCGCGCGCGTTATCATGAACCTCGGCGTGGGCACCAGCGTAAGCAAAGCTGCTGCCATCAGCCATTTGGCGAACCACATCGGGCGCTTGCGCATGTCTGTTCTCCCTCGCGAAATTATGACTCGGTTTGAGCGTGTAGCTGGCAACCCGCCGTTTCTCAGATGGTCCAGATTTGCGTCAAAGCCCGTTTGAAATTTCCGCCGAGAATCAATTCAATGTCCCCGTCGCTGTATTTCCGGCGGATGAGCCCTTCGGTGAGATCGAACATTCGTTTCGGATGATTGAGTCCTTCAATGTCGATTTTCTCGCGGAAAGCATAGCTGCCTTTGTAGCCTGCGCGCAGCTGTTCGTTTTCTTTTGGCGGCATCTTGTCGTAGCCCCAAAGGTCTATGTCGCTGCCGATGCCCAGGTGTTCGACTCCGACGAGTTTGGCGACGTGATCAAAGTGGTTGAGCGCGTCTTCGATGGTGGTGGGCTCTTCGGTTTTGACGAACATGCGCACACCTGTGATTCCCATGACGCCGCCGGTTGCGGCCATCTTTTGGATAGCTTCATCCGTTTTGCAGCGAGGATGAGGAACCAGAGCGCGGCAATTGGCATGAGTGATGAGAACCGGCTTTTTTGACAGCTCGAAAGCATCGAGAGTCGTGCGATCTCCGCTGTGAGAAACATCCACGGCCATGCCTACTCTGTTCATGCGCTCGATGACGGCAACCCCATAATCGCTGATACCGTCATCGCGGCGTTCGGTCGAACCGTTGCCAATCAGGTTCCGGCTGTTGTAGGTGAGTTGAGAAACGCGCTGGCCGAGACCATGGTAAAGATCAACATCATCCACCTTCACAAAATGATCGGAATCCTGAAGCCCGAGAATCACCCCGATCTTGCTGGACTTCTTGAGAGCTTCCAGGGAAGCCGGGCTGTCGATACGCACCAGATGGTCTTGGTGGTGGGCGATAAAGCCGTTCCACATTCCAAAGAACTGCAGAGTTTCGAGTTTTGCTTCCGGACCGCCGATACCAATTCCTATGTGGAATGCCCGAATGCCGGATGAACGGAATTGCTCCAGATCCGTTGCCGTAAAAGTTTCCGGATGCATGAACCATTGCGTGGTCTTGGTGGGACTGATAGCAAAAGGACTGAGCATATCAATAACCGTCGAGCGCGCCACCAGTTCAACCGCACGGCTGGAGTACTCTGACGGCGTGCCGGCGAAAAGCTGAAAACGGCCCAGATTGATCATGGGAGCGGCCAGCAGGCCGACGCCGGTCACCGCGGCGGAACGCAGGAGTCGCCGCCGATCGACAACGTTATTGTCATTTCCGCGATGGAGTTGAGAATTTGCGGGACGCTGCGGGGAATTCTTGGCGTTCCGGAGAGAGGGCATGGTCCCGTCCTTTGCCTTGGAATGCAACATTTGATGCGTTTTGACGGCTGCTTGGTTTGGCGCATCAATGTAGAGAGAAGAGCGGCACACTGTCAAGCAATTTTAGTGAGAGAGGACTGGCTGTCCCGTACGCAATGTTTATTGCATTTTACGAGTAACGATTGCCGATCAGCCTGCGGAAGGAGCCCTCCTGTTGACATGGGCCCGACGATGGGATATTGCTTCTAGCTATGCCGAAGAAGCGCCAGGGAACCGACCGCAACCACAAGCGACCACATTTGGCAGAGGCTTTGGCCGGGCTCAGCAGGAAGCGGCAGGAATTTTTTCGGCCCGTACTGGAAAATCCGCGCGAATTTGTGCTCTTGAATGTTCGCGAGCTGGCTCTGCGGCTTAAAGTTGATCCAGCTACCGTCATTCGAGTAATTCTGAAGATGGGGTTCGGGAGTTACCGGGAATTTCAGCACTACCTCCATGAGCTTTCCACATCGCAGGCCACCTCGCTTGATTCCATGCAAACGAGCAAGACCAAGGGCTCAAGCCTGACGGCGCATATTCAAGAAGCAATTGATCTGGACTATCAAAACCTGCAGCGGTTCAGAAACGCCATCGACACCGGACGCATTGCAACATTGGCAAAGCGCATTCATAACGCCAATCGCATCGTGGTTCTGGGCGGCGATTTGGCTGCCAATCTCGCAGGCTTTCTGCATTATCACCTGATTGTGCTGGGATTGCCTGCGGTCATCGCCACGTCAGCCGGAGAGTCTGCGCATCTGACGCTGGCATCCGGCAAGAATGATGTGATTATCGCCATAAGTTTTCGGCGGGGCTTGCGGCACACGGTGGAAGGCTTGAAACGTGCCAAGGCCAATGGATCGTATTGCGTGGGAGTTGCCGATACTCTGATTTCACCCATTGCGCGCTTCTCGAATGAATGTTTTATTGCTTCGGTCGACTCGCCTTCCTACGGCGTTTCTTATTCGGCGCCGATCAGTCTGCTGCACGGAATTCTGACCGCCTGCGGATTCTACGACAGAAGAACAAGCCTGGACTTGATGAAGCGCACTGCGGAAGAGCAACGCCACGGTTCGCGCTGGTATCAGGAGGAGTAGTCGCCCTCTGCGGTACGCCCGCATGATCGACCGGGCGCCGGCTTACTTTTTGGGTAGCGCAAAAGCCACATAAATGCCGCCCGAGCCGGATTTTGGATCTTTGCCTCCTCCCGCCGCAATTACGACGAACTGTCGTCCATCCACTTCATAGGTTGCCGGGGTGGCATTCCCGGCGAAAGGCAAAGTCGTCTCCCATAATAATTCTCCGGTTGTCTTGTCGAAGGCGCGGAATTTTCTGTCGAAATTCGTAGCGCCGATAAAAAGGAGGCCGCCCGCGGTTACAATTGGACCGCCATAATTCTCAGAGCCGGTGTTTTTCAGGCCTTTTATCGCCAGGTCCGGATACGCGCCCAAGGGAATCTTCCAGACATAGTCGCCGGTATTGAGATTGATGGCATTGAGCGTTCCCCAGGGAGGGGCGACGGCGGGATAACCGTCCGGGTCGAAAAATCTCCGATACCCTGTAAATCGATACTTCATGGAAACGAGCGCGGGGTTGGCGCTGGACAATTCCTTGTTCTCACCGCTCGTCAGATACTCGACGATTGAAAACAACTGATCATCTTTCAGATTTGGGAAGCCCGGCATTCTTCCTTTGCCGGTTCGTATTGTGGTTTCTATTTGCTTGGGCGTTAAGCGATCTGCGATTCCCACAAGAGAAGGAAATGCAGGAGGTGAACCTGCCATTTTTTCGCCGTGACAGACCGCACACTGGCTCAAGTAGACGCTTTTTGGAGTATCTTCGCCCGTGTTTTCTGCCAATGCGCCGGTCCACGCCAGATCGTTGGAGTTGATATAGATAATTCCGGTCTCCGCGTCCACGGCCGGTCCGCCCCACTCCGCACCGCCGTCAAAACCCGGAAAGACAACGGTATCCCGTCCGATGCTCAACGGAACGAATTGTCCTTCGGAACGAAATTGACGAAACTGATCGACCGCCCACTGGTGAACTTCGGGATTGCGATTTGTCAGCAGATCTTCGGTAAGCAGCTGTCGGGCAAAAGGAGCGGGACGCGTAGGCAGGGGTTGTTCGGCGGCGGCAACTTCGCCCGGAACTGTGCTCGCCGGATACTTGCGATATTCGATGGGAAAGAGCGGAGTTCCGTTCGTGCGATCGAACAGATAGACGTACCCTTGCTTGGAGGTTTGCGCGACGGCGTCGATCGATTTTCCGTTGTGCTGAACCGTGAGAAGTACCGGGGGCGAGGGAAAATCGCGGTCCCAAATGTCGTGTCGAACCCCTTGAAAATGCCAAATGCGCTTCCCGGTCTCCGCGTCCAGCGCCAGCAGGCAATTCGCAAATAGATCATCCCCGATACGGTTACCACCGTAAAAATCAAACGCGGCAGAACCTGTCGGCACAAAAAGGATTCCGCGCGTGAGATCAATCGACATGCCTGCCCAGTTATTGGCGGAGCCCACCGATTTCCAGGCGTCTTTGGGCCAGGTGTCATACCCAAACTCGCCAGGCCGCGGAATGGTGTGAAAGGACCAGCGCAGTTTACCGGTTCGCACATCAAACGCGCGAATAGGGCCGGGAGGCGCGGGTAGAGTTTCTGGATTGCGGCCTCCGACGATGACTAGATTCTTGTACACGAGCGCAGGACTTGTCAGATCCACGGACTGTGCTTTTGCCGGTGTCCGTCCAAGATTTTGCCGAAGATCAATCCGCCCCTGCTGCCCGAACGTCGCGACTGGCTTGCCCGTTTCGGCATGCAATGCATATAGATAGTTCATGACCCCAACGAGAATTCGCTTATCCTTGCCGTCTTCCCAGTACGTCAGTCCGCGGTCGGGCTGTGTGGCCTTGACGCCGGAATTGAATTTCCACAACAGTTTTCCCGTTGCTGCGTCGAGCGCAAATACTTTTTGCGTTGGAGTAATACCGTACAAAACGTGATGCACAACAATGGGGCTGGTTTGCAATCCGCCTTCTTCTCCGGTGTCAAAACTCCAGGCCACCGCAAGTTCGGCAACGTTGCTGCGATTGATTTGGGCAAGCGTCGAGTAATGATTGTTTTCAGGTGTACCGCCATACATCGGCCAGTCCTGACTGCGCGCTGCAACGGGAGATGTTTGTGTCGACCGGGAAGAGCGCGCCACCAGCGTGGCGCTGGCGGCAACAACCATGAGACACAGGATAAGTGGACGTATCTTATGGGGCCTTGAGCTCATGAACTATCCTTTCTGGATCTCCTGAGCGAGCTTTTGCTTTTGTAATTGAATCTGCAAATGAAAAATCAGCGTCAACCTCGATAGCCATTCCGGTGCGCGAGCCGCCAGTCCCACGCACTGCGAACAATCGACTCCAGGTCCGGATATTGCGGTTTCCAGCCAAGCTCAGCGCGAATTTTCTCGGAACTTGCCACGAGCACGGCAGGATCTCCGGGACGACGCCCTGATTCGCGGACAGGAATGGCGTGCCCCGTGATACGACGAACAGTTGCAATCACTTCTCGCACGCTGAAACCTTGGCCGTTGCCAAGATTGTAGATCAACTGGTCCTTTTGTTTTAGGGCATTGAGCACGAGTAAATGGGCGCTCGCCAAATCGCTGACATGGACGTAGTCCCGCACGCATGTTCCATCGGCAGTCGGGTAATCCGTGCCAAAAATGGAGATGTATTCGCGACTGCCAAGGGCTACCTGAAGGATTAAGGGAATAAGATGGCTCTCTGGCAGGTGATCTTCGCCGTTCGATCCTGCAGCTCCGGCCGCGTTGAAATAACGCAGGCAGGCATAGCGCAGTCCGTGAATTTTGTGAAACCAGGCAAGCATTTGCTCAACCAGCAGCTTCGATTCGCCGTACGCATTGGTAGGATGCAACGGGTCCGTTTCCAAAATCGGAGTTCGGTCCGGCGTGCCATACAGCGCGGCAGTAGAGGAAAAAACGAGCCGCGAAATCTTGTGAGCAACCAGAGCTTCCAGAAGTGTCAGCGCGTTTGCGGTGTTATTGCGAAAATATTTTTCTGGAACCTGCATGGATTCGCCGGCTTCAATAAATGCCGCGAAGTGCATTACCGCTTCGATGCGGAACTCCTGGATTAGGCGATCGAGTAGACCGCGGTCCGCAATATCTCCCTTGACGAATTTGGCAGAGGTTGGAACAGCGGCCTCGGTTCCATGAGACAGGTCGTCCAAAATCGTCACTTGATATCCCTGCTGCAAAAGCTGAGTGGCGACGATGCTTCCGATGTATCCGGCTCCACCAGTTACGAGAACACTCTCGGCCATAGACTTCCTTTTATTTTCTTATGCCTTTTGAATTTGCAGGCCCGCAGCTCTAAATGGGCTTGTCGACACATTCATAGTACATCGGTCAGGATAAATTGGGATTGCGTCGCCGGGAAACATTCATTCGGAGGCTAGTGCGCTAGGGCGGAGTCTTGGACTCAAAATGTGAATTATTGCGAGAGCGACCAGATACGCTGATGCGGCCATGAGAAACGGAACTTTGTAGCTGCCCGTCCACTGCAGAACATAGCCGACTATTTTCGCGATCAGCATTCCTCCGATCGCGCCTGCCATCCCTCCGATTCCGACTACCGATCCTACCGCACGCGAGGGAAACATGTCTGAGCTAAGCGTGAAGAGGTTTGCGGAAAATCCTTGGTGACCCGCCGCCGCTATACCCACCAGAATGACGGCGGACCATAGTCCGCTAACCTGATAGGCGAAGGCGATGGGAACCACGCACAGGGCGCAGAGCAGCATGGCGGCTTTCCTTCCGACATTCACCGACGTACCGCGTTTGATAAGCGCTGAGGATATCCAGCCACCGGCAACGCTTCCTGCATCGGAAATTGCATAGATGACAAGAATTGGCAAGCCGATTTGCGTCAAATGCAGGCCATGCCGCCGCTGTAGAAAGTCAGGAATCCAAAAGAGGTAGAACCACCAGATCGGATCGGTCAGAAATTTTCCAATCGCAAAGATCCATGTCTGGCGCTCGCCGATGAGCCTGGTCCACTTGACGGAGCCCGTTTCTTGCGACGAGTCCTTTTGAATGAATTCGAGTTCCGAAGCTGAACACCTGATATGCTCTTCCGGTTTCCGATAAAACATCAACCACGGCACAAGCCAGACAAATCCCAACGCGCCGGTTATCAGGAAGGACCACCGCCAGCCGAGGTGAATTACAATCCACGGAACGAACAGCGGAGCAAGAATGGCTCCAATACTTGTTCCCGAATTGAATATGCCGGTCGTAAATGCGCGTTCTTTCTTTGGAAACCATTCCGAGACACCTTTGATGCTCGCAGGAAATACTCCTGATTCGCTAAACCCCAATAAAGAACGCGCCATAGTGAAGCTAAAGAGCGAAGTGCAGAGGGCGTGGCCCATGGATGCAACACTCCACACGACCATGACAATTGCGTAGCCGATGCGGGTGCCTATGCGGTCGATGAAACGGCCGGTGAGCAGCATGCCGAGGGCGTAAGCCCCTTGAAATGCGACGATAAGGTTGCTGTAGTCAATTTCGTTCCAACCCAGATCATGCTGAAGGGTGGTTTTCAATACCGCCAGGATATTGCGATCCATGTAGTTTTTGGTGACGCCGAAGAAAAGAAGCGCGCAAATGACCCAACGAAATCGTCCGACACTGGGTTCGGCAGTCGCCGTTGCAGGCGGGCCCGGTAGCGGCGAAGAGTTTTCCGTCTTAGGATCGGGCCGGGTCATCGTCGACTGAAACCGAGCGAGTATTCACATTCATCATGTCGTTCCCGCAGGCGCCGGGGCCGCGAGACTTTGTCCGGTCCATTGTTCAAAATTGCCCCGAAAGAAGCGGTTCACATCGCGCTGGATTAGGTCCCGCGTGGCAGCGCGGCCATCTTGAGTCATCAATCGATAGGAGTCAGCCAGCACTCGCCCAAAGATTAGCCGCGTGTTACGCCATTTGTAGATCATTTGTTCAAGAACACGCGCGTCGGAATGTTGTGGGATGAAACTTGTTCCCAGCATCTCTATGCGTTCACGGCTGATTTCTTCCACAATGGACATGTTGTTGAGAAACCACCAGCATCCAAAGGGCATCAGGTTCTGGAATTTGCGCGCATAAACACAAAGCTCATGCTGATTTTCGCGACTTAAAACACTGACCAGGAACCGGTTATCTGGAAAACTTCGGCATAGATTTTCCAGGGCACGCAGGTCGGCCCTGCCCACCCCGTCGCCGGCCAAGCGAATCGCGGGATTGACCTGGCGGCGCACGCCGATCATGAGAGACATGGGCAGCTTGAACTCCCTGCAGGACGGCAATACTGCTTCGCGCAGGATTTTGTCGCAAAGGCTTTCCTCAGGGGACCGGAAGTCGTCGCTGAGAGAAACGGCCATATATAAAGGATGCATGCGCTGATACCAGTCGGCGAGAAACCTGCGGATTTCATCGATCGAGTCACCGGACAGGCTTTCGTCCACCCGGTATCCCTGGTCCGCTAGTTTCTGCCAGTGGGTTGACCAACTGCACAGGATCCTGTCTAGCCGCAGAGCGGCGAAAAACCGGGGATCGCTGCGATTCCCGTTTCTCCAAAGCAACGCCTCTTCAGGATCCAGGGGATCGTTGGTCATTACAACTGTATTGATCCCGGCCAGCTGAAGGACCTTCGGCATATGGGTTTCAAGTGATTGCGCTCTAAAGAATGACCGCGCTTCGGCCAGCGCCGCGTCTCCGGTCGGGAGCCCAAAGGCCTGCAGAACCGCCAGCACACCTCGGGTGGCTTCAGAAATCGGACTTCGCTCTACAAAGAGGGCCTGCCAGATCTTTTCAGCTTTTTCAAGTTTTGCGAGTTTCCAGTATTGCTCGGGCGCGGCACCGGTGGAGCGAAAATATTCCGCTTCCAGATAGTGGTACGTCAAAAGTTCGTCGATTCCCCAGAGACCTAGCTGGCCAAACTGCGGAGGGAAAAGGTGGGTATGGATGTCGACGAACGGAGTGGTTGCCAGTACATCCTGCACGACCGCTTCTATGTCCTCAGCAAGCAACTTCCTCGGGTGTGCCGTAGCTTCCATCGTGTAGGCCCGCTTTTTGACGCCAAAGGATTGTACTGTCGAACGGATCTAAGGTTGCTAAAAATCAGTATGCCGGATCTCGCGGCCGTTATGTGAGAATGAGTTTTGAACAGGTCGAGCGGTCACCTTATTCCCATTCGGTACATCCAACCAAGCGAACCCAGCAGGAGGATTCCATGGCGTCAAGCAAACGCATCCGACTTTCTGGCAGCGATCGGCAAGCAATTGCTGGATTTCGTTCCGTCGGGCCAATTGGGCCAACCGAGCAGGTGGAAATCACAATTACGCTCAAGCCGAAGGCGCCCATCCCCCTTAACCGGAGCCCGATCCGAACCCTTGCGGGGTCTCGAGAAGCAGCGCAAAGCAGAGAAGAAGTCCGGCACCAGTGCGGTGCTTCGGCTGAAAGCCTAAAGAGAGTTGAGGAGTTTGCGAGCACGTACAATTTGCGGGTCCTGCAAAGCGATGCGATAAAGCGAAGCGTCGTGCTGTCAGGAACTGCCAAGGATCTCGGAGCGGCGTTCGGAGTATCGCTCGAGCGCTTTGAAAATGGCACCACCTGGTATCGCGGGCGCATTGGCAGTCTGGAGATTCCAGAGCAACTAAAAGACGATATTGAAAGTGTTCTCGGTTTGGACAACCGGCCCCAGGCAAAACCGCATTTTCGACGCAAGAAACCTGCCGCCGGCATTCGCCAGCTGCAAACCTCCAAATCCTATTCGCCCACAGAACTGGCGCAACTCTACAAGTTTCCCACAAGTCAGAACGGAGCCGGTCAGTGCATTGCGCTGATCGAACTTGGCGGAGGTTATCTTGATTCCGATCTGCAGACTTATTTTCAACAATTGGGCATGGCTGTCCCCGGCGTAGTATCCGTGGCCGTAGATGGGGCAAATAATTCTCCAACGGGAAGCGCCGACGGTCCTGACGGCGAAGTCGCACTGGACATTGAGGTAGCCGGCGCAGTGGCCCCGGGTTCGACAATAGCTGTGTATTTTGCACCGAACACGGATCGCGGATTTCTAGATGCTGTTAATGCGGCAATTCACGACCAGCAGAACAAGCCGTCGGTAATTTCCATCAGCTGGGGAGGTCCCGAGTCCTCCTGGACTGCGCAAGCCATGCAAGCCTTTGACACCGCGTTTCAAACGGCTGGCGCAATGGGGATTACCGTATGTGCGGCTTCCGGCGATGATGGTTCGACCGATGGGGTTTCCGATAATCAAAGTCATGTTGATTTTCCGTCTTCCAGTCCGCATGCGCTTGCTTGCGGTGGCACACGACTCGACGGGTCCGGAAATTCAATCACTTCCGAGACTGTGTGGAACGACGGCCCGGGACAAGGAGCGACCGGAGGCGGTTTCAGCGCGACGTTTCCCACTGCGGATTGGCAAACAGCGGTGAACACGCAAAAGTTTCGTGGTGTTCCGGACGTCGCCGGGGATGCCGATCCTGAAACTGGCTACCAAGTTTTCGTGGACGGAAACCAGGAAGTTTTTGGAGGAACAAGCGCTGTGGCTCCGTTATGGGCCGGACTTGTGGCCAGGCTGAATCAGGCATTGGGAACTCCCGTGGGTTACTTCCATCCAATTCTTTACGGGGGATTGCCAAGCGCGCTGAATGACATTACTTCCGGTAACAATGGCGCGTGGAAAGCGGCGCAAGGCTGGGATCCGTGCACCGGGCTGGGTAGTCCCGATGGACAAAAAATACTTTCGACGCTGCAATCGCAATGAGCCAGCCGGCAACGCGACAAGGCCCAGGTGGCGATCCTAATAGTCCTTCACGGGCGAAGAACCCAGCGCGGGAAGCTGGGTACGGTCCCAGCCGCCGCCTAGTGCCTTAACCAATAGAACGCTGGCATCCATGCGGCGCCGCTCGATATCAATTGCATTCCGTTCATTGGCAAGTTCAGTGGTTTGCGCGGTTATGACCTGCAGATAGGTATCGACTCCTCCCCGGTAGCGGTTGGTAAAGAGCTGAAGCGACTCCTCGGAAGAGGCGACCGCCTGTTTTTGCTGCTGCGCTTCGTCTTCAAGTATGCGCAAGGCCGCGAGATTGTCTTCCACTTCTTGAAAGGCATTCAACGCGGTTTGACGATAGTTGGCAACTGTCGCTTCGTAGTTTGCGCGTGCCGTCTCCGAGCTCGCGCGGCGGCGTCCGCCGTCAAATAAGGTTTGGGCGAGGGCTGGACCAACGGCCCAAAAACCGCTGGGCCATCCAAACCAGTTGGAACCCTGGGAACCTGCAAATCCGGCGACGCCGCCCAAAGTCACAGTTGGAAAATACGCCGCTTTCGCGATACCTATTTGCTGATTCGCTTCCGCAACCCGGCGTTCCGCTGCGGCAATGTCGGGACGCCTTTGCAATGATTCCGACGGCAAGCCCACCGGAATCGCAGGAGGTGGCAAATCAAGTGGCGCGGCCGCGACGCTGAACTCGGCCGGGGGCTTTCCTATCAGGATGGCGATCGCGTGTTCAAACTGTGCGCGCTGAACTGTGACATCTGTAGCCTGCACGCGCGTGGTATCCAGTTGGGTCTGCGCTTGCGCGACATCGGCTTTCGGGGCCACTCCCCCCTTGAAGCGGTTGGTTGTGAGCTGCAAATTGTCCGTGTACGCAGTTACGGTGTCATCCAGAAGTTGTTTCTGAGCGTCAGCGCTGCGCAGCTCAAAATAATCCATTGCCAGTTCTGCTTGCAGACTTAGTTTTGCCGTCTGGTAGTCCGCGGCCGTGGCCTGGGCTTCTTCTCTTGCGGCGGCCACACTGCGCCTCACGCGTCCCCAGAAATCGAGTTCATAGGAAAGGTCAAAGGGTAGTTCCAAGTCGCCTTTCCCGGCTTGCTGAATTTTCGATGGAAGACTCGACTGGTAGTCTGAGTTCCGTACATAGCTCGCGCTGGGAGTGGTGGAGATGGTGGGAAATTGTGCAGCGCGATTGAAGCGAATCGCCGCGCGCGCTGCGCGAAAACGGGCTTCGGCGATCTTTAGGTTCTGGTTTGAGAGCGCAACCTGCTCTTCCAACTTATTGAGTTCTGGATCTCCAAATATTTCCCACCAATTTCCGCGATCGGCATGATCAGCGGGCTGGCCGGTATGCCATGGTTCCGCTTCCTTGAAGGCGGCCGGGGCCTCTTCTTTGTAGGCCGGAGTCATTGGCACGGCTGGCTTCACGTATTTTGGCCCTACGGTGCAACCTGCAAATGCCATCGCCACGACGACCAAGGCGATGGTTGTTAGAACGAGACGAAGCGCGACAATGAAAAGATTCTTCATTGCGCGGACTCGCCATTGCCACTGAGTCGAACCGGTTCGCCGGAAACGAGAGAATCAGATGGGTCAATAATGACGGCATCGGTCGGTTGCAGGCCCGAAATCACCTCAACGGTATTGCCGTAATCCCGATTGATCTTGATGGGCACGAGTTCGGCTTTTCCGTTGCGCACCAGTCCAACTTGAAGTCCTTCTTTGCGGAAGATCAAGGTATTGGCCGGAATGGTAACGGAACGTGTCTGATCGGGAAGTTTCAGATGCACAAATACGTAGGCACCCGGCAGGAGCTGGCCTCTAGGATTATCAACATCGACTTCGACCAGAAGCGTGCGCGACGCCACATCAATCGAATTTGCGTTGCGAACAATAATTCCTTGAAAAGTTTGGCCGGGGAATTCGTCAAGTGTTACGGCCGCGGATGACCCCGATCGGGCGGCGCGAGAATAGACTTCAGGGACGGAAACGTACAAACGAAGCTTGTTGATGGCTGTGATATGAAAAAGCTCTTTTGGCGGGGAATTTGCTCCAGCATCGATCAGGGCTCCGATGTCAGTGTTGCGGGCCGTGATAATCCCGTCAAACGGCGCGTAAATTTTCTCGAACGACTGCAATTGCTCAAGCCGCCGCACGTTGGCGGCGTTCGATTCAGACGTAGCTTGCACAGCATTCAGATTGTTGACCGCTTGATCGGTTTCCTGCTGCGAGACCGACCCGGTACGTACCAGATCCTGCCAACGGCTGGCGGTGATCTTCGCAATATTCAAATTAGCCTGTGCGGTATCCAGCTCTGCGCGCGCCTGAAGCAGTTGTTGGTCGATCTCGGGGGTTTCGATTTCGGCCAGCAGGTCGCCCTTGCGCACATGGGCTCCGATGTCGAAGTGCCATTTTTTGAGATAACCATTGGTTCGCGCGTGGATCGGGGAGTCGATGAAAGCCTGAGTTGTTCCTGGCAGGACTATTTCTTGCGTAGGAGCGCCTGGTGCCGGCGAGACTACGTTTACCGTCGGAATTGCATCCCGTTCGGTCGATCCTTTCAAATTTGCTTCGGCCACCGCACGAGCGTGTATGCCTGAATAAATCAGGCAGGCAAAGATCAGTACGACACCTACGCCGAGCAGCGTCCCGGTCGGGCGTTGATTGCGAAGTGGGGGTACAGCTTCATCGCCGGTTTCTTTAGTCCGTGGTTCACGGATATTTTCTTCAGCTGTTGTTACGCTCGTATCATTCAATGTCATCTTCGTGCTCCGGTTTCATCCATGAATTGGCTCAGGCTGACTTGGCGATCCATTTTCCGCAAGCGGAGTTTCGCGCCGTTTCTGCAGTAGGCTGAAGAACGCCGGGACAAAGACGAGCGTAGCTACCGTAGCGCAAAGCAGTCCGCCGATTACTGCGCGGCCTAGCGGAGCATTTTGTTCGCCGCCGTCACCCAGGCCAAGCGCCATCGGGATCATTCCGATAATCATCGCCAGAGCAGTCATCAGCACCGGACGAAATCGCGTGAAGCCGGCTTCGATGGCCGCTTCCACCGGATTTCCATGCAGCAGAAGGCGTTCTTTGGCGAAAGACACGATCAGGATGCTGTTCGCCGTTCCCACGCCCATGCACATGATGGCGCCCATCAAGGCAGGACCACTCAGTGTGGTGTGAGTGAGAAAAAGAAATACAACGATGCCGGCCAATGCCGCAGGCAGTGCCATGATAATGATGAAGGGATCAAGCCAGGACTGAAAATTCACTACAATCAGCAGGTACACCAGCACGATGGAAAAAACGAGTCCCGCCAGCAACCCCAAATAGGAGGTGCGCATGGTTTGCAATTGGCCGCGAATCGTTACAAAACTTCCTTTGGGCAATGACTTGCGATTGGCGTCCACGATCCGGGTGACATCCCGGCCTACGGCCCCTAGATCGCGGCCCTGAACCGAAGCATAAATATCGACGACGCGCCGGATATTGTAATGGGAGATCACTTCCATTTCGTTCGAGCGGTTGATCGAAGCCACGTCGGCGAGAATCTCTGGGTGTTTGGCTGAGGCGGCATTGATCGGAGTACTTTGCAGGTCTTGTAGAGATTGCACCGCATATTGCGGAGTCTGGGTCACCAGGTTGTAGCTGACTCCGTTCTTATAGTTCAGGAAGAACATGGGTGAAATTTGGAAGCTGCCGCTCAGGGAGTTCAACATACTGTTGGCTACGTCTCTTTCCGAATAGCCGCCTTGAGCGGCCTTGGTACGGTCCACCTTGACGTTGTAAGCGGGGTAGTCGAAAGCCTGCTGGATTCGAGGATCCGCAATGCCGGGAACGTGCCGAATCTCGCTCAGAATGTGATCTGCAACTTCACGGTTGCCATCGATATTTGCGCCTTCAATTTGAATGTCGATGGGCGCCGGCAATCCGAAATTCAAAACCTGCGTGACAATGTCAGAAGGCACGAAATAGAACGTGGCGCTCGGAAACTCGCGCGGAAGCGTTTCGCGGAGCTGTTGGATGTAGCCCGCAGTGGCATGATGCTTTTCCTTAAGCGACACCAGGATGTCGGCGTCGCCGGCTCCAATTAAGCCGGACGTGCTGTGCATGAGATTGACCGTGCTGTAGGGAAGTCCGATGTTGTCAAGGATATTGTCCAGTTCGGATTGCGGAACCTGATGACGTATCGAGCCCTCCACGAGGTCACATAGTTTTGCCGTTTCTTCGATTCTCGTTCCGCTCTTGGCCCGGACGTGCAATATGAATTGGCCATTGTCGGTATTGGGGAAGAAATCCTGCCCAAGCCAAGGCGCGAGAAGAAATGTTGCAAGGCAGGCGAGCAGGAATACCGGCACAAAAAATGCCCGACGATGTACCAACATTGTCAGCAGAGAATGGTAGGCAAGACGAAGCTGTTCGAATTTGCGCTCGAATGCCCGTTGAAACCTTACAAACGGATTCCGCGAGCGCGTCCCGCTGTGTTCTTTGGCCTTCAGCAAAAACATCGCGAGCGTCGGTACCAGGGTTCGTGACAGGGCGTAGGATGCCAGCATGGCGAAAACGACCGCTTCGGCCAGCGGCACGAAGAGATACCGCGCGACGCCCCCCAAAAAGAACATGGGGAGAAACACAATGCAAATGCATAGGGTGGAAACCAGGGCAGGAAGGGCGATCTGCGCCGCACCGTCCAGGATGGCCTCGCGTTTGCCGTGTCCTTCTTCAAAATAGCGTTCAATGTTTTCAATCGTTACGGTGGCATCATCAACGAGAATTCCAACAGCAAGGGCCAGTCCGCCAAGCGTCATGATGTTGATGGTCTCGCCCAGGAAACTGAGAATCATGACGGAAGTCAGAATTGACAGAGGAATGGAGATAGCGATGATTACCGTGCTTCTCCAGTTTCCTAAAAAGAGCAAGATCATCAGCCCTGTCAAACATGCGGCTATGATGGCTTCGTGTATGACCCCGTTGATTGAACCGCGTACAAAAATGGATTGATCCGCGAGAGGTTGGATCTTCAGCTCTGCTGGAAGAGTCTGCGCGACGCGGGGAAGCAAACCGCGAATTCCTTTTACAACGTCGAGCGTAGACGCGTTGCCTGCCTTTAGAATCGAAACCAGCGCGCCGCGCCGGCCGTCTTGGCGAACGATGTTGGTCTGCGGAGCAAAACCATCCCGGACATTGGCGACATCCCGCAGATATATGGTCGTATTGGCCACGTTTTTTACGGGCAGGTCATTGAGCTCGGGAACCGTCTCCGCGCTGGAGTTCAGCCGAACATCGTATTCAAAAGGCCCAATTTTTGCCGTCCCGGACGGAAGAATCACGTTCTGTTGCTGCACTGCGTTCAGGACATCTTGCGGGGAAAGTCCTTTTGATTGCAGCAACCCGGGATTGAGATCCATCATGATCTGGCGCTGTTTTCCGCCGTACAGGTAGGGGATTACCGCGCCGGGAACTGTAACGAGTTGCGGTCTTAGAAAATTTTGGCCAAGATCATTCAATTGCTGTTCTGACAACCCTTTTCCTGACAAGCCAAGCTGCAAGATGGGCACGCTTGAAGCGCTGTAGTTGATGATCAGCGGCGGCAGAGTTCCGGGAGGCAGCTGCCGAAGAATGGTCTGAGATCCGGCTGTCACTTGTGCGTTGGCGGTATCTAGACTCGCGCCCGGCTGCAGGAATATCTTCACCACCGCCTGGCCATTGATGGTTGTTGATTCAATGTGTTCAACGTTGTCCACCAGCACGGTCAGAACCCGCTCATAAACGCTCGTCAGACGGCCTTCGAGCTCTTCTGGATTCAATCCGGAGTATTGCCACCCAACAGCGATTACCGGAATGTTGATATTGGGAAAGATGTCAGTGGGCGTCCGCAAAATCATCACCGGGCTCAAAACCAGAATGAGCACAGCGAGAACGATGAACGTATAGGGCCGATCCAGCGCGATTTTTACGATCCACATTTTCGGGAAAACTCCTCAGCTCTGTAACTGTTTACGTCACCTGTCGCGGGGTCTCGCCTGTCGGCCATGTCCGCAGACGGGCTCGAGCCATCACGCCTGCGCCGAACTCCACAGGTATCCAGCGTCGAATTTTTCAGAACTATTTTTCTGCACCCGGTCAGCCCTTTGCAGGCTCTCCCGGAGTTTGGCTCGCGCATGAAACAGTCTGGTCTTGGCTGCGGCAGTCGAGATACCCAGCACTTTCGCTGTTTCTTCGGTCGACAGATCTCTCAGTTCACGCAGCAATACCACCGCACGCAGAGTTGGCCGAAGGCGAAGCACCGAGCTCATCAAACTGGTTCGCTGCTCCAAATCCGCATAGCACTGTTCCGGGGACGGTCCGGAGTCTTTCATTTCGATAAGTTCGACAGAATCTGTTTCGTTTCTCGACGAATCCCCCAGGGGCACGGTATTGAGACGTCGCCGTCGTATCATCATCAATGCTTCGTTGATTGCGATGCGCGTCAGCCAGGTAGAAAACTTAGAATCACCGTGAAAACTGTTCAAATGCATGAAAGCGCGCTGAAATGACAACTGCACGACATCTTCTGCATCTTCGTGATTTCGCATGATGCGGCTTGCCGTTGCGTAGATCTTTTTTTCATGGCGCTTAAATAATTTTCCCCAGGCCATGGCCTGTCCGGCTTTTGCCTGCGCCACAAGCGGTGCCTCGTCGTCCAGCGATACACTCGTGCGCGCGGGGCCAATTCCCTCTTTTTCAACTCCATCGCTTTCTGTCAGTGCCATTTTCGCGTTCCTTCCTTTTCTGATCGTTCCTGCGCGCTGCGCAAGTTGCTCAGTAATTCTTTGGTGTAGACGCCCGTGGCGATAAAGTCCGCGCCCTGAGCCAGCAATTCCGCCAGTGCCGCTTCGCCCTTGCGGTCGATAAATGTCACATCCGTGAGGTCCACCAGGCACCTTCGTTGATCGCCTTTGTGGTGATCCTTTTCCCACGAGGCGACCAATGCATCGACCCATTGACCGGCCAGACGGCCCTGCAGCAGCCATCTCTCTTCATCGGGTGAATCAACTAGCGTGATTTTCAACACTGCTATTCCTCGACCGAACTTGTTTCCGGGCGGCTGGGCGAGGGGTAGAAATGCAGGTGGCATGCCAGACCTGGGGAAGCGGCCTGGGCGTTATAAATAATTGATAAGGAAGGAAATACGGAAAACTGACGGCTGGCGAAGTGTCGAAGTGTCGAAGCTTCCGACACTTCTGAGCCATTACGACATGTCATCTCTGCGAATGCCCAACCTCTTCATGCGGGTAAGCAGAGTGGTTCGTTTGAGTCCCAGATGGGCCGCAGCCCCGTGCGGTCCGCCTACGCGTCCTTTGCTTTCCTGAAGCGCGCCGATAATCTGATGGCGATCCGTTTCCTCAACCAAGCTTTTCAATTGTTGGCGCGGCAGCGAAGTACGAACGTCGCCGTGCTTTCTTGAAGCACTGATTCCGTGTTCTTTTAAGTCCGCGAGCTGAACCCGGAGAATGGGACCTCTGGACAGGATCATGGCCCGCTCAATCACGTTCTGAAGTTCCCGGATATTGCCCGGCCAGGAATATTCGCACAGCTGTCTCATCGTTTCAGAAGGAATGGATTCGATGGTCTTGTGCATTCGACGCGCAAACTGCTGTACAAAGTGCTGCACCAGCAGGGGGATATCCTCCTGCCGCTCGCGCAGGGCCGGCAGGCGAATCGGAAATACATTTAGACGGTAGAAAAGATCGGAACGAAACTTCTGTTCCTTAACCATTGTCGAGAGATCACGATTCGTTGCAGCAATCAGCCGGGCGTCGGTCTTAAATGTTTTTGTGCCTCCGAGCCTTTCAAATTCCTTTTCCTGCAGTACTCGCAGCAATTTCGGCTGCAACTCGAGAGAAATTTCACCCACTTCGTCCAGGAACACGGTGCCTTGGTTGGCTAACTCAAAGCGACCGATGCGCTGGGCAATCGCGCCGGTGAACGCCCCTTTTTCATGGCCGAAAAGTTCACTCTCGAGCAAGCCCGTGGGAATAGCCGCACAGTTTACCTTCACCAGCGCCCGCGCGGCGCGTCCGCTAAGGTTGTGAATGGCTCGCGCAACCAGTTCCTTCCCGGTCCCGGTCTCTCCGTAAATCAAAACCGTCGATTCTGAAGATGCTACGGTGTTAACTTCGTTGAGCAAGCGCCGCAATATCTCGCTTTTTCCGACAATTTCTTCAAACATCGAGGTCTGATCGATTTCCTCCCGGAGTGCAATGTTCTCGTTGTGAAGCTCGTCTTTGAGGGTCTTGATTTCGACGAAGGCCTTCTCCAGGGCCATCCGCGAATTCTGCTGCTCGGTTACGTCAACAACGGTGCCGACGAATTCAACCGGTTGATTCGCGTGGTTCACAATGGGATGGCCGAGAGCGTGAATATACCGGGTCTCGCCGTTTGCGAGAGTGATCCGGCAGTCATATTCATACTCCTTGCTCATGAGCAGGGCCTGATGCATCAGATCTATTAACATCTGGCGATCCTCGACATGAATCCGTTCGAGGAACATCTCTTCGGTTGGATTTTCTTCCCCCGGATCCAACCCGAAGATGCGAAACATTTCTTGCGACCAAAAGATTTGCCCAGTTGAAATATCGCGAGCCCAGCTTCCCGTGTGACTGAGTCTCTGCCCCTCCACCAGGTACGCTTCGCTGCGTTTCAGTGCTTCTTCCGCGCGTTTGCGCCCGGTGATATCCCGATAGATTGAATAGACGCCCAGTTCGCCGCCGCCAACCACCACAGGGGCAGCAGCGAAGGAAACGTGAAACGAGCTGCCGTCCTTGCGCATACGCAGGGTTTCTGCCTCTACTCGCTGGCCTCTTCTCACCTCTGCTCTCAGCGTTTTTAGTTCTTCCCGATATTCCACCGGCACAATCAATTCATCGATATTTCTGCCGATCGCTTCCTCGGCTGTGTACCCGAAAAGCTCGGTAAATTCTTTGTTGATGCGAACCACTTTCCCTTCCGCATGCAAGACAATGGCTTCCGGTGCCAGTTCAAACAACCTTTCGAAATGGGCCTTCTGATTTTGCAGCTTCCATTGGTCCTGCTTGCGGTCGGTGATATCAATCGTCGTTCCGATGAACTCCACCAGATCCCCCGACTCGTTGAGGACCGCACGTCCCACACCCTGTACATTCTTGACCGACCCATCCGGGAGAACGATTCGAAACTCGCGATCAAAATCCTTCTTTTCCAGAATCGCTTGATCCAACATGGCCCTGAGCTGCGGTTCGTCCTGCGGGTGGACACGCTCCCAAAAATTCCGCAACGTGGGGTTCACTCGATTTGGTTCAAAGCCGAAGAGGCGATAATGTTCCCGGGACCAGACGACTTGCTCGCCTTGGACCTTCCACGACCAACTCCCGGTCCGACTGAGCTTCTGCCCTTCGGCTAGAAAAGCTTCGCTGCGTTGTTGTTCCTCGTTGCTTAGCGCGTTGTCGACAGTCAGCGCGACTTGATCGGCCACCAGGGAGAGATAGCGGATATCCTCTTCGCTGTAAGTCCCGGCATGAATGGCACCAAAGGCGAGACTTCCCAGCCTTCGGCGGACGGTGGTCAAGGGCAGAAAACAGGCAGACTCAATTTCGAACTGCTTGTATAACTCCATCACCCGAGGGAATCGACGATCGCCGGAGGATACGACGACCGGCTGCTGGTGGTGATACACCCACCAGGTGATCGATTCTTCGACGGGAAAATCGGGCGGGATGACGACTCCGGCACCTTGCATGATTTCGATTGCAGGAACCTGCAAGGTGTTCGCCGCCTGGTCGTAAAGGAAGACGGCCATGAAGTCGAACTGCACCACTTGGCGCAATTCACTGGCAAGAACATGGAATAGCTCTTTGGGGTCGCGATAGGCGCCGATGGCGCTGGAAACGCGAAACAGCGCCTCATAGCGGCTCGTAGAATGCCCGGTGGCGATTCCAGATTCCTCGGTTGTAGCCATACTCAGTTTCAGATGCCCCAGCTAGCAGTTCGGGCATGAAGGGATTTCCCGGGGACGGGAGCGCCACGGGTAAATCCGCAGAATAGCTACAAGACATTGAAACTAAAGCGGATCCTGGCGTCATGCGGCGCCGCGCGGCCCGTTTGGCCATCCGCGGTGCAAAAACCGGGAACGCATCGGAGAGAAATTCCCAGATTCATAGTACGCCGGCCCAAGGCGGTGACACCGCAAAGGCCGCATGGATACCGCTGACTCTCGAAACCTTCAAAGCGTACGCGGTTTGAACCGCTTATCCGGGTCGGCTGCCCTTTGCTGCAGCCCAATCGCGGGTTGCACACCACACTTATGCGGGCCGTGCCTTCAATGGGTTCTGCAATTCTGAAAATCTGTGTGGGCCTGAAGGTTCGATCGTAGAGAACAAATCCCGGCGCAAAATCCAGGACGCGGAACGAACCTGAAGGCGTATCGAACCGCGTTTCCAGAATATTCGTGTTTTCAATATAAGTCTGCTGGCCGGGTTCGCCATCTGCCGGCCAACGAGGAATCTCCCGCCATCCTCTTCGTCGAGGAGGTTTGCAAACACCGCTTCGGAGTCGAAACGCGGCAAACAGCACCAGGCTATATCGCCATTGCGATGAACGAGCGCAGAAAATTGACAATTTCCAATGAGACCCAAAAGCTCAAGTAACATCTCCCCAGCGTAGCAAAATTACGTTTGCGCAAGCATCCTGCCTGGAATGCTTTTCGTCACAGGCCAATCCGGTATGAGCGGCGTCGTACGCCCTTCCGTTCATCTCCTGGAAAGCACCGGACGAATATCTTGCATAGAATTGCGCGTGCGAATTAGTATTAGACTGGAGTCTTCGACCGCCCTGCCGGCTGATTCGAGTCCCGCCCTCACTCCAGAATCGGCTCCAATGCTCCGCAGCCAGCGCTGGCGACAAATGGGAATCACCTAGCATCAAACCGTTGGATGGTGCGAAGTGCAAGTTAATTCAAAAAGTGCATTCGAAGCGCAATCTTAACTCTGGCGAAGAAAATCAGAGACTGCTTCCGGGAACTGATGCACGATGCGGCAAGCCGAAATATTGTTAAGGAGTTGAGGTAACAATGTCTAAGTCGGACATGTGTCGGTCTCGCTTTCAGCGCTCGGCACGTTATATCTCGCTGTTCGTGGCGTTGCTCCTACAACCCGGGCATTCGCCGGCGGCCAACAATGACTTTGATCTTGTCGGACCGCGCATCGAGATGAAGGTGACACGCAACGGGAAGCCGCTGCCCATCTCCGAGGTGGCCAACTTGCAGCCCGGCGACCGAATCTGGATTCATCCCGACCTTCCCCCCGACCAGTCCGCTCGTTATCTGATGATTGTTGCCTTCCTCCGCGGTCCGACAAATCCGCCTCCGGAAAACTGGTTCATAAAAGCCGAGACGTGGACCAAAGAAGTTCGCGAGGAAGGCATCGTCGTTACGGTTCCGGAAGGTGCCAGTCAGGCCTTGTTGTTTCTCGCGCCCCAGACGGGCGGAGATTTTGCTACCTTGCGCGCCGCTGTGCGGGGCAGACCCGGCGTGTTTGTTCGCGCTTCGCAAGATCTTAATCGCGCCAGCCTGGATCGTACGCGTCTTGAAAAGTATC
>Ga0193716_1000134_pt1 | contig 43065 bp, 44 predicted proteins | sample U2c1metaG_FD_145901 | JGI IMG/M metagenome (GOLD analysis project Ga0193716, IMG submission 145901) | Soil microbial communities from a riparian zone of the East river system, Colorado, United States - U2c1 | ecosystem: Environmental > Terrestrial > Soil > Riparian zone | place: USA: East River...
TTGCGATTCCGATCAGGTAGCCCCCAAGAATGTTTGCGGTCAGCGTCCCGGGCGGAAGCTGCGGGAACGTTGCATTCAAGCGATTGGCTAAATACCAGCTGCGTATTCCGGTCGATCGTGACCGGGCATTCCGATTTAACGTGACCGGGGATTCCGAATTCGCGTGACCGCCGATTCCGATTTGGCGTGACCGGTTTTTGGGGTCTATCGGAACGGGTGGCGGATGGGATCCGCTGGTGAAGTGCTCAAGGGATACCCTCGACGGTTTTGGACCGGAGAGGGTCGATGCCGACAAGAGCACTGCACATGCGGAAAATCCGAGAACTGATCCGACTGAAGTACGAGGCGAGGCTTTCCCACGAGCAGATAGCCGGGGCGTTGGCGATCTCCAAGGGGGTGGTGGCCAAGTATGTGGCCCGCATCGAGCGCACGGGACTGGAACCGGGCGTGCTGATCTCGATGCCGGACGTCGAGGTGATGGCGCGCATTGCGCCGGCGGCGCGGCCGGTGAACTACGGCGGCCGGGTTAAGCCGGATTTTGCCCACCTGCACGCGGAGCTCAAGCGCCCGAACGTGACGCTGATGCTGCTGTGGCAGGAATATTGCGCGGCCAACGCCGGCGCCCTGACGTACCGCTACTCCCAGTTCGCCGAGCTGTACCGCAACTATGTGGCGACGCTGCGCCGTTCGATGCGTCAGGTTCACCGCGCAGGCGAGAAGCTCTTCGTCGATTATGCCGGCCAGTCGATCGGCTACGGACGCGAAGGGGATCGCGCGCAGATCTTCGTCGCGACGCTCGGGGCGTCCAATTACACTTTTGCCTGCGCGACCGACCACCAACGGCTCGTTGACTGGAGCGGCGCGCTGGTGCGAGCGCTCGAATACATCGATGGCGTTCCAGCGCTGATCGTGCCGGACAATGCCAAAGCCTTGATCGCGGATCCTGACCGCTATGAGCCGCGTGCCTCGGCGACGGTGGCGGATCTCGCCCGACACTACGGCACCGCCATCTTGCCAGCCCGCCCGTACCGCCCGCAGGACAAAGCGAAGGTCGAAGTTGGCGTGCAGATCGTGCAGCGCTGGATCCTCGCGCGGCTGCGCGACGGGAAGTTCGCAACCCTCGCCGCGGTCGATGCGGCGGTCGGGGATCTGCTCGCGGATCTGAACACCCGCCCGTTCAAGCGTCTGCCGGGATCGCGCGAGAGCGCGTACACGCTGCTCGATCGCCCGGCACTGAAAGCCCTGCCGGTCAGCCGTTACGAGTTCGCTCGATACCACGAGGCGCGCGTCAATATCGACTATCACATCGCCATCGACGATCACTTCTACAGCGTGCCGCAAGCCCTCGTGCATCAGAAGGTCGAAGCGCGGGCAACCGCCCGCAGCATAGAAGTCTTGCATCGCGGCGAGCGTGTCGCTGCCCATGCCCGATCTTATATCCGCTTCGGATACACCACGTTGCCGGAGCACCTGCCGGCCGCGCACCGCGCGCACCTCGAGTGGTCACCGGGTCGCTTGATCCGCTGGGGCGAGAAGCACGGCGCGGCCTGCGGCGAGGTAATCCGCCGGATCTTAAGCAGCCGTCCACATCCGGAACAAGGTTACCGCGCCTGTCTGGGGTTGCTGCGCCTCGAGCGACAGCATGGTGCTCCTCGCTTGGAGGCCGCCTGTGCCCGCGCGCTGCTGTTGGGCAGCGCCACCTATCAAACCGTCGCTTCGATCCTAAAGCGGCGCACCGAAAGCTTGCCCATCACCGCAAAAGCCGAGTGGGCCTCACCCGAACACGCGCATCTGCGTGGACCGAAGTATTACCAGTAACCGAAAAGAAGGAGATCGATCGATGATCGTGCAACAGACACTCACGCAACTACGAAACTTAAGCCTCGATGGAATGGCTCACGCGTTCGAAGAACAAATCACCCTGCCATCCAGTAACTCGATCCCCTTCGAGGATCGCTTCGCACTGCTGGTCGAACGCGAGGCCGCGCATCGCAATGACCGGCGCCTGACCCGCCTCTTGGCCAAGGCACGGCTGAAATATGGCCAGGCGTGCCTGGAAAATCTCGACACGCGCGCCAGCCGCGGCCTCGATGCCAGGCTCATCACGAGCCTGGGCCACGGTGAGTGGATCGAGCGCGGTCAGCCACTGCTGATCTCAGGCCCCACCGGCGTCGGAAAAACCTGGCTCGCCTGCGCACTCGCGCAAAAAGCCTGTCGCCTCGGCAAGAGTGCGCTGTATGCCCGTCTGCCGCGCTTGCTCGAGGAGCTGCGCGTCGCCCGCGGCGAGGGCGCGCATAAACGCCGGCTGATCGGGCTCGCCAAGATCGAGGTCTTGGTGCTCGATGACTGGGCGCTACAACCATTGGAACCTTACGGTCGCGAAGATCTGCTGGAAATCATGGACGATCGCGCCGAGCGGCACGCCACCATCATCACCGCGCAGTTACCGATCGAACACTGGCATGGCTGGATCGGTGATGCCACGATCGCGGACGCCATCCTCGACCGGCTCTTACATCACGCTCATCGCCTCACCCTCAAGGGCGAGTCGCTACGCCGCCCCGGCAAGGCGCCGAAAAACCGGACCGATACCGATACCATCGTGACCGACTGAGTTATCATTACCGCCGAGCACTTCACCACGCTCCAGACCGGTCACGATAAATCGGAAACGCCGGTCACCATCATCGGAATACGCATCGGGCGCCTTTGCCAACTGCCGCGTTGCTGGCTCGGCCAGTGAGCCGTGAGCTGTCATCGGGCAAGACTACTGTGGAATTCCGTGTATCCAGACCTGGCACCTTCATCAGCACCGGAATATGACGGAGATCCAACACTGCGTCTCCAAGACTTCCGCGAAATCTGACGAGTTCACCGCGCTTACCGAGATCGGCTACAACATCGAATGGTCCCGCCCCGCCAAGTTGTACTGAACCTTTGCCTGCCACGTGTGCAGGATCAGTCACATCAAAGATCGCTAGCTGAGCACCTTCATGCTGTTCAACATACAAAAGGGTTCGTCCATCCATAGTATCGTGCAGGAACATCGCTTCGCCGCTTTGCCGCGCCAATGCTGGCAGGTTCGTCGGGGGTACGAGAACCATTTCGTTGGAGGGATTTGCATAAGTAACGGGCGCCACCGACATTCCCGCTAGAACGATCGCGAGCGCCAGTCGAGGAACATTCCTCGACAATTGGCCACCTATATGCTCTCTCATTGCAGTCTTTCCTTTGGGGTTTTCTTTATTGGGTTCTGTCGAAGGTAAGACTGCAGGTCTATCTCATTTATTCCACGGCAATTAAGTTGATAAGCCACGGTTTAGAAAATCCCTATTCGCATTGGTTTGCAAAGTGGACGCGATTTACGCGTATCCCAGCGTATCGGTAGCTAGTACTCGCATCGCGCAAGCCCTGGCGAAGCTGCTTCGCGAAAGCGTCGCGCCACCACTTTTATTTCAGAGTGTCTGGAATAGAACACCGCCACCGCGAGTCTGGCAATTTCATGAATCATCAATCCGGGCTCGCGGCGGCGCGAACGTGAGTGTTCAACGGATTCTAAACGCGTTTGTGCTGGCGGTGCCGGGAATGTCAGCGGCGCGCCGAGGAAGTCGCTGCTGAAGACTACAACTGTGGCAACGGCGAGACGGATATCGCCGCGGATCGGCCCGACGTAACGAACCCAGGCCGGGTGGTACCGCGCGGAGGCGTGCAAGTAGAGAACGGAATCAACTGGGCGACCCGGCAGAGTGTTCCCGTGAGCGATTGATCGAATACTCGAGAGAACGGTCCAACCAATGGCGTAAGACTGGGGTCAGATGGTATTTCGCGACGGCAATTGGAGACACGCGTGGCAATCGATCGACGAACTTTTTTGGCAATCGGCGCCTCTGGTCTGGCTGCCGCTATGGGCCCGCCAGCCAGCTCGCGCCAAATCTCCGGCTGGTCCCAGATCAAAGCGGTGGCATTCGATGCCTTTCCGGTGTTTGACTTCCGTCCGATCTTCCGGGCCTGCGAGGAGGCATTCCCCGGCCGCGGATCTGCGTTGAGTGATGCGTGGCGCACCAGACAGTTCGAATATCAGTGGCTGCGGGCACTTGCTGGACAGTATGAGGATTTTTGGCAGACGACCCAGAGTGCACTCGACTTTGCCGCGCGATCCCTGCAGCTAGAACTGTCGAGCGGCATGCGCGATAGTCTGATGCAGGGGTATCTTGCTCTGAAAGCATGGCCCGATGTGCCGGATGTGCTCGCCGAGCTTAGGGGCTCGGGGAAACAACTTGCCCTGCTGTCCAATATCACTCCCCAAATATTGCATGCCGGACTAAAGAGTTCCGGGCTGACCGGGATTTTTCAACACGTAATCAGCACGGATCGAATCAGATCCTTCAAGCCAGATCCGCGCGCATATCAGCTCGGCGTCGATGTGCTCGGACTGCGCAAGAAGGCGATCATGTTCGTTGCGCATGCGGGCTGGGACGTTGCAGGCTCGAAGTGGTTCGGGTATCCCACCTTTTGGAATAACCGGCAAAACGCACCCGGCGAAGGACTTGGCGTAACCCCGGATGGCACAGGCGAGTCGCTCAATGAGCTGACGCTCTTTCTTGAGGAACCCACCGCCAATGGTACTTGAGAGGACGTGAATTATCGCGATTGGAGCCCTCTTTACGCTACGAGCTTGGCGCCTGGCGCAGCTGCTTTATCGTAAAGATGTAGCTGTCGGACTCCTTTGGCTTGTGACAAGCGAGGCATTGCGCCTCGTTGAGTTCATTGTGACGCTTGCCATCTGCGGCGAAGAGCCCATAGTCCCAGTTCTCGTTGCGCAGCAAGAGCGGAATGTCCTTTCCCCAATCGCTGTGGGATTCCATCCCGGCATACGATTGCACCGGCCCTGCGATGTCTTTGCCCGCCGCGTCCTTGTCGGCTTTGTAGCTCACCTGCAATATCACCGATCCATTTGGTAGTTTCTTGCCGGCGCGGGCAGCATTGACCGCCACAGCGTTGGCGTAGCGTCTGGTCATAGTACCTTCTTCGATCGCTGTTTGATAAAGCGTGTAGCCTGCTGGGAAGGCTCGGGGGAATTGCATGCGGGAATGGATGGCGCTGCTTGCGGGGACGTGGCCAGAGACTTCAGAATTCGGTTCGGCCGACATGCTTGACCAATACGTCGCGAGGTCATGAATATTGGTGTCATTGAGCTGTGCGGCAATGACATTCATGAAGTCATTCTTGCGATCCTTGCTGCGAAAGGCCTTGAGTTGGGTCTCCAAGTAGGCTGGCTTTTGTCCCGCCAGATTGGGAATGGTCGGATTTAGACTGATGCCTGCCGGACCATGGCAGGCTCTGCAGGCGTTGACATTGATAGGTGTGTCCAGCGGACTCTCAGCCTGCGCGGAAAAGAATGCTATCAGAAGGGGTGGAGTGGCTGCGAGGCGAAGCTTAAAACAGATGGTCATGAACTGCTTCTAGTAGTTGGCACGTGTCTTGGAGACTGTCGAGCCTCGCACTTTATTCCAGCGGGCGTCGGAATAAATCTTCCGTCACTTGAGCCTTCACGGCGCGGGTCGGATTTGACCCTAAGAGTCGCCAGCTGCGGCAATATGCGAGCTACCTGACACATGGGCCTTCGCCGCTCGCCTGCGATTAGCGGTATTCGGATAGTCATCGTGGGCTTAATTTTCTCTCGATGAGTTCGCGTGCTGTGAGGCCAAACAATTCGTGCCAAATTTGGGTACCTATCGCGGCGTACGAAATTCCCTGCCGCACGGATGTCAAATGACTGTGCCGCCCGATTCTGAAGTGATCGCCCGAGTCACAGATCAGCAGGCAGGCCGATGCGACGACGTAGGTCCCTAAATCTGACGTCTGAGCGCAGCGAATCGAAGCCAGGCCGCAGCAGAATGGACGGATTAAACCGTGCGTCGTAGGCTTTATTCAGCCAGATCATGGCAAGATCTGGCTCGCCGAGCCCGGCGTAGATCAGCGCAATATTCTCATTTGCGGCATTTGATTCGGGTCGCATCTCTAAATCCTTCGCAATCTTAGCTGCCTCAGCCTTGCGCCCCGAGACCGCATAGGCGTATGCCAAGTTTGAGTCGAACACAGCTCGATGCCCCGCAATTTCGATTGCTTTTTGAAACTCGGCGATTGCCGCGTCGTACTGCCGTAGTTGCACGAGAGCTTGACCCAGTTCGAAGTGTCCGAGGGCGAAATTCGGACCGAGCGTCAGAGTTTTGCGGCTCTGCTGAACTGATTCGTCGAAGCGGTGCGCAATGCACAAGGCGTCGGCGACGTCGGCGCCGATGATCAAAGAAAGGGGATCCAGGCTTTCGGCTATTCGCAATTCATTGATGCCTGCGCCAATGTGGTCCATCAGCAATAGATGAAATGCGTACCAGTGATGCGCGGTCGCGTAGCCTGGGCTGAGGCCAATCGCGAGTTGATATTGCTCCTCGGCGCCTTCCCAATCCCAAGCATACAGATCCAAGACAAAGGCCAGCGACGTGTGAGCCTCGCTGAGGCTGTCGTTCAACGCCAGTGCCTGGTACGCGGCCTGCTTCGCTCGTGAGAAGGCTTGCGCAGGCGCCAGGATTCCATATTCCCAATCGCCCGACAGCGCGTATGAATCGGCGAGTCCTGCGTAGGCCTCGGCATATTTTGGTTCCGAGGCGATCGAGCTCTTGAAGTATTCGATCGCCTGCTTCAGGCCTTCGCGAGTTCGTTGGTTCCAGTAAAAACGTCCCTTCAGGTAATCATCGTAGGCCTGAACATTCACCGACTGTGTTTTCTGTAGTGCTGCGTGCTCTGTGCTACTCAAGGTAACGCGAATGCGGCTGGCGACCGCCTGGGCCACTTTGCTTTGCAACGCCAGCGTGTCTCCAAGATTGCCCTCAAAACTCTGCGCCCATATGTGCTCGTCGGCGGGCACACGAATCAGCTGAGCAGTGATACGAACTCGATCGCCGGAACGCAAAATGCTGCCCTCAACGACTGCCTCGACGTTGAGCTCGCGCGCGATCTCGGTCAGAGGTTTGTGCAGGTGCTTATAGCTCATCACCGAGGAGCGTGAAATGACTCGCAGTGCACGAATCTGCGCCAGCTGCGTGATCAACTCATCCGTCATCCCGTCAGCAAAATACTCCTGGGATGAATCTCCTGAGAGATTTTCCAGCGGCAGCACGGCCAAGGAACGAACCTGCGGCGCCGAGGATTTGGAAGCTGACGTCATGCGAAGCGCGGCCACCCATAGAGACAGAGCGACCGCCAGTCCAGCCAGTGCCCAGGCGGCGTGGCGCCATGACGTCCTCGGTGGCGCCACAGCGCGTGCGTCATTTGAATGGGTTGTTACGGGTTTCGGCGCGGCACTCTCGACAGGCGCTCGAGCCACGACGGCGACATCGGCGAGAAATCGATAGCCGCGGCGCGCGACTGTCTGAATGAAGCGGGGATTCTCTGCCGAATCGCCGAGCGCGTCTCTGGCTTTACTGACAGCCTTATTGAGGCCGTGATCAAAATCCACCACCGTCTGGGGCCAAAGAACGGCTTGCAACTCTTCCCGCGTGACCAATTCTCCCGGTCTCTGCAAGAGCATCGCCAGCAGTTGAAAGGGCTGCCCTTGTAAAGGCAGAAGCTTGCCTGCCTTGCGCAATTCGCGTGCATCGAGATCGGCTTCGAAAACGCCGAACTTCAAATATCTGGGCGGATGGGCGGGTTGCTGCATGACACCGATGTCCTGCTGGCGGCGGTGCGACTGTGTTCGGCGGATTCATTCTCCGGGTAGTGCGATTGTGGCACACACTTCGGCTTTCCGAATGCGAACGCTCCTAACTCTGTTTAGGGGACAAAAGCTCGTAAGATAATAATTTTATTGAATTAAATCGGGGATATCGTCTTCAGTGAGAGGAGATTGGCGATCCATTGAACGGGGTAGGGATATGCAGCAAAAGGTACTTGCTCTATCAACACGCTCGTCAAGCAGGCTCCCAAATGCACTCCCAAGAAGCAGGCACCGCAAATCGCTCGGAAGTACCCAGCGCTCCATTCCAAGACATACCCCCGACCCGAGGCTGTTCGCCTGACGCGGTGGCGCGTTTCAGCACCGTTGTCGCCCCGTATCTTGGAGACGCCTATGCCCTGGCGCGGTGGCTCACCGGTAGTGGACCGGATGCAGAGGATGTCGTGCAGGACGCCATCCTTCGAGCACTCCGTGGCATCGACAAGTTCGCAAACGGAAGCGCACGCGCCTGGCTACTCACCATCGTGCGAAACACGACGTATGACTGGCTGCGCAAGAATCGGTCGAGATCGATGGTCTTTGTCGATGATGTGGAAGAAATCGAAAGTGTCCAGCACGACGCATCAGACATCCGAACTCCAGAGACTGCGTTGTTGAAAAATGAGGAGGTAACGCTCGTCGAATCCGCGATTTTGGCACTGCCACTGCACTACCGGGAAACTCTGGTGCTGCGGGAAGTGCAGGGCCTGAGCTACCGCGATATCGCGGAACTCACCGGCATCTCGATCGGCACGACCATGTCGCGGCTGTTTCGAGCCAGACGTCTGGTCATTGAGCAGTTGAAGAACAACGGCGCGAGCGATCGATAATCGAATCGAGGTGCGATCAGTTATTGCTAGACTGCCGGCGCCGCGCGTTTATTCGACGGTCGGGTCCAAGCTCGGGGAGGCGATAGTATCGCGAGTTGGCTTCGGCGTTCGCCAGGCTGCGGCAGCTGGCAGCATTGCGGTAAGGACGTCGTCGCGCCGCACGAAATGATGAAAAAGCGCCGCCAATACGTGAAGCGCGATGAGGCAGAGCAAGCTGAAGCCGACGACCTTGTGCGCAATCAATAGCTGTTGCGCGAGCGGTCGATTTTTCTCGATCAAGGCGGGCAATTGCCTCAAGAAAAACAAGTTCGCGCGCTCACCACGGGCGTTAGTCTGCAAAAGCCCCAGGATCGGCTGCAGCAGCAGCAGGAGGTAGAGCGCGTATTCCGTTATTCTAGCCAAGGCGCGCATCGTCTCTGACATGTCACTCGGCCAATCGGGATATTTCGCGTTCAGACGCCAAGCCAAACGAAACAAGGTCAACAGCCACACAGTGAGACCAATCGATCGGTGAAGCTGCAGAAACGCGATATGTGATGCGCGTGACGTGGCAAGATCGATTAAAAACGCCAGCACGAAGACCGACAGCATGAAGGCTGCAGTCAACCAGTGCAGCACACGTGTACCTTGATCAAAGACGCCTCGATTCGACCTTTCTTCCACCTGCATCGTTCCGACTCCTTCGCACCAGAGAACATATGCTTTGGTGATGAGACTCTCGGCGATCTGTTCCTATTCCATCGCTGGATCCAACGGAATAAACGGCGATCGGAATAAGTCTGGTGAGTAAGGCCGAATATCAGGCAATAAGAGGTGGCAATGAGCATTCTTCCGCTAACCATCGTGACGAGCACACAGCTTCGGATTCCAGAACTTGAGCCCTGGTACGCAGATCCGCGCGATCCCGCCTTGACGGTAATGACCGACTTTCGCGAACGGGCATCGGTTACCGTTGCAGACACTGCGACTATCGATGACGCCTTGGAGCACATGAAACACACGGGTGTCCGTTGCGCATTCGCGATTGATGCACAGACCTCTGTCGTGCTCGGATTGGTTACTGCCTACGATATCGCCGGCGAGAAGCCGATGCAGTACATGCAGTCCCGAGCACTACGACGGCGCGAAGTTCTGGTCCGCGACATCATGCAGGAAATCTCGAGTTGCCGTGTTGCGGATATCAAGCAAATCGAACGCGCTACCGTCGGCGCCGTATCCAGTATGTTCATCGGCAATAGATTAACCCACGTTCCAGTTATGGAGACGGGCGAAACGAGGGAGCAACGCCTGCGAGGATTGCTGTCGGCGGCGAAGGTCAAGCGATTGTTGTCGCGGCCTGGATTGAACAGGCGCGTGGACCGTTACTCGCTGCTTGCATGGCAGTGACTACGCCGCGCCGAAGAACGCACCTTGCGGCGGCACCGAGCGGCAGCGGCGTGCCAAGCATTGAGTGAGGGAGTCCAAATCGATAGGCGCATTTACCTCAACATCACACTGAATCTCTGATCTTTTGGATGGTCGCCAAGGGTATTGACGGCGAGTTCGCCCGTTTCTGCATTCCAGCTAAAAGGCTTGCCGTCGATCGGGTGAGTGGACCACTCGGGATGGGCTTTGAGAAATGCGGCGACATCGGATGTGGCGATGTGTTGGCGCTTTAGTTGAAAAGCCAAATAGACCAGGCGTTGATGCGCGGCGACGTCATAGGCGCGCAAGGAATAGCTGTCCTTTTGGGAGGCGGACAGGCTCGCGAGAATCTTGCCCATCGGGTTATAAATGTAGGATGGAGATAGGTGTGGGCCGTCTTTCTCCAGCCAGTCTTCGTAGGTCTGGCGACTGCGTTGGTATTCACTGGACTCGGAATCGGCGACAGCGATCCGACGGGCGGTGAACTCGACGTCCATGTTTTCTGTGGCATTGGGTTTGAAGAAATGGGCTTGGAAGGCGCTCCAAGCTCTAGTCGGCCAATTTGAGGATGCCGATGTGCCGACCATTTCATTGGCCGCGGTGATCGTGCCGTAGAGAGTCGCCCGGGCGCGATATTCTGCGGCGAAGGCATTGCCGATCCGGTAGTCCGCGGGGTCGAAGGGTAGGAGCATCGGATCGAGCAGGTCCTCGAGAGGACTTGAGTTGAAGCTCGGATCGGTTATCAAGTCCGTGAGCAGGATCATGTCACCGTGCAGGAAGGCGACAGAGAGCATTTTGGATATTTGGGTGCCGTCACCTTTGAGCACGGTGCGCCACATTTGGAAATCGCGCTGTAGATCGGCCAGCGCTTCGCGTTGTTGGGCGGAAGTACCGGTTTGAATTCGATTGGCGACGTCGCTCAAGAAAACAGTTCGAATTTGCGGGGTCGAGAACACCAAGGGAGCCATGTAGCTGGGATGTGCTGTTTCGTAGTATCCGTGCAAGTGATGCAGGGACAGATAGCGTTGGTAGAGTTGCTGGTTGCCGGCGACTATTGCGGCGATCTCTTGGCGGTGGCTTTTGGTGCTGGCCAAAATCGAAGTTGATCGTGTGGACCCCAGTTCCAGCTTACCGCTAAATTTGAGTCTTCTTGCACCCCAATGGTTGTCCAGGCTAAAGACGGTATCGGGATTTAGTCCTGCGGAATCGAGCGCTTTGTTGTACGCGTCGATTCGCTCCTGACCCAATTCGACAATGGGACGTTCGCCGGGGCCCTCCATCCCGGCCATGGCGAGGTAGATGTTCTCCTCAGGTCGATAGGGGTTCGGCGGTGGTGTTAGCAGCCCCTTAGCTTGGGGGCTCAATGGAACGTCAAAGGAATTGACGATGAACAGTACCGCCATGATCAACACCACAACGGTAATCAAGCCGATGGCGATCTTGGCGGATATTTGCGCGATCCTGGCGATTCGAGACGTCCCTGGCATTGGCGGAAGCTACGATGCCGATGGGAACGGAGTCAACCTGAAGAGCCCAATCCTGTAGAGTTCGCGAACTCTTACAGCCGAGGAAGAGCACACACCCCGGTCCGCAAGGAACGTGGATCGTCTTCCAGAAGGCTGCATCGTCGATTTGCGCAGCTAGTTCATTCTTCGGTCATGTGATGCGCTGCGTCTTGATTGAGGACGAGAAAAGGTCATAGTTCCATTCGAATCGATGAGTTGATATCAAGCGGTCGCAAAGCGCGCCGCTTCCCCTAGTTGTTCGCGTAACGGAGAAAGTCATGCTCAAAGTCGGATTGCTGGTTCAATTGCAGGCGAAGGCTGGAAAAGAGAAAGTTGTGGCGAAATTTCTGGCAGACGCGCTGACGCTCGCGAATCAGGAGGCCGAAACCTTAGTGTGGTTCGCTCTGCAGATGGGACCATCTACGTTTGCTATATTTGATGCGTTTGCGGACGATGCGGGACGTAAAACTCATCTCAGCGGTCCGATTGCTGCCGCGCTCATGGCGAACGCCGCAGACTTGCTCTCTCAACCGCCAAAAATCGAGCAAGTGGACGTGTTGGCCGCCAAGATTCCGGGATAACAGGAGGACGTTTTGTTAGCTCCGCGCCGTGTTACATTTTGGCGATGAACGCCACAAATGGGCCGAACGATGCTGATTCTGACCAGACGGATGGGCGAAGCACTCATGATCGGGACTGAGGTTACGGTCACCGAAGTGTACGACAGGGTTCAGATGGAAAAGGCGAATAGCGATCGCGAATGAGTGTGACTCCGCCGCTAAGTCATGAAACTTGGCGCGCGCTGCCGCTCGACGAAGCCGTCGCTTTGTTGTCAGTGGCTTGCACACCCTGGTGGGTCGCCGGCGGTTGGGCGGTGGATCTTTATTTGGGGAAGTCACCCGAGCGCACAAGGATCTCGATATCGGCATATGCGTCAAGGGTGCGCGCTGCATTGTCGTCCTGGGAGATCATTGAGGCTAAGGGCGGTGTTCTTTCAGGTCCGTCTCGTATCCTGGCTGTCCGAAGTGAGCTCCGGCCGTCCAGACCACGTTCACGGTAAGGACATGGCGGCAAAAACCGCCGGGCTGCGGGCCCGCGATGTGATCTTGCATTCGTATGACGGTCCGGAATTTAGAGGTCACGTAGGAACACGGGGATCTGTGGGAATTATCTGAGCGAGGGTCACGGCGAGCACGCCTGTTAGTTTAGGGACGAAGAATGCAGCATGCTCGAAATGGGTCAACCGACTCGCGGTGGTAGCAGTTGCGTCCCAGATGAGCTGAGCGCAACCAACCTAATAAGGAGCCTCCCATGCTATCCGACTTCACCCCGTCCGCCACGATTGCCGTCAAGAACCTCGAGGCTGTGCGATCTTTCTATGAAGAGATCCTTGGCTTCAAGCCGATCGGGTCGACACTGCGCGGGGCCCAAGCCTTCAGCGTAAAAGGCGGGACTGTGGTGATTTACGAGAGCCAGTTCGCGGGCACGAATAAGGCCACTGCAGTGACCTGGACCCTCGGCGAGCACTTCAACGACATGGTTACTGCGCTCGACGCAAAGGGGGTTCCATTTGAGCACTACAAATTCGCGGGCGTCGTGCTCGAGGGCCATGTGCATGTGGTGCAGGAGGGTGGCCCGAGCCGTGTCGCCTGGTTCAAGGACCCGGATGGCAACCTGCACAACTTGAACAACGGGAACCTCGGGTGAAGCGTCATTTGTGGGGGTGGATCGCATGTGTTTTCCGGGTCACTGTGAATGCATTGTGCTGCGCCCGCGACGCTACGCTTTCCCTGCTTCGCTGCGGTCTAGCCAGTGCATTCATGCACTGACGTTCGCCGGCGTGCGGCTCACCCACGGGTTTCTGTCTTCGCCGCTCGCTGGCTTATTGTAGAATGCCGCTCGGCGCTCAAGCGCCATCCCCGTAGACGACAAGAGTTTGATTCATTAATGCGATTTAATTGCGACAAGTGTCCGGGCTATTGCTGTAGCCATCCGCGAATTGCGGTGAGTGATTTCGATATAGCGCGCCTGGCGAAGCACTTCGGAATCTCTGAGGCTGACGCGCGTAAGCGCTTCACCTACCGATATACATTTCAAGATACGGTCGACGAACAAGTGCTGCGGCATCAGAAGGACTCGATCTATAAGTCCGTTTGTAAATTATTCGATCGCGATACGCGAAAGTGCTCGGTGTACGAGGCGAGGCCTAATGTATGCCGGAAGTACCCGTACGGCAAAAATTGCGGGTATTACAGCTTCTTGAAGTTCGAGCGGGACTTCCAGGACGATCCGGAATTTGTACCTTCCTGAGGCTCTTAGGAGTGACTAGCCATGGATGGCGTGATGTCGCCCGAACGGCCCGGCCGACGAAGAAGACCCCCGACGGATTTCCGTCATTGCGGGTTGCGTGGCTACAATGGCGCATTGATAGCGATCGAGGTGCGAATGACGACGCAAATCCGCATCGTTAAAGGCGACATCACGACTCTCGACGTCGATGCGGTCGTCAATGCGGCGAACTCGTCGTTGTTGGGAGGTGGCGGGGTGGATGGGGCGATTCACTATGCTGCTGGGCCGGAGCTTTTGGAGGAGTGTCGACGGCTCAATGGGTGTCCGACCGGGGAGGCGCGTATCACCCGTGGCTATCGCCTTCCGGCGCGGTGGGTCATTCACACCGTGGGACCGGTTTGGAAGGGTGGCAATCGGAATGAAGCGGCTTTGCTGGGATCGTGTTATGAGAATTCGCTTAAGTTGGCAGTGGAGAAGAATCTGAAGTCGATAGCCTTTCCGGCGATCAGCACTGGTGCCTATGCATATCCGTTAAGAGAAGCGACTGAGATCGCTATTCGAAGTGTTCGCGAGTTTACATGCCGATCGGAGGCGTTGGATGAAGTGGTGTTTTGTTGTTATTCAGGCGAACACTTTGCCGTTTATAAGAAGCTCATTGCGCAGAGTCCCGAGTAAGTCGCCCGCTTGCTGGCTAGCGCCTTGCGGCGCGTTTTGCTCGATGTTACCGCGGGCAGGAGAACGGTGAGATTTCGTAGGTCAGTTGCTTGTTGCGAAGGGGCCCGACGCGGGAACAAACTCGCCGCTCCGGCAATCACTCCTTTGGCAAACGCCAAAACATCGCAATGTCGGTCCACGCGTCGATGGGTGCTTCACCCGGCGCTTGGATAAGAGAATAAAGAGATGGAGGAGTGAGGGGACCGCGACTTAAGGAGGAGATATGGGGATTCGAATTCTGTTCGTTTTTGTCTTGCTGACTTTCGGTTGCTTCGCAAATTCGGCGGACGCACCTATGCCGTGGGCGTTTGTGAACGGGTCGGCAAACGGATATTCGATCAAGCTGGAATCGGCGTCGCCGACGCCTGGCACGCGGGTAACCGTCGGCCAAACTGTAGAATTCAAAATCACAGCCTCGTATCGGTTATCGATTGCAGACAACGGCGCGATCCTCATGATCGTTCAAGACGAGACGGATAAGAATCTGTTGGCCGATAAGAAACAGCCGAGTCAACCTGTAAATCGCGGCAAAGGTACGGTGACGCTAACCGGGAGTTTGGTCGTGCCGGCGGGCAGCAATGAGGTTCGTCTATTCATCCCGCTGGTTCCCGGCGGCATCAGCCACACGAGCGGTGAATTGGTGGTCCGGTATCCGGTAACAGATCCCAAAGCCTCATCGGGAATCGGCTATCCGTCTGTCGCGGCGGCACTTAGGGACTTGCACTCGAAACCGGAGGTGATATTTCGGGAGGAGAGCGGATGGATCATTGCGGAAGATAGGAGTCATTACACCTTGTGGTCGTTTGCGATGGAAGCTGATCCAGCGTATCCATCGGCGGTTAAAAGAACTGCTGTGCAAGAGACCGGCGGCAGCGTGACGATGAACATGAATATCCTGTGTGAAGCGAAACAGGATGCTTGCGACAAATTGGTGGCTAATTTCAATGAATTGAATGAGCGCGCGCGGGACTCGCTCCAAAATAAGTAGTTGTTTCTAGAATTATGTTGCTACTGGATGTTCCGCGCTGTCCCAATTGCAATTCAGAAGTCGCGCTCAAGGAGTTATGGGACGCGGCGCCCAAGAACCATGGTGGATCAGTAATCGTCATGCCCGTAGGAATAGCATGCCCCACCTGCGGGGTTAAACTCAAAGTGCTGCAGGGTCGCGTCCTGTTGGCTTTGGCATTCGCGTTTTTTTTCCGTTTGCAGTCGTTGTCGCCGTGGCATTCATGACCCATCAGTAAAGAGGGACGCTGCGAAGCGCAACTCGGCGCTGTCGCGCCAAGAGAAGATGGCCTCCAAGGGTGAAGTATCGAGGGTCGCGTTATTCACGCGCCAATTGCTACAAGGAAGTAGCAACGGACGGAGTCCGTGAGGCGACTCAGAGTCACGCCTCTGAGTCGCCGGTGCCGGGCGAGGGCATGGAGCCCGAACAGCCCGGCCAGACGAAGAATACTCGTGCGGCTGAGCAGCCAGACTAGCTGAGCCACTGATGCGCAACGACTGCCTTGGCGAAAGCGATCGCTGACATGTTCGGGTGGGACTGCAGCGCGAAGAGATATCCGAGGGCGCCCAAAACCAAGCCGTTGATGGCGAGAGCGGCTGCAAAGGCGGTGAGTTTGGAAGAGAGGGTGTTCATGTGTGTCTCCTGAGCAAGTGGTAGTCATCCTTCGATGGCGGAATCTTGAGCGCGATCCTGCAGGTGTTCACGCGATATTCGGCGAGTGATCCGCAATTCCCGGTGAATGACCGGTCGGTATTCACCGGGAAGTCTGCGTCGCGGCCCAATGGCCCGGCCGAAGTAGAAGGGACACCGCGAGGCGCGGTGAGTGGAGCGCATGACACGACTTCGTGCTCGTCATTGCTTCATGGCTAGTTAAACGGAAGAGAGCCGGCGCGCTGCCAAGAGAGGAGGTCTCCCAGAGGAGCGACGTGAGTACGGCCATCAGGTCCGGAACTGAGCAAAATCCGCGCTTCAACCTGCAGATACCGCGTTCTGGGGAGAGCGAGGCTGCGCGTGCGATGAGGCAGAAGGCAACAGGGCCGGCACTGCGAGGATGAGAATCTGCGAAGCATGACGCGCTCTTCGCAGTCGTGCGATGAGCCGTTAGCAAGTATCATTGAACCATGATGTCCTTCCTACCTGTTTCCAGATTATTGAGTTCCATTGCGCGTATTACTCGTCGTGCCCCATTGGCGCTGCCGTTGCTGGCTATCTTGACTTGCTCCGGATGTATCTCGTCGAAGGGCCGAATCGAGCCCGTGGACGACCCACCGATGGTCGCAGATATCCCTCCAGCACCCCTGTTGCACGATGCTCCGATGGCTGCGAGCGAGGCCAAGAGCGAGGGTGACAGTGAAGTTCCGGTGGCCGTCGCCGAGTCGGAACAGCACGAGGCGCCGCCTAAGCCGGGAGACTTGCTTGAATTGATCGTCACGGGGCGCACGCGCGATCTCGTCATCCGCGACTTGGTTGCCGAGGGCCAGGCGCAGCTGCGCGATGTGCAACTTCAGTACGTCTTTACCGGCAAGGCCGGACATGAGGTGCTGCGCGGCCGGCCGGTCGCCTTCGCGTTGTGGAGCGAGGCGCAGAAGAATTGGACCATTGCCCAACTGGAGATCCCCCGCCCACCCGTGAAATGGAAGCCTGGCCGCGGGGAATTACCCTTCACGCTGCGTACTCCCGGAATTGAGGCGCGGCACGTCAAGGGAACGGGGGCCGAGCGGCTCATGTTCACATTTTCGCGCGGTGGCGAGGAGCTGAAGGTGTACGGCCGCAAGTTCCCGGTGTTCGACAACACCCTCATCAAAAAGAAGCGCTGGCGCGAGGCGGCAGGCGCCGCACGATCCATTGTCTACTTACCCTTTACCCGCGATACCCTCGACCCGCGCCTCACTGCCGGCGGCAGGGACTTCCTGCTCGCCACCGCACGGGGCGCTATGGACGAACTTCGCGAAGCGAGCGTGCCGAGCGCGGCCTTTCCGGGCGAGCTGCTCGCGGACGTGATCCCTGCGGAGGTCATTGCGACGCTTGCGGTTATCGAACAGACCGACGACGAGGACTTCCTCGATAAGGGCAGAGTTGCATTCGATGAAGTGCTCAGCCAGTACGGACTGAAGCGCGAAGAAGCGTATCGCTATAGCGTCTCGAGCGCAAAGGCGCTGGGCCCGATGCAGTTCACCGATCGGCGCGGCCATGGCACCTATTCGTTTGTCGTGCGCAGCTGTCGCGGCGCGCAGTTGGACCCCAACTTCGAGCGCGGCTCGACCCGACTGCGCAACGCCATGAAGGCCGCCGTTTGCCTGCTGGACATCGAACTGTCACAGATGAATAGTGAAATCCGCACCGCCTATCGCGCTAAACCCGATGTGCTCGGCATCTTCCCCGTCGCTGCCTACAATGGCGGTGGACGCAACGTCGCCAAGCTGTATCGCGCGCTCAACCGGATGGGTGTCCAACTTGCCGCATTACGGCGAGCGGGCCAGCTGGCACCGGGATCTGCAGTCGTCTGCCCCTGTGTCTGGCGCGAGGAGGGCTCTTTGGTGCAAGCGGTCAGCATTCCACGTTACAACAGGGAAAATAGCGGCTACATCGAAAAGTATCAAAGCATTCTCAGTCTGTTCGACTGACGGACGTCTTAGGCCGATGAGTTCTTGTCACGGGAAAATCGTTCTGAAGCTGATCCCAAGCCCGGCAACCAGTGGTGTTGCTTTGGTCCCCCAGACGATGAGTCCGCTGCTCGCATTTGTTCCGATAAGCTGCATACCGTTGCTAAGGGAAGCATTGAGAACGAATCCATTCGCGCCAGGGCTTGCCAGCACTCCATTAGTCGACACGCGTGCCCCGAATAGCGAAGTGCCGACGCTGCTCGACTGTTCCCAGACAAGCCAATACTGACCACCCAAGAATGCAGTGCTGATGCGTTGGGCGCCCAATGTGGGATCCGAGGTCACGATGATTCCCGGTTGGGTGGACGTGCCGTCCAACAGGACACCCGAGGGAGATACGCGATTTGCCGACACAGTGACTCCGCTGCCAGGAAGGGCGCGAGAGTCCAGATAAGTCACCAGATAGTTTGCTCCATCAAACGCTACGGTCGGCCTCGCTTGTGGCAAGAAATTACCCGGCAGCGACGAGGTGTCCATTAGTCTTAACGGCGAGGTGTCTAGCACGCTTCCCGCGGGCGATACTCGAGCGGCGTTTAGTCCCAAGGTCGCGGCGGATTGCAGTTCCTCCCACACCGCCAAATAATTGGTCCCATCGAAGGCCAGGGCAGGGGACGCCTCCGTTCCGCCAGGCGGTGCGATGGGGAAAGGCGACCCAGCCGGGAGGCCGGTACCTGAAGCAAGGTATTCACCGAGTAATTGCGGGCTGTTGGTGTTCGAGTATGGCAAATAAGCGAGTAGATAGTTCGTTCCGTCAAAGGCGATGGCGAACGACGAGCCTGCGGAAATCGCCGGCACCACCGTGACCGGCGTACCGAGTATCGCGCCCGATGGCGAAATCCGGACTGCGGCCAAAGTATCCGGCTGTCCCCCCGGGTTCAGGTCAGGAACATACACGACGAGATAATTCGAGCCATCAAAGGCGGCGACCGCCAGCTGCGTCGTTGCGGCAACCGGGCTAACTGATGGCGTGATGTCGAAAGTCTTGATGAGTGTACCGTCTGGAGCAAGCAGCGTACCCACCCAATTCATTGCTGATCCATCAGCGGGAGCATGATGAGTAACCAACAAGAAGTTAGTGCCATCGGAGGTAACTGCGGCAATAAAGTCGGCAAGATTCGTGCTCGAAGCCGTCAGGACCTTGGGTGGTCCAAAGCCGTGGGACTGGCCATTGACTACATACCCCTTCAAATCATATGTGGTGGTCACCGACGTTCCGGACGCGTTCGCGACCGACATCTCTTTCACCTGGCCTATCCCGGGTGCGAACCACACCGTATCCGTCCCCGAGACCGGTATCGATTGACCGCCATCAAGTGCAGTCCCGTTAAGTGTGGTCACTTGCTTCATGGCATTGGCATAAGTGCCCGCTGGCACGCTGACCGTCTCGAGTCCCGAGTTCACGATCGTCTGAGTGAGATTCAACGTGATCGCGTTGCCGGCAGCATCCTTGCCAAAGGCCAGATTCTTGCCCGTGATGCTTGACACCGTGCCGGTGGTCACGGGAAACAGCAGTTGGGGGTACGGAATGAGCAGCGGTGTAATGGTATCGGCGGGATCGCTTGTGCCGAAGTAGGTGGCCCCGCCGGCACTGCTCGTGTAGTACTGATCGATGGGGGCGGCGGCGGTGGATGAGTCGCTGCGTGTCACGATCGTGGCGAGCTGCCCTTGGACAGTCTTCGTACCATTGACGGCGGCGGTCACGTCGAAGATCAGCGAGGGAGTATTGGTGCTCGAATCAGTTGAGTTATAGAGCCATTGATTGCCCTCAGCGAGCGGGAAATACGCCATCGTGTCCCCGGGACCGGTATTCGGCGCAGAACCATTGCCCGTGACGCTCGGCCCAGGAGGTGGTGAGGATCCACCGCCACCTCCGCCTCCACCGCAAGATTCTAGAGATGCAGCCAGCACTAAGATCAGCGCAATGCTGGCGATTAGCCGTGGTCCACAGAACTGAAGTTTCCAACCTAGTCGAGTTGCGCGGTTACCCACTAATGATCCTTGCCTGGTGATGTGGCTAGACAAGCGATTTGGAAAAGTTTATCTCAATTCCGAGCGAACAGCCCTGAAATCAAACCAATCATGATGATTTTTGCCGCTTGTAAAACGTGAAATTGCTATCTCTCTTGAACATAAAACGGACCTTCAGCGCGGTTGTCAGATTCGCCTCATTTCCCTTCCTCATGTTGGCTCACCAGAGCATTGAGATCTCGGAAGTTAACTTCGACTGTGCGAGCATCTGAAAACATCCAAGTGATGGCATTGGAGCCTTTCTGATCCTGAGGCGCAATCGCCTGAAGGTCGGGCCTTAAATTGCGACAGGATGTCGCAACGGATTGAAGGGCGCTTCGTCCGAAATCCGGAAGGCGACAGCACCAATTCATTCATGTGTTCGCTGAGCTTTTCAATACATCATCCCGGCAGGCCTCCTGATTGGGACGACCGTCGGATATTTCAAACAACGACAATCGGGTGCGTTATTTGCTGTTGCTCGGGCGAACCCGAAGCCGACCATCACGTCGATGAGTTGGCGGGACTTTGAAAGATTGGTGGGTGAGGTCTTCCGTCGGCAAGGATTTACGGTCTCGGGATTTGGGGGTCAGGGTCCGGACGGGGGCGTTGATTTGGGACTGACGAAAAATGGACAGCGCTACTTGGTGCAGTGTAAGCATTGGCGCAAGCGGCAGGTCGGGGTCACGGTTGTGCGGGAATTGAACGGGGTAGTGTCGGCGCAAGGCGCGCATGGCGGATTTGTTGTGACCGGTGGGGAGTTCACCCAGGAGGCGAGACACTTTGCCAATGCCTGTGGCATCAAATTGATCGATGGACCCGCGTTAGAGGACTTGATTGGAGAGATCCCCAGGACGAAGTCGGCAGCGGATTTGAGTGTTGCGGTGGCCGCCGAACCTAATCCGATGTGCCCGCAATGCGGGACCGCCATGATTCAACGGACAGCGAAGAAGGGCCAGTTTGCGGGGCAGCCGTTTTGGGGATGTGGTCGGTATCCGAAGTGTACGGGGATTTTGAAGATTTCTTGAGGCTGTCGCGATGACAAAGAAACCTTCGGCGTGGGCGTAAATCACGTGGCACAATTCCAGCAGAGGCCAAGACCGGCTCCTGGCCCCGAATATCAATAAGAAGAAGGACCGCCAGCGATGAACATCCCCCGAGTTGTTTGCGTGTTCTTTCTTGTGGCCCTCGCCAGCTGCGCCAACAACGGCCCATCGGGCTTGTCATCCTCTCAGCACGCGCAAATTGCGCAAATCGACCTTTCCCTTAAACTGGTGTCGCAACGTCAGTTTGCTGAGGCTGAGGGCATTATCCAGCCGATCATTCACGGCAAGGATTTCGGTCGGCTACCAAGCGCTGAGCAATATCGGGCGTTGCTGACGGCGGCGAAGCTGGCCTTTACGCTGAAAGAGCCGAAGCTGGAATATGAGAGTCGGGTTCGGCTGTTGGCTCTGCCGGAGGCTACAGCGGATGACCGGATGTCGCGGTTAAACGCGGCGAATCGGCTCAAAGATACCGGCGAAATAATCGTCAGTCTCACGGATGTGGTGCAAAAGAATCCAGAAAGCCTGGATAACCTTAACTATCGATTCATCCTTCGAGTGTTAAGCGACGCCGAGAAGCAGTTGCCTCACGGTGAGGCGCTGCCGCTGATGCAGGCACTGTACGCGGCGCACTGGAAGGTGGTCTGGGGTCAGGAGCCGAGTGGCACTTGGCAAGATTTTGCGTTGCTGCTGCTCGAACAAAATCGGTTATCTGAGGCCATTGATGTTTCTACGCATGTAACCGACGAATATTCTCTTATCTCCATGCGAGCGGATCGGCGCTTCGACGCGATTACCGTAGCCAATCCAGCGCAGTTTGACGTGGATGCGGCGATTAGGAAAAACCTGGAGCATTTTCAAGCGGTGGCGGAGCGGACGCCGAAATCGTTGACGCCTAAGATGATCGTCATGCACCGCTTACTGGAGGAGCAACACTATGGCGCCGGACTGGCTGCGGCCGATGGTTTGGTGGCGGAGATTCGATTGCACGCGGAGCCTAAGCAGTGGTACGACGACTTCGACGACCAGTACGTGTGGATACTCGATACCCGCTCTCGATTGCTGCGGCGACTCGGCCGGTGGGATGAGGGCGTTGATCAGCTGGCTGCGGCAAGCTGGGTGCCCGAATGGGAAGGTAAGAACGTTAGCCAGGTCATCAATTTGGGGGAACTCTATTGTGACTTGGGGAACCCTAAGGATGGGCTGGGTACGCTGGTTCGCCTGGGTTTGGAAATGAGTTCTTATGGACACATGCAGGAGGCCGATGTGCGCCTCGATGCCGCTATCCAACTGGGCGACGCTGCGGAAAAAGAGAAATGGCTCGGCTTTATCAAGGAACACCGGCTCGACGCGCCTCGGACCTATGAAGATGCGTTGCTGCGGATGAATGATCTCGATACCGCTGCGAGATGGTTGATCGAGCGGCTGGAGGACAAGGATTTGCGTTCCGCGGCGCTGTTGACCGTTCAGGAGTATGCGGTGCCGCGCGAGACTGCGAGACAAGCGGAGTTACGGAAGCGTAGACGCGAGATGAGAGCGCGGACGGATGTGCAGGCGGAAATTAGTAAGGTGGGGAGGGTAGAGAAGTACAATTTGGAGGCGCTGGGTCAATAGGTAGTGGAGCGAACGGGGAGGATAGCGGCTGATGGATGCGCCTGTTCTAAGCGAAGCTCCCCTAAGCTCGTTCGCGATCGAGCCTGGTTGCATTTTGTTTTCTCCGAGCTGACGGAATTGGAAGAAAGGATTCAGCACACATTGGGCAATATGTGGACGCGGTGCGCACTGGTCGTAAGTGCCAAGTCAGGGACTTTAGTCGTGTTGCAGTCAACGTCTCGGCCCATATCGAAGGACTTGATTGAGGGACAGCCTCGTGCTGGTGTCCAGATAATTAGTATTGACGAGGTCCGGACTGGCTTTGACGGTTATATAGCGTTCCGCTCGGTTCGGCCGAAGTTATCTCAGAACAGCGATGAGCGTCTCTCAGCTTTCGCCTTGGCGAACCATGGCTTACCTTTCAACTTGAGCCCGTACTACGCGCTACGTGCGGCGAGACGGCGCAACAAGGAAGGGAATGGGAAATCGTATTACTGTACGGAATTGGTGGCGGCGGCTCTCCAACATATTGGCGTTCTGGCGATACCACCGGTGAGGCGATCGGCGAGCAACTACGTACCGGGCGATTTCGCCGAATTGTCGCAAGATCTGTGCTTAACTGGTGACCACGGCTTTGCTCAGCAGCGGACATTTCGCGCGCCAATCGCTCTCGGCGTGACTTGAGCTGAGCTTAGTGGCGGCGAGGAATGGCGGCGGCACGTTGAACAAGGAGTTATTCGTGAAGTTATTCATCACTGTTCTTACTGCTGCCTGGCTAATGTCAGGTTGCTTGACTAACCCTCCGGAGCAAGACGGCACTGACGTTGGGCATCGAGATCCGCGCACAGGCTTGTGCCACGACGCCACGCCGCCGCCGTGCCAGCCTCCAAAAGACTAACGGGAATTGGTGGCGCGGCGCCACAGCGACAACGGGAATAAAAGTAAGGCAGACGCCGCGAAGTGTGACTTCGCGCTGGCGATTTCTGGGAGCGGTGTCAAAACGCCTGCTTCATCTCGTCGCTCTTCTCGCACTTACCTATCATGCGCACGGTTTGGCCATCAGATACCCCTGATATGTTCAGGCTCCCAGTGATGCGATCGATGGTGTATTGAAACTCGCTGCGGGACTCATGTCCGCCGGCACTTTCTGCTGACATAGTAGTTGCCTTCCGGGTTCGTGTACAGATGGCGCATCCGTTCGTGGATGGCCTTCACTGTTTCTTTTAGCCTTCACCGTCGTCGAGCGAGGGCAGGAAGCCCGAACGCGAGACCAGACGGAGAATGCAGCTCGGGTCGAGGCAATAGACTACATTTTCGAAGACGTCGCTCGCAACCGCGGAGATTCCGTCGCGGTGTTTAAGAGCGTCGAGAGCGCCGCACTTCAGTGGTTGTAAGTGCCAAAAAAGGCTGGTGGAGCGTGGCGGCGAACGGCTGGCCAGACGGAGTAGACTCTACCAGACGCACAAGGAAAAACAAAAAATGACCGAACACCGCGCTCAAGCATATGGCTTGCTGCTTCTTAGATTGACACTGGGTTCGCTTTTCATCGCTCATTTATATTGGAAGTTCTTCATTCTTCCTGGTGGTACTGCGCGCTGGTGGTCAGGGCTTGAGGCCAACGGATACCCTTGGTTTGTGCCGTGGTATGTGATATCGGCTGAATTTGCCGGCGCGATCTTTTTGATCCCCGGCATCTACACGCGATATGTGAGCCTCTTTTGTATACCGCTGATGCTTGGCGCCGCGCAGTTTTGGATAGTGCGCAAGGGCTTTTATTTCACGTCCGCCGGCGGCGAGCTGCCTGCGATCTGGAGCGTCCTACTTCTGGTACAGGCGTTGGTCGGCGATGGGCCTTATGCGGTGAGCCTTGGCACGCTATCTTGGCAAAAGCCGCGGCATCTTCAGAACGAATTACGGTGATGGCAACGGCGCTGCGCCTCGCATTCATATTCTGGATGGTATGCCCGTTTCTGTACTTTATGACGGCCGGCGCAAATATCTTCACAGTCCCCAAGCTTCGCGACAACGGCGCGATGCTCGGCCAGATTTCTTTTATATCGGGGATGTTGTGTGTGTTCGTCATGGGGCTGTTCCACGGTTTGCTGTTGCCGCTGGCGCTGTGCGGTTGCATTTTCGCACTGTGCTCCGTGCTGCTTTATGAGTGGTCACGGCGCACAGCAGTTGATCGGAGCTTCTATATTGGATTGGCTGGTGAAGTCCCGCCGGCGGTATGCGGCGCTGGTCCTTACCGTTATGTGCGGCACCCATTTTATTTGAGCTACATGGTGGCGTTTCTGGGTGTGGCGGTCGCCTTTCCGTCGCTCGTTGTCAGTGGGGTGTGCTTGCTCAATATTGGATTGCTTGTGTATATGGCGATGGATGATGAGCGGGTCTTGTTAGGCAGCACATTGGGCGCGGACTATCGAGCATATCGCGCGCGGGTGGCGATGTTTGTGCCGCGATTTAGGAGACGGTAGATAGTGGTGAAAATGTTAACAAGTGGTAACCCACTCGCGCTAGGTCAACGCGCACTGCGGCCGCCCGTTCCATCTATTGAAGGTTCATCATAGAAGGATCGCCATCATGAACAAGTTGTCATCCGTTGCGCTGAGTGCCGTCCTTGTCATTGCAGGTGTGGGTGCCAGCGTCTCGGCAGAAGCAAGCTCTTACGCGAGTGTGGCTTGCCCTGGTGGCGCTGTGGTCGAGCGGACTGGTTATGCGCGACCGTTCTATGCTTGGGATTTCTTTGCGCGCGGTCGGTATTGGCATCACGGGTTTGAGCGAGGACGATATGAGCGTTTCCACCGCGATCACTGGGACCGTCGCTAACACTTAAACATTATCGAGAGTTCTTGATCTCCGTAGCCATTCCAAGGAAGGTTTCCAAATGCAATTGCAATCGTTTGCGTGCGTTGTGCTGGCAGGCCGCGCCTATTTAGTTTTTCTAGGGCTGGCAGCGCTCGGGGGCTGTGCATCCTCGAAGTGGGGTTGGGCCTGCGCATGAGGCTGGACAAGGTACCGGTGACGGCATTGTCGGCGACACTCTCTCCTGATCCTGGGTTGGCGCCGGGCAAGTCCGGGCGCCTCATCATAACGGCCACTACGAGCGATGCGAAGCAATTGGTCACGGTTGGGGTGGGTCACGGCAACGTGCTCTTTGATAGCTTCACGTTTACGGCGACCACGGTGACGGTGAATAAAAAAGGTGTTGTGTCCTTAGCGGCAGATCCGCGCGCTAGCGAAGGAGCAATGCCACATATCCAAATCGCGGTGATCGGTCATCCTGAGGTGACCGCTGATTTAAGTATCCCGGTTCGTTATGACGTGGCATTCGTCGCAAATTTTGCTGGAAGAGCGGGACTCAAAGGCATCGATGGTTTGGACGGCCTCGCAGGTAGCAGTGGAAGCGACGGCTCGGTTGATATTAGCAATCCGTCCGCCGGACCGTCTGCCGGCGGCCAAGGAGGCGACGGAACCAATGGAGAGGACGGTCGCGATGGCGACCCGGGCCAGCCGGGAGGAGCGGTGCATGTTTGGATGACGCTCAAGGGCGGAGATCATCCAATGCTGCAGGTACGCGCGGCGAGCAAAACTCATACGCAGCTATTTCTCATCGATCCGAACGGCGGCAGTCTGACGGTAAACGCCAGCGGTGGGGCGGGGGGCGCCGGCGGATCAGGCGGCAGGGGCGGTCGAGGGGGTTCTGGTGGAAGTGGGTTTCCTCCTGGGTTTTCTGGGCAAGATGGTCGAGATGGATTTAGCGGCCACGCAGGCTCTGACGGTGCGGCAGGAACCATTGTCGTGTCCGTCGACAGTCAAGCGGAGCCATACTTGAATAAGCTGCAGCTGATTAATAAGAACGGTAGTGGTGGTCCGGGCCCGAAACCTGAGATTCGGATTGAGGCAGTTGCGCCGATTTGGTGAGAGGCGGGCTGCGGTCGAAGCCGGCAGGGAGAATAGCGGTGTGAGGATGAGACCGCGAATAAAGGAGATTCGGAGTAAGGCAGACGCCTCGGTGTTGCCGCGCCAAGAAAGGAGGTGTTATTCGGCGCTTCGCGCCTCACCCTTCGCTGCCGCTCAGGGCCGCCCCGCTTCGGGCGTTCTACGACGCGGCGTCGTAGTCAGGGTGGTGTAAGCGGCGTGGCGACGTTCGAGCACAATTTGCCACACGGACGTGGCAACGTATCGAGGTGCGTCTTTACACAAGATCCGGAAGGCGAGGTTAGAGTCACGCCTCTAACTCGCCGATGTCGGGCGAGGGTACGGATACCCGAGCAGCCCGGCCGACGAAGAAGTTAACTATTGTTAATGCGTCGGAAACTTGCTCGCGTACTCATTGAGCGGATGATCCAACATGAGGTGATCGCGAGCGCGCAGTACATGGATAGACAGGAGTGGAAATCATGCGGCGTTTATTCTCGTGGCAGCTTCCAATTTTGCTCTTCGTCAGCATAGTCGCGGGTGCCCATGCGGACAATTCCAACCAGAGCATTCAGTCACCAGACACTCCACGAGACAGCACCACACCGCCCGACACCAGTGCGGCCGCGACGACTCCGACAACGAGCACACCGTCAATTACAGTCACCGGCAAAACGCCGCGCAATGAGCCCACGCTGCCAAAGCTTCCACCGGATGAATTCAGCGATTGCATGAGAGACCACGGGGCGCTGGATGTATCAAACCCCGGGGCCATAGCGGCAATGGAGATCTGCGAATATAAGCTTGCGATGGACCAGCGCATTGTGATTGACAAGTGCATCAATCGCGAAGGTAAGAGCGCGCCGCCCATGGCCATTCAGGCATGCACCGAGTTGCTGGACCGCAAAATACTTCAGGGCCACGATCGCTTCTATTTGTTTATGAATCGTGCCTTGGCTTATGTTGCCCAGGGCGATAAGCAGCGTGCGCTCGATGATTACAATGAAGCCGTTAAAGTAGCTCCCAAAAAAGCGCAGCCTTACTACAGCCGCGGGGTTTTCTATGCAGCGCAAACTGATGTCGATGCGGCCTTGAGGGATTTCGACACCGCCTTGAGTATCGATCCCAAACTTGTCTCGGCGCTTCGTCAGCGCGCGATAATCTATCTGAGTCAAACGAATCTCGACGGCGCGCTCGCGGATTTCTCAGAGGCTGTCCGTTTGCAACCGAAGAGCGCCGCATTGTGGAGCGACCGAGGTCATCTACGCATACTGACACGCGACTACGATGGTGCTTTAAAGGACGAGGCTGAAGCGATCCGACTTGATCCGAAGCTGGCACGCGCTTACTTTCTCCGTGGCGCCGCCTTTGGCGACACGGGTAACTCGGCTAACGCTATCAGCGACATTAGGACTGCGGTGGACCTGGATCCATCGTTGGACCGTTACATATCGACCAAGGGGAAGACCGCGTCGATTGAACTCCCGCCGTTATAAATTCGTCGCTCCAGGGGTTCGCGAAATCGCGGTTCCGAAGCAACCCCGACCGGACAACAACGGCGTGATAGGCTATTGGAACAGGGCAAGTAGACTCTGATTGTCACACTTTCGGATCATGGACGATGTCAGCCTCCAAACCCATTCGGGATTTTCCAAAATATATTTCTGAACTTCGGCGTCGGGTAGCGCAGGGCGATTTGTCGGCGATGTGCGATTTGGGAATGTGGTTGCAGGAGGGCTTTCAGGATCGGAAGGGTCGAAGTGTCCTGCGAAGCAATCCAGCATATGCGTTTCGGCTATTTGACTGCAGAGCTGATGAGAAAGTGCACCAGCCGAGCTAAAAATTCGGGATTTACCATAAGAACTATATAAGAAAGAACCCTCTATCTCGTTGAATCACAAGGCTATTCAACGTTTGACATCCTGACCTTTTAGATCTGTAATGTCTGTCATGACAGAAATTGCAGACATCAAGGGCGATATCCGCGAAGCTGACGGTAAGTCACTCTTAGTCAGCTCAACGCGCCGTTCATGCAACAACTAGATTCAAATGCCCGCATCATTGTCTTTGATGGAATCTGCAATGTATGCTCGGGTGGCGTGAGATTTCTCGAGCGCCATCGTATCGAGCCGCCTTTCAAGTTGATTCCCATGCAAAGCACCGAGGGCAAGGGACTGCTTGAACAATTCGGAATTGACACGGAGGATCCGACTACGTTCCTCGTGCTCGATCGGGGACTCGTCCTCACGCAGTCCGACGCCTCGATTCATGTCATGACAGCAATCGGCGGGCGATGGCGACTGGTCGTCGTCGCGCGGGTGATTCCGCGCCCCTGCCGAGATTGGCTGTATCGGCTGCTCGCCCGCAATCGCTACCGATGGTTTGGACGTCGTAGTACCTGCTATCTGCCACAGTGAATCATGCGGGTCATTGTCATTGGAGGACTGGGCAACTTCGGCGTGAGAATCTGCAGGCGCTTGAGTCTCGAAGACGGATTCAAGATCGTCGCCACCAGTCGCCATTCTGAAAGGAGGGCACCGGCGACAGATGTAGAACTTGCGACACTCGATATTGATCATGCGCGACTTGCCAAGCAGCTGAAGGCTTTGGCTCCGGATCTTGTGATTCATTGTGCAGGACCATTCCAAAACCAAGACTATCGCGTGGCGCTCGCCGCGCTTGCCTGTGGCGCACACTACATCGATATCGCCGATGGTAGGGCTTTTGTCGCCGGGTTTGTCGCCGCCGTGCAGCCGGCTGCCGAGGCCGCAGGTCGGTTGGCGATCACAGGTGCCAGCACGCTGCCCGCGTTGTCATCGGCGGTCGTTGATACGATGCGGAATTCACTACGGGCCCTGAACAGCATCGAGATTTTGATCGCGCCTGGGCAACAAGCCCCGCGAGGCGTCGCCACGATGGCCGCGGTACTAGGGTATGCCGGCAAGCCCTTTCCATGGAGGGCGGACGGAGTTTGGCGCGTGGCGCATGGCTGGCAGGAATTAAGGAGTGAGACATTTTCGTTCGGTCGTCGCCTATCGGCGGCTTGCGATGTGCCGGATCTGGTCTTGCTGCCAGGGAGATACCCTGAGGCAAGTACCGTGACGTTTCGTGCCGCGCTCGAAGTATCGGTTCAGCACATAGCATTGTGGACACTGGCTGCCGTGCGAAGAATCGGAGTACCCGTACCCCTCGCGCGATGGGTTCCCGGTTTAAATCGCGTTGGCAATTGGCTCGATCGATTTGGCAGCGGAACCGGTGGCATGAAAGTTCGAGTCGTGGGCATCGATTCGCTTGGGCAGCGGACTACAAACGAGTGGGAATTGATCGCTAAGGACAATCATGGTCCGGAAATACCCTGCATGGCTGCCGTCCTTCTCGCGATGAAGCTTGGTCGCGGCGGTGACATGGGTGCTGGTGCGAAGGTATGCATGGGGCTGATCCCTTTACGTGAATTCGAAGGCGAATTTGCTCGGTGGAATATCACCACGCAACTGAGCGACTCTATTTCATGAGTTGGTATTTGTGGGTCAAGTGGCTGCACATCGTGTCTTCCACCGTCCTCTTTGGCACGGGCTTTGGCATAGCCTTCTTTTTTGTCCGCGCGCAACGGACCGGAAATGTTGCGATCATCGCGAGCGTCGGACGAGAGGTCGTCTTGGCGGATGCCGTGTTTACGGCGGCGGCGGTCGTCATTCAGCCGGCCTCGGGAATGGCACTTGCCCTCATGGCAGGCTACCCATTGTCGTCGCCGTGGTTGCTCCTATCCATTGCGATGTATTTCTTGGTTGGCGCTTGCTGGCTGCCCGTAGTGTGGCTCCAGATCTGGATGCGGGATTTAGCGGTCGCGGCAGCCACAAGTTCGAGCCCACTGCCGGTGGAGTACAAGAAATATTATCGTTGGTGGGTTGCTTTGGGATGGCCGGCGTTTATTGGCGTTCTCTTCATTTTCTATCTGATGGTCGCGAAGCCGAGCTTTTAGTGCTTGTAAGAGCGACGCCGGAAGCCGGCTCGCGCTGGCGCCAGAACGGAGGGCCTACAGGGTGGGTGTGGTCAGTGAAGCGTAATCCGCGCAAATTGCGTCAGGGACGTCGCAGAGTGAAGGGCGGTTTCGCCCGAACTCCGGAAGGTGAGTTAGAGTCACGCTTTAACTCACCGATCCCATGCGAGGGCGGACGTAGTGGCCGGAACTGCTAGCGGAGCAGAATTGCGCAGCGACGCTGCCGAACAACGTGGCCGACGGAGAACTCATGCCACTTACTTCATTCGAACTAGGCAGGCTTAAGATTATTGGCCACGTGAGGGAGGAACTAGACCTAGCGGGTGTTGCTGCCCTATCGATTCGATGTATTGCCGGGGGCATCGAAACTCCTCCGGGCATTGCGAGACTCACGATAAGCATGAATGGCACTTCGGCATCGCTGGATTTCGCAGCGCACGAGGTTGAGGACTGCGAGGCAATTGTAGCTGGCGAAACCTGGCACAAGATCGCTGCGTTAATCAACCGGCTGTTGAGCTAGAGTGCTGGGAGTCGAGTAGGCTGAGTGAAACGCAACAGGTTACCGGGGCGTCGCAAGCGATACTTGTCAGACTGAAGCAATCAGAGGAGTGACATCATGCCGGTTCAGTTGAATCATACGATCGTCTGGTGCCGCGACAAGAAGCGATCCTCTGCGTTTCTGGTCCGAATTCTCGGCTGCTCCCCCGCAGTACCGTTTTACCATTTCATGGTGGTCCAACTGGCCAACAACGTTTCGCTCGATTTCATGGAAAAGAGCGGACCTATCGCGGTTCAGCACTACGCATTTCTTATCGAGGAGAGTGAATTTGACGCGACGTTCTCGCGGATTAGCAACGAGGGCTTGAGTTACTGGGCTGATCCGGGGAAATCTCGGCCTAACGAAATCAACCATCACGACGGCGGTCGCGGCGTTTATTTCGAAGATCTCGATGGCCACGTGCTCGAGGTCATCACGCGGCCGTATGGAAGCGGATGAGAATTTCGTCACCGCTCGTAGCCTCGCGGTGCCGTTTCAGACGCCGGCGAGTCAGGCGCGCGAGCCCGACTCGCCTCCGCATTTTCCAGCGAAGCGACCGTAGACACAAAATGGATACGCCTGAAGTCTTGCCCGACGGCCCAAAGAGCCGCCAGAACCAGGGCGGTGGCGCTTAAGTCGTTGATTGGGCGCATAATTATATCAAAAGTAATATTTCGTTTAAGGTATGTCCACTCGCCGCGCCAAACCGCTCTTATAGATCACGTGGAAATGGATCTCAGGAGTCATCGTTGGCTAAAGAGGTGAAACACAGCTTCGTCGCGGGCGTAGCCCTGAAATACGGTGATCGCCTGCGTCGCTATCTCTCGCAGCGTCTGCGCAATGTCGCCGACGCTCCCGACTTGGCTCAGGAGGTGTTCCTGCGCCTGATGCGGGTCGAGCACCACGAAACGATCCGCTCCCCCGAAGCGTATCTTTTCACCGTGGCGAGCCACGTACTGCATCAACACACGCTGCTGCAATCGACGAGACCCAAGTCGGTCGACATCTCGGAGCTCTTCTCCGAGCTTCAATTGACCTCGAACGACGATCCGGCTGCGCAAGCGGACATCGACCAGCGGCTCGAAATTCTGCAGCACAACTTAAAGCAGCTGCCCCCGAAAATCTCGACGACGCTCATGTTGCACCGATTCGCCGGACTTTCGATTGAGGAGATCGGCGTGCACCTGGGTGTCTCTCGACCAACCGCCAAGAAATATCTCGCCCGCGCCTTGAGTCATGTTCGGGACGCGGACAGCCAAGCGGACAAGGACGCCCGATGAAAACGACCCCTAAATCCAACCGTCAGATCGTGGACGAAGCCTCCGAATGGTTTGTGGAGTTTCGCGTCGGCGATGTCGATGCGGCAGCTCGCGAGCGCTTTGATGAGTGGTTGCGCCGCTCCCCTGAGCACATCCGCGCCTACATCGAGATCGCGAGAACCTATGTCGAGATGCCGAATCCCCATGGCACGAAGCCTGTCGATGTCGAGGGGCTCATCGCGTACGCGCGCTCGGGCGAAAACATCGTGCCATTCAATACCGTAGGTAGCTCGCCATCTCACGAGCAACGAGCTCTGGCCCAGCCAAACGAGCAGCAGGGGAGGGCGGCGACGCACACAAGGTCTCCACGCCGCCGGTTTCTAGCCGTCGCCGCGAGCGCACTCATGGTCGCGCTCGTGAGTGCCGTATGGTGGCAGAGCGCACGCTATCCCTTGTACAGCACCGATATCGGCGAGCGCCGGTCGATCACTCTCGCCGACGGCTCCACCGTGGATTTGAACGCGCGCTCGAAGCTACGCGTTGAATTCTCCAAAAACGAGCGGCGCGTCGAACTACTTGACGGCCAGGCGCTCTTCCAAGTCGCGAAGGACAAGAATCGGCCCTTCATCGTCGCGAGCGGCGAGGCCAGGGTACGCGCCGTCGGTACCCAGTTCGATGTGTACCGCAAAGACAGCGGCACGACCGTGACGGTGTTAGAAGGCCGGGTGGCCGTGTATTCCACGGTACACGCGGTTTCAAACTCAGGATCGGCAGAACCCCCATCCACGGCGCCGCAACCGACCACACGCTCACCGCCCGCTTCCGTGCAGCCCCAAGCGCAAATGCATGCGACACCTCACTCGGGGGCCGCTTCTTCGAATCCGCCCGGTCTCGTCGATCCGTCGGGCTCGGGTGCCATTTTTCTCTCCGCCGGCGAGCAAGTGACCGTAACGCCGGCGCAAACACTGCCGGCGCCGGCGCGCGCCGACATCGCCGCGACGACCGCGTGGATGCAACGTCGCCTGATCTTCGACGGCTCTAAGCTCTCCGACGTGGTCCAGGAATTCAATCGTTACAACAAGCGCCAGCTCATCATCGAGGATGCGCAGCTCTCGGGCTTTCACGTGAGCGGTGTGTATTCCTCCACCGATCCGTCCTCGCTGATTCGATTCTTGCGCGACCAACCCGGGATAAAGATTACAGACAACGGGAACGAGGTGCAGATTGCACCCAAGTAGGCGAGCACGCGCGTAAGGCCCTCACCGTTCGCCGACGGGATGTCATCCCGCGCCCTCCGAGGTCGCGTCTTCGGGTTTTTGTCTTCGTTCTTACCCGCTCGCTGGCGCTGCTCACGACTTCTCCCAAGCGGTCTCGTTCACCTTTGGGAAAAAACTTTCCGAAAAGTATGTCCATTTTGTTTCAGATACCGCTCTTCAACACCCACAACACCGCAACTCAAAGAAGGGGCGGTGACAAAACGAAGTAAATGGGGGTCGTTTATGAAGATAGGTCTAAGCGGGGCAACGCTTTGTCTGTGTTTGGTCGGCATCTCGCACGCGCAAGCCGCTCACGCCTCCGTCCGAAAAACCACCAACATCCCTGCAGAAGAATTGGGTTCCGCGCTGCAGACCGTCGCCAAAGACTATGACTTCCAGATTCTCTACCGCACCGAGATCGTCAAGGATCTGCGCACCCAAGGAGCCGTCGGATCGCTGAGTTCGGATGAAGTTCTCACCAAAGTCCTCTCTGGCACCGGCCTCACCTACAAATACCTAGACCCGAACACCGTCACGATCATGCAGGCGCCAGCCGGCGCCGCCGATCAATCGGCGAGCGACTCGAGCAACGGAGGTGGGAAGAAATCTTCCCAGGACTTTCGCGTGGCTCGAGTGGATCAAGGAGCGAATTCGCAATCTTCTGCCGTAGCAAGCAACGTCTCCGGCACCCAAGAAAATGAGAACAGGGTTGGACTTGAGGAAATCATCGTCACCGCCACAAAGCGCGCCGAGCGGCTTCAGGATGTGCCGATGGCGGCCAGCGTGATCACTGGGTCCCAACTGATGGCAACCCACGCGACAACTCTGCAGGACGTGGTCAACGCCACGCCGGGCCTGCAACTCTTCGGCGCCTCGCCGGTCACCAACGAACTGGTCGTTCGCGGCATATCGGTCGGCGCAGGCATCAACACTTCCGTCGCCACCTATGTGGACGAGGTCCCTTATACGGCTGACGGCCCGTTCGCCTTGGGCGCCAGTTCCGCAGCAAACTTCGACACCTACGACCTCGCGCGGATCGAGGTGCTCCGGGGGCCGCAGGGAACGCTCTACGGCGCCAATGCGCTGGGAGGCCTGCTGAAATATGTGACAAACGCGCCCGACCCGTCGGGATACAGCGCGAGTTTCCTCACCGGCGTCAACTCCGTCGATCACAGCGGACAAACCGGCTGGGAAACACACGGCATGGTCAATCTGCCGCTGGGCCATGACGCCGCCCTGCGAATCGTGGGCAATGACACCTATTTCCCTGGATACATTGATGACCCGTCGCGCGGCGCGAAGGATATCAACGATGTCAGGCGCGACGGCGTGCGCGCGTCATTCCTATGGGAACCGAGCCAGGACTTCAGCATCCGACTGAGTGCGAACTATCAAAAACTGACCGCCGGCGATTTCGGCACTGAGGATGTGTCGGCCGCGACCCTTAAGCCAATCTTTGGGAACCTGACTCAAGCGCGCGACCTCCCCCAGCCGCTTTCCACAACCAACCAGATCTACAACGCCACGATCAACTGGAACCTGGGCTTCGGGTCTTTGGTCTCTTCCACCAGTTACAGCGAGACCAAAACGGCTATTCAGGCCGACGAAACGGCAGTGCTCGGCCCTCTCACGCCGATCTTCTTCGGTCGCAGTTTGGGTGCGGCGTCGACAGTTATTGTCCCCGTACAGATCTTCACCCAAGAGGTGCGGCTTTCCTCGCCAAACAACCAGAAGTGGGAATGGACCGCCGGCCTCTTTTTTGACCATCAGTCGGCGGCCGACAACCAGGCGGTCGTTCCGGCAGACATCATTACTGGACAGCTTCTCAACAACCTCTCGCCTGTCTCAACCGCCAACGCCGCCACGACCTATCGTGAGTACGCCGGGTTCGGAGATTTGACCTACCACTTCACCTCGGCATTCGAGGTGACCGCGGGCGGCCGTTTCAGCTCGAACAACCAAACCTTTCACGAGGTGACCGGCGGCCTGCTCACCGCCCTGCTCGGTAATGCGGAAGATCTTCACACCAACAGCAGTCAGAGCGTCTTTACCTACTCGGTGGACGCCAAATACCGTTTCGGTCCTGAGACGATGGCCTATGCGCGCATCGCTACCGGCTTCGTCCCTGGGGGCCCGAACGACGCGGCTCCCGGTGTGACCGTGCCGGCGACCTTCCACTCATCCACCACCACCAACTATGAGGTGGGGGTCAAGGGAAGCGCGGCGCAGGGCCGCTTCAGTTACGACTTCGACGTCTTCGACGTGGAGTGGCAGCACATCCAACTGAACCAGATTGTCGACAACTTCCAATCCGTCACCAACGGCGGCGCGGCCCGCAGCGACGGCGTCGAAGGCGGCGTTGGCTTTGTTCTCGTCAAAGGCCTGACCCTCAGTCTGAACGGCGCCTATACGAACGCACGACTGACCCAGAATACGCCCGCCAGTTTCGGCGGCCTCGCCGGCGATCGCCTGCCGCTATCGCCACACTTCGCCGGCACGGCGGCCATCAGCTATGAACGTCCGCTCTGGACTAACGTTTCGGGTTTTGGCGGGCTTGAATGGCACTACAACGGCGATCGGCTATCCGCATTCGAGATGGGCTTGCCACGCCAAGAGCTGCCCGCTTACTCCTTGGTCGATTTGCACGCCGGCCTGAGGTTCCACCACTTCACGCTCACCGCCTACGTCAAAAATGTCGGAGACGTGCAAGCAATCAATAGTGTGGGCCTAGAATCGGTCCCGCTCCGGGGCGAGACTGCGCTAACGGCCTCTATACTTCCGCCGCGCACCATTGGGCTGACGCTGGGCGCGCAGTTTTGATCCACGTTATGGGAGCGCCAATGCTGACGATCGACAAACTGACCCACGTCTATCCGAACGGGGTCAAGGCGCTAGATGCGGTGTCCCTGACCATCCCGCGCGGGATGTACGGCCTGCTCGGCCCCAACGGCGCCGGCAAGTCGACGCTGATGCGCACCATCGCCACCCTGCAGGCGCCGACCTCGGGCACGATCACCTTCGACGGCATCGACGTGATCAAGGACCCGGAGGCGCTGCGGCGGACCCTGGGCTACCTGCCGCAGTACTTCGGTGTGTATCCGCGCGTGTCGGCCTACGACCTGCTCGACCACATGGCAGTGCTGAAGGGCATCTCCGGCGCCAAGGCCCGCCGCGAGACGGTGGAATACCTGCTCAACCAGACCAACCTGTGGAACGTGCGCAAGAAGGCGCTGGCCGGTTATTCCGGCGGCATGCGTCAGCGGTTCGGCATCGCCCAGGCGCTGATCGGCGATCCCGCGCTGATCATCGTCGACGAGCCCACCGCCGGCCTCGACCCGGAGGAGCGCAACCGCTTCCTGAACCTGCTGGCCGAGATCGGCGAGAACGTGGTGGTGATCCTGTCGACTCATATCGTCGAGGACGTCGCCGACCTCTGCCCGGCGATGGCCATCATCTCCGGCGGCCGCATCGTGCGCGAAGGCGGGCCGGTGGCGCTGATCGACGAGCTGAAGGGCCGTGTCTGGACCAAGACCATCGACAAGGCCGAGCTGGAAGCCTTCCGGGCTCAGTACCGGGTGATCTCCACGCGCCTGTTTACCGGCCGCACCGTCGTCCATGTGCTCGCCGATGGCGATCCGGGCGCCGGCTTCACCCAGGTCAACGGCGGGCTCGAGGACGTCTACTTCTCGACCCTGTCCGACGCCCGTCGCGCCGCCTGATCCGGGGAGCCAAACGATGTTCTTCAAGATCGCGGGCTTCGAGCTTCGCTACCAGCTGCGCCAACCCATCTTCTGGGTCGGGCTGATCCTGTTTGTCCTGCTGTCGTTCGGCTCGGTCGCCTCCAGCAATATCCAGATCGGTTCCACCGACAACATCCACAAGAACGCGGCCTATGTGATCTGCCAGACCACGCTGATCTTCGCCGTGCTCTACATGTTCGTCACGACGGCCATCGTCGCCAACGTCATCACGCGTGACGACGAGACCGGGTTCGGCTCGATCGTCCGGTCAACGCCGATCACCAAGTTCGACTACCTCTACGGCCGCTACCTCGGCGCGCTGATTGCGGCGGCGTTGGGGATGTTGTCCATCCCGGCCGGCCTGATGCTGGGATCTCTGGCGCCCTGGGTAGACCACGAGACGCTCGGCCCGTTAATGCTGGCCCCTTACGTCTACGCCTACCTGGCGCTGGCGCTGCCGATCCTGCTCCTGACTTCGGCGCTCTACTTCGCCCTGACCACCGTCACGCGATCGATGATGTGGACCTACGTCGGGCTGATCGTGCTGATGGTGTTCCGCTCTGTGTTCAGCGTGGTGCTGAGCAAGCCGGGCCTGGAGCATATCGCCGCCGTTTGGGAGCCCTTCGGCGCCAGCGCCTTCGGCGCCGCGAGCCACTATTGGACCGCCAGCGAGCGCAACGTGCTGACGCCGGCGATCACGGGCGACATTCTGCTGAACAAGGCGATCTGGCTGGCGGTCGCGGCAGGCCTGCTCGCCCTGGCCTACCGGCTGTTCGACTTCCAGGCCGCCGAGCTGTCGGGTCGACGCAAACGTCGCAGCGCCGCCACCGAGGAACTGATGCCGGCGACCGAAGCCGGCCCGGCCAAGTTCGCGGCGCTGGCAAAACCCCGCTTCGACGCCGCCGCGACCCGGGCGCAGCTTTGGGCGCGGACCAAGCTGGACGCTGGCCAGGTGTTCAAGAGCCCGGCCTATTTCGTGCTGCTGGGGCTCGCGGGCCTGCTGTCGTTGTTCAACCTTTGGCTCGCCACCGACATCGGCGCCTACGGCGGTAAAATCTATCCCGTAACCCGCGTCATGATCGACGCGCTAGCCGGCGTCTTCACCTTGATCACCATGATCATCGCTGTCTATTACGCCGGCGAACTGGTCTGGCGCGAACGCGAACGGCGAACGCAGGAGATCATCGACGCGACGCCGGTTGCGGACTGGATGTTCATCGCGCCGAAAACCGCCGCCATCAGCCTGGTGCTGATCTCGACGCTCGTTATCGGCGTCGCGGTGGCGATCGCGACCCAAGCCGTGCGCGGCTACTTCGATTTTGAGATCGGCCACTACCTGCTCTGGTACGTGCTGCCACGCGCCATCGACATGACGCTGCTGGCGGTGCTGGCGGTGTTCATCCAGGCGCTCAGCCCAAACAAGTACGCCGGCTGGGCGGTGATGGTCGTCTTCCTGATCTCGACCCTCGTGCTGTCGAACCTGGGGTTCGAGCACAACCTCTACCAGTACGGCGCCACGCCCGACGTCCCGCTATCGGACATGAACGGCATGGGCCGGTACTGGATCGGCGCCTACTGGTTCCGGCTCTACTGGAGCGGGTTCGCGGTCGTGCTGCTGGTGCTGGCCTATGGGTTGTGGAGACGAGGGACGGAGACCCGGTTCCTGCCGCGCCTGCGCCGCCTGCCTCACCGACTGAACGGCGCCGCGGGCGTCATTCTGGTGGTCGCCCTGGTGGTGTTCGCCGGGTCCGCAAGCTGGATTTTCTACAACACCAACATCCTCAACCCTTACCGCACCACGCTCGGAGACGAAAAATGGGCGGCGGACTATGAGAAGCACTTCCTCGCCTTCCAGGCCCTGCCGCAGCCGAAGATCGCCAAGGTCAGCCTGGATATCCAGATCTTCCCGAAGCAGACCCGGGTCGAGACCAGCGGCTCGTATCTGATCCAGAACGGCACGGACCAGCCGCTGATGGCGATGCATGTGCGCTTCGTGCGCGACCTGATCATCGACCGCCTGACCATTGCCGGCGCGCACCTGCAGACCCAGTATCCAGGCTTCAACTACCGCATCTACGCATTCGACACGCCGCTGCGGCCGGGCGAGACGCGGACGATGACCTTCGCCACCACTTATGAGGAGAAGGGGTTCCGCAACAGCCAGAACATCCTCGACGTTGTGGGCAATGGGACCTTCGTCAACGACTTGGGCCTCGCGCCCATCATCGGCATGGATCGGAATTTGCTGCTGCTGGATCGCGCCAAGCGGCGCAAGTATGGCCTGCCGCCGGACTTGCGGATGCCCAAACTGGCCCAGCCCGGCGCCGACCAGTTCAGCTATATCCGGCATGACTCCGACTGGGTCACCGCGGATCTGACGGTGACCACCGACGCCGACCAGATCCCCATCGCGCCGGGGTACATGACCTCCGAAGCGGTCTCGGGCGGCCGGCGGACGGCCCACTTCGTCGCCGACTCCCCGATCATGCACCTCTTCTCAGCCCAATCGGCCCGCTACGCCGTCCAGATGGTCAACTACAAGGGCGTGAACATCAGCGTCTATTACGACCCGGCTCACCCCTGGAATGTGCCGGTGATCCAGAAGGCCATGAAGGCGGGCCTGGACTACTACCAGGCCAACTTCAGCCCCTATCAATTCCACCAGGTGCGGGTGCTGGAGTTCCCCGCCCCGCAAGGCTCCTTCGCCCAGGCATTCGCCAACACCATCCCTTGGTCGGAAGGCATCTTCTTCATCGCCGACAACCGCGATCCCAGCCGGATCGACATGGCGACCTACGTCGGCGCGCACGAGCTGGCTCACCAATGGTGGGCGCACCAGGTGATCGGGGCCGACGAGCAGGGCTCGACCGTCTTGTCCGAGACTCTGGCGCAATACTCCGCCGGCATGGTGATGAAGCACATGTACGGCCCGGACATGATGCGGAAGTTCCTCAAGTTCGAGCTCGACAGCTATCTGAAGGGCCGCGGCCGCGATGTGCTGCCGGAACAGCCGCTGGAGCAGGTCGAAAACCAGGCCTACATCCACTACCGCAAGGGCTCGCTGGTGATGTACCGGCTGCAGGATGAGATCGGCGAGGACGCCGTCAACCGTGCCCTGCGCCATCTGCTGCACGACTACGCTTTCAAGGGGCCGCCTTACCCCACCTCGCTGGACCTGGTGAAGGACCTGCGCCAGGAGGCGCCGGCGGACCAGCAGCAGCTGATCACCGACCTGTTCGAGAAGATCACCCTCTATGACATCAAGGCGATCAATGCGGTCTCGGCCAAGCGCCCGGACGGGCGCTACGACCTAACCTTGACCATCCAGGCCAAGAAGCTCTACGCCGATGACCAGGGCCGCGAGACCGAGGCGCCGATGAGCGAGACGCTGGACGTGGGCGCCTTCGACCTGGAGCCGGGGCAGGGGGCGTTCACCTCCAAAAACGTGATCGCGTTCCAGAAGACGCCGATCCACACCGGGACCCAGACGGTGACCATGGTGGTGTCGCGCCCACCCAAGTTCGCCGGCGTCGACCCCTACAACAAGCTGATTGACCGCAATTCCGAGCAGAATGTCACCAAGGTGACGGGAGGGTGAGGATTGTCTTGAGAAACGCGATGCCGCCATCGCCGGGCGGCCCGGCGTCGCCCTAAAAAATAAGTCATTGACGCTCGCGATGCTGAGGCAAACCTTCAGCTGCACACAGTCACACAGCATATCGAGTGACTTATGGCGCGATTGGTCGGCTATCTTAAAAATCCACCGCGCAGTGAATGGCCTGCATGGCGCATGCGGGATCCGGTCCACCTGGATCGCAAGCGCTTTGTTGACCAGCGCAACGCTTTGATCCGTGATCCGGAGCGTGCCGACCGCAACAAGTCTGTCGAGCGCCCCGAATCCCTGTTAGCAAAACCGGAGATTTGTGTCGCTGCCTTGTTAGCCGCTCCGAAAGCCGGAGTTTTGTGTCGCCGAGCTGCTTTTCGCTTCAGAAACCATACATTTGTGTCCGCGATGCAGAAGCGGCAGAACCAAATTATTGGCGCAAAATCAATCGTTGATAACCCTATTGCCCAGGAAGAGGGCGGCTAGGTTGACAATCTTAGGCGTAGTGGGATAATCCCACCAATGATCTTGACCCTAGACGCCAAGCGCCGACTGACGCTCCCCGCGAGTCTGGTATCCGCGCAGCCGGGTGATAACTTTGAAGCGGTATTCGACCCCGAAGAGGATGCCGTCATATTCCGTCGCTTGTCCAAGAATACGAATTGGCTGACGGTCCTCAAGGGCTGTCCGGTGAAAATGGACGATCTGCCACCGAGGAGGCGCGAGTTTCCCAAGCGCCTCAAGCTGTGAGCTGGCTTCTGGATTCCGATGTGCTGAGTCAGCCGGCTAAGAAGGCCAGCGATGCACGCGTTATCTCTTGGTTGGAAAAACATCAAGCCCAGTGCTACACGAGTTCGATCGTGGTAGCACAATTGGCATTCTGGGTGCGCACTAAGCGCGGAAAGCAACGCGTCGCGTTGCAGAAGTGGTTGACTGATTTGATCGAGGCCATGCACGGTCGAATTCTTGGGTTCAACGTATCGACCGCTCACGTCTGGGCGGAGCAGCAACACCAGTTCCAAGCGGCGGGTAAGCCGATGCCGGTTGAAGATAGCTACATCGCGGCGATTGCGCGGCGGCATAACCTCACGGTTGTTACCGGAAATGTGAAGGATTTTCAGCGGCCAGGAGTTAGGGTTTTCGATCCGTTTACCGAAATCGCGATGTAATGTGAAGACCAACCTTTGTGCCGGATGACTTGGCTGATTGGCCGTAAGGCGCCGGTCATCCTACTATCAACGAATGCGCGGACTGAGCTGGAGTTAAAGGCGAAACTGTCGCAGCCTCACCGCGGCAATTCTGCCTGAAAGTCTCACGATCGTTGAGACAGCCATACCTTACCGCGCTCAATGCTGATCAGAGACTGCAAATCTCCGTATTGGCGCCAGAAATGCGAAGGAGTACGTAGCCGCTTTTCCGCTCGTGAAGGCGGGGCTTCTCGAGTGGACTTTTCTACCTCTGACCGCGCCGCTTCCGTTTGAGGTTCTGTTCGACACGGCAGTCGCAAGGTCAATTAAATGGCAATCGGGGAAGACTCGGCATGGAAAGCGGAGGACTCGCAGTCTTCTGGAATGTAGTGCCCATATCGTAACGGGCGCGTCGAGCAGGCGACAAGCGACCGCGCGGGTCCCAGCGAATCGGCGTCATCGGTTTTTCACTCGGCATGAGCCCACTTAGGTGGTAAGCCCTCATTGGGGGGATTGGGCAGGGCGTGGGATTTCCACAGAATTCCTACGCATGTCTAACCGCGCTGTTGGATACCGATCGATGCGGGACTGGCGGCAAGGGCTCCGATTCTAAATGGCCTATTGGCATTCGTGGTCTATGTGCAGGATTTCCCAGTTGGGGACCGCCTGATTTCCTAAGTTGGGTACCACCGTGAAGGGGTTACCGGCGGAGCCGAAGGCGACGATTCTTACGCGTCT
>Ga0193716_1000135_pt1 | contig 43057 bp, 28 predicted proteins | sample U2c1metaG_FD_145901 | JGI IMG/M metagenome (GOLD analysis project Ga0193716, IMG submission 145901) | Soil microbial communities from a riparian zone of the East river system, Colorado, United States - U2c1 | ecosystem: Environmental > Terrestrial > Soil > Riparian zone | place: USA: East River...
GAATGGCGAAAAGAAATTTCGCTGGGAGCGATTTTCCAATTCGCGCGGAGAATTTGGCGTCTATGTACCCCAGGGTTCTTCCTATGAGATGGTTGTGCATCTGAAGGGCTTCGCTGATTTGAGTCAAACGGTTGAAGCTCGAGCCGGAGCGGAAGAAGAACGAATTGTGCTGCGCATGGCCCCGGCAGCGGGAGGCAAGAAATGAGAATGCGAAACCGCATGGCAGTGTTGGTGGCGATCGTGGCCGTTTGCGCAGCGCTCGGCAATGCCCAGGATAACAAAGAGAGCAAGAAAGAAGCGCAACTGCGAACCGTGCGCGGGGTGGTTCTGGACAAGGCGGAGAGTCCCATTGCGGGCAGCGTGGTATTTCTGAAAAATACCCGCACCAATACCGTACGCAGCAATTATACGGACGAAACCGGAAATTTTCGGTTCAGCGGCCTGGATCCCAACGCCGATTACGAGGTCCACGCGGAGAAAGAGGGCGCAAAATCGCAGACGCGCACGGTCTCCAGCTTCGACAGCAGAAAAGATATCGTTCTCAATCTAAAGATGGACAAACGGAAGGAGTAATTCACCGTCTTGCCCGGTGAGAGTCCGCTTGATTACAACCGTTTCAGCCGTAAGCCGCCGATCGCTCTGGCAAATCGCTGTTGTTTTTCTGCTTTTCCCAGTTCTTGCCGCAAGCACGACAGCGCAATCGGCTACTGCCGATCCCGCCGAACCGCCATGCCAAGCCCCCGCGACAACCGAGAAACCTCCCGAGCCATCTCCAGCGCAAGGCAAGTCGCAAGAAAAAGAAGAAAACGACAAGACCGGACGAAGCAAACTTGAAAAAGAGACGGGAACCGTCAATGACCGTATTTTTGAAGTCCTGCCCAACTATGGAACAGTAGAAAACGGAAAATCGCTGCCGCCTCTCCGCGTCAGTCAAAAATTTCATTTGGCGACTGCCGGGGTCTTTGATTGGGGCGCTTTCCCCTTTAATGGAGCCCTGGCAGGCATTGCGCAGGCGGAGAACGATCCCAAAGAGTGGGGCCAGGGTTGGGGCGCATACGCGAAACGCTATGGCGCTTCGTTTGCCGACAACAGCATCGGCACCTACATGACGGCTGCGATCTATCCCAGCTTGCTCGAGGAAGATCCCCGCTACTACCGAATGGGCGAAGGGAAATTTGTTCACCGCGCTTACCACGCCGTGAACCGCTTGTTTATCACGCGGACTGATTCAGGACACGAACGATTTAATTTTTCCGAGTCCCTGGGCAACCTGACCGCCGCTGCGATTTCCAACGCCTATCATGTCCCCGGCGACCGGACCGTTTCGCGAAATGTCACTACCTTTGGATTTTTGATCCTGTACGACGGGATTTCCAACGAACTGAAGGAATTTTGGCCGGATATGCGGCGAAAAGTGCTGCACAAAGGCGACCCGCAAACCTGAGTTTGTGAATCTGCGCTCCTGCCCGTTTCAAGGTGCGAGCACGCGGATGGCCTGCGGCACGACTGCAATCTCCACGGGTGTGAGCCCAAGAATTTCTCCATCGCCTTGAAAAATGCAGGGGCGCTCCGTGGTAATTTTCACGCTTCTTGTTTGCATGACGCTGAGCTTGGCGCTATGTACTTCCCCGCGCCGAACGAGTCCGGGCAGGATTCGCAGAACTTCCGCCACTCCAAGCGGTTTGAGGAGCACGAGATCCAGCAGGCCATCGGCTAGTTCAGCAGAAGGCGCAATGCGCAGGCCTCCTCCGCAAGTCGCAGCATTGAGCGTGCTGGCAAACAACAACGTTTCACGAATGCTCCTGCCGGGTTCGCCCGGAAACTCGATTTGCATCTCGGGCGGAACGAAGCGCAGGAACGCGTGCAGGGCCGCGAGGATGTAGCGGGAGCGGCCCGCTACTCGCCGGTAGGTGGTGCTGGCCAGACGAGCGGCTCCCCCGTCGAGGCCAACCCCTGCGCTGCCAACACAAAACCGCTCCATCCCGTCGGCGGTTCGGACACGCAAGACGTCCATGGAGCGCACCTGCTGTTGTCGGATGAGTCGCGGGATGTCGGAAAAATCCCTTTGCAGGTCCAGCGCCGCGGCACAGTCATTGCCGCCGCCGGCCGCTAGCAAGCCGACCACGACTCCCTTCCCAAAAGTCGCATTCACCAGATGGTGAAAGGTGCCGTCGCCGCCCAATACGAGCAGCAAGCGATGGTGGCGTTCGATTCTCAGGGAAACTTTTGCCCCGAATTCAGCAAGCCCGGCAGACGTCTCAAACACAACCGGAATTCCGGCTTGCTCGAAGACTTCCTGGGCCCGGGGGATCTGGGCAGTTGCGCGCCCGCAACCCGCCATGGAATTGGCAAACACGACGACAGGAGTCTCGCGCGAAACGATGGGGAAGGCCGTCACTAGGATGGTGATGCTGCCTAAGCACCAGGCAACTGTCAATGAATAGGTAAGGCGCGCCGGACACTGACTTTGCGGCAATCTCTGCGAAGCGCTTTTGGTGCCGGCGGAGGGAATCGAACCCACGGCCTAGGGATTATGAGACCCTCGCTCTACCACTGAGCTACGCCGGCAAGAGGCAACTCTGTATGCTACGGAGTTGTCACCAAATGTGTCAAGCGATGTGAAGATACGGCAGTGGGTCCGTTTGAATCTCACTTCTAACTTGGGCTATACCGTTGCACTTCACTTTATGCACGACAACTTTTGCCGCGTACACCCAACGCTTCGCGTTACCCCTCCGGTGGAAGCTGAGGTTGCGAACCACAATGGGAGTTTGGGATTATCGGGGGCCAGGACGCCAGGAGCGGCAGCGTGAATTTGATTCTAGGTATGGGATGCTGGGCCATCGGGCTGGCTCTGGTTGCCGGGGCTACACCATTGTCCATCCGCTACAACGCTTGGACCACTGGTCTGCGGGAACGTCATACCAACCTCAATCCGCCGCCAACTCCGGAGTGCCGGGCACGGAATACCAAGATCATGATAGTTCTGTTTCGTGTTCTTGGAGTGTCCTTGGTCTTGCTTTCGATCATGTATCTCTTGCCGCTGATGGCTAGTAAACCACGCTGAAATTCAAACGGACCCGCTACCAAAGATACGTGGTGGGCCCGTTTCAAATCGCTGGTTCAAGGCATTCTTCGTGCCAAGTTCCGGGAGTGTGCTCCAAATCATAGAGCACGTCGCCTCCCTGATAGAACCCAACCTTACGAATCCTATCGACCCGGCTTGCCGCTTGGATTTGATCTACAGAAAGAGGGTGGTGATACTTCCATTCAGCCTTGAACTTCTCCAAGAACAATTTCGCTTTGATTCGTACCTGCGTCCCAACAGGAAATTTTTCTTTGTATGGCATTAGGCAGCCTTTGGAGCAAAGCAGGAGAACCGAAATCCGGACTGGTCCCCTTCTAGCCCTTGGCGCGTTCCTTGATCTGCTTGGCTAGTTTTTCAATCTCTTCCGCTTTCTTGACCATCGCCAGCGAAAGGAACACGGTTGCGTCGGTTTTTTCGACTTCATTTTTCAGATTGGTGGCCAGCTCAAACAGTTTTTCGACACTCGCTTTAATTTCCCTCTGATTTTTGTCCAGCACCGACTTGGTCGGGTTGGGCGCAAGAGGATTGTCCTCGTCGCCGCCAGGCTTGGGAACGCCTTCATGGTGTGGCGGCGTGGGGTGAGGAAGCGGATTTTGCGCAAAGACAAAATTGAGACGCACCACGAGCACACTTGCAGCTCCCGCGATGCCTAGCAGTAACCGGCGTCTTGATTCACGCATAAGACTCTCCTGGAGATGGCAACCGGGCAGCCCATGGGGCACAGTCCTTGCTCAATGTTACGCTCGAACCCCCGCGCAAAAATATGTCCAATCCATTCACTCACTCGCGATACCGAACGCCTTACATGCTAGTTGTCTTTCCGGACGCGCTGGTCTTGACCGCGCCTTGAGGCTGGTTTGCAAATCCCGCTCGTAAAGCCGGCTTCGGGGCAGCCGCGCGGGTTCCGGTTTGCGAGAAAAAGAATGGCCGCAGAATCCTCAAGTATATGTTATACAGTATCCATAAAATTTAACGTGTTTTGCAACGTGCTGTTTTCGAAGCAGATACGAGAGTGGGACCCGATCGAGACCGGGCCGCTTCTCGACCACCGAATGAACGGGGATGCGATGCGATCTAGACTCTTGCGAACGTTTCGTTTCTTTGCAGTGCTGCTCATCCTGTTCGGCGCCGCGCAGGCGGCGAGTCGCGCGCAACCAGTGGCAGGAGAAGGAACTGACCTGCGGGAAATGATCCAGCAGTTTTCTGCCGACCAGGCGAGCTTGATCCGAACCTACCGCGTGCCGACAGCGGCTTCCAGGCAACTGCGGATGGAGCAGTTTTATAAAGACGCGCTCGCGGCGTTGAAACGGGTCGATTTTGACGAGCTGAACCAGGATGGCAAGGTTGATTACCTCGCGCTGCAAAATAATCTTACCCATCAACTTAGGAGACTCTCCCTCGACGCCGAGCAGTTCCGGGAAATGGAGCCGCTCCTGCCGTTCGCGAAATCGATTGCCGACCTGGACGACGCGCGGCGGCGGATGGAAACGCCCAATGGAGAAAAGTCCGCGGCGACGCTCGTGGAAATGGTGAGACAAATCGTCAAGACCCGACTGGCGGCGGAAGCCGGACTGCCTGAAGCGGAGAGAGCTAAAGCGGTCAAAAGCGGCGGAGTTGAGCCGATTCGCGTGAAACGGACCGTGGCGCGACGAGCGGCGCGGACGGTCGAGGGTCTGCGGGAAACGATGAAAGCGTGGTTTCGAAACTATTCAGGATATGACCCGACGTTTACCTGGTGGGTCAACGAACCGTACAAGGAGCTCGATCAAGCGCTTGAAAGCTATGAATTTTTTCTGAAAGAAAAACTGATTGGGATCAAAGCGGACGACAAAACGACGATTATCGGCGACCCGGTAGGACGGGAAGCGCTGCAGGCGGAATTGGCCGACGCCATGATTCCCTACACGCCGGAAGAGCTCGTCGCCATTGGCAAGAACGAAATGGCCTGGTGCACGAAGGAAATGCTCAAAGCTTCAAACGACATGGGCTACGGGAATGACTGGCACAAAGCGCTGGAGCACGTCAAAGAGATGCACGTAGCGCCAGGGGAACAACCCGAACTAATCCGGAAACTTGCTCGAGAAGGAATTGCCTACGTCGAACAGCACGATCTCGTGACCGTGCCGCCGCTCGCTGAAGAAACCTGGCGCATGGACATGATGAGCCCGGAACGCCAGCTCGTGAATCCGTTTTTTACCGGGGGCGAAGTGATCAGCGTTTCCTACCCGACGGACACGATGACGTTTGAGCAGCGGCTGATGAGCATGCGGGGAAACAATGTCCCGTTCTCGCGCGCCACGGTATTTCACGAACTCATCCCCGGTCATCACCTGCAGGGGTTCATGTCCCAGCGTTACCGGAGCTACCGGCAGATTTTCCAGACGCCGTTCTGGGTTGAAGGCAATGCGCTTTATTGGGAAATGCTTTTCTGGGATATGGGTTTTGCGAAAACGCCGGAAGAACGGGTGGGAATGCTTTTCTGGCGCATGCATCGTTGCGCGCGAATTATTTTTTCATTGAGCTTCCATCTCGGGCTCATGTCTCCGGACGAATGCGTGAAATTCCTGGTCGACAACGTCGGGCATGAACTGGACAACGCAACAGCAGAAGTTCGCAGGTCGTTTGACGGGTCTTACGGGCCGCTTTATCAAGCGGCTTACATGCTGGGAGCGCTGCAATTCCGGGCGCTGCGCAAAGAAACGGTTTCCGCCGGACACATGAGCAACCGCGAATACCACGACGCCATTTTGAAGCAGAATGGGATACCCATTGAACTGATTCGCGCACGACTGCTGAACCAGACTTTGACTCGTGATTTCCAGTCGAATTGGAAGTTTTATGGAGCGATTCCGAACGTTCCGTAGGCTGCATTTGGGACGTTCCGATTCGCAAAACCGTTCAAAAAAGGGAGGCGGCGATGGATCGAAGGACATTTCTTCAAAACCTAGCGGTGGCCACGGCCGGGGTTCACAGCTTGGCCGCAACGGGAAACGCCGCGGGACGCGTGAACGAAGAACTTCATTTTGCAACTGATCCAGCGCCCGCGTCCGCCGGTGACCAGGCAAACATTGACGGGCACACAAAACTAGCGGAATTCAAGCTCGGCACCGGGTCCTGGAAAGTGTATGAGGATTTACGGACCCGCGACGGAGTCCTTACCTTCGTTTCTGCAACGGGCGCGGCGCGGGTGATGCCCAAGCATGTCGAAGCGGCTTTCAATACGGCCGATCCGCCCTACCTGGGGATCAGTTTGGACGAGATCGGTGTGTCGGGGCCGGATCTGCTCGCCGACAAACTGCTCGAAGGCGGAGGAGATCCCAACCCGGAAAAAGTGCGATCGGCTGCGCCATTGCTTGAGACCAACATGAAATCCCGCGAGGACTGGGGTTGGCGGCTGCCGTGGAACACTTTTGTGGGGACCAAAGAATGCTTCGACACCATGCCGGTGATGGCCCGCGGAAGCACGCGAACCTATCATCCCGAACAGCACTATCCGGAACTGGGACAATCGGGGCCCAAGAATCGATTCGAAGGATTGCTCGGCGGGTGGATGCCAGCGGTTCGCAAGGTCTTTCCACTTTCCGATACCGCCTACATCGAAGTCGTAGTCTTTGGTGATGTCGAAGCAAAAGACAAATTCATCGTGCAAACATGGCATCGTACGGCCAAGATCGAAGGCGGACGAATCACTTCGGTTGTTTACGGTTACAGCTATCCCGCCTTTCCGCCCTCCCGGCAGGAGCCTGCAGCAGAAGATTTCTACCGGGGCTTGCTGGTATTTGCAAACTATTGGGACAAACAGCTCTTGGACTACGCCCCGATGTCGTTGCCGGATGAATCGTGGACCTATCTGTCGAAGCACGCGGTTGCGCGCGAACTCATGGTGCGGCCGGGCGGAGTGTATCCGAAATATGGGGCGGTGGACCGTGACTACTACGGACCGGAATACGACGGGTTCCAGGACATTTTCACGAGCGCGGTCTATACGAATCTCGAATTGGGACGCTTTGCCGTGACCAGACTGATCATCGACAATTATTTCACGGACTTCGTCGACGCCCGGGGCAACGTGAATATGAGAGGTCCGGAAACCGCGCAGTACGGGTTGACGCTATTTTTGCTGGCGCGGTACTTCAATTACACAAAAGACAGCAGCTTGCTTTTGAAGCACCGGGCCAAGATTGCAGCGACTGCGAAGATTTTGACGGACCTGCACGATATCAGTCTGCAACTGCCGACGGATGATCCGGGGTACGGGATTATTCATGGATGGAGTGAATCCGATTCAGCACTGCATGAAAAACCGATGGCCTGGTGGCTGCCGTATTACGGAAACAGCGCGTTTGCAGCGCGCGGACTGGGTGACATCAGCCGGACATGGGCGACGATTGGCCAGCCGAAACAATCCGCCGAGTGGGCAAAACGAAGCAAGTCACTCGAGGAATCGCTGGTGCAGACGATGAGGAAAAATGTTCGAAAGGACCTCAAGCCACCCTACATCGGGCCCTATGCGGGATCGCCGGGGCTCTTTCGAGAAACGTTTCAAAAGGGCAAAATTCCGGATCAATTGTGGGCGCACCGGCCTTTTGCCGAACTGCTGCAGGCGGATGTGCTGCCGCCGGACCTGGCCAACCTGGTGATCGACTGCATGCGGGGATACGGCGCGACGACGCTTGGAGTCGTAGCCAATGTCGAGCCGGCGCGTCCAAAAAGTCGCGCGATTCTGGGATTTATTTCCTACGGCTATGCGCAGATGCTGTTACGGCTGGATCGCGTCGAGGAATACTTGCTCTTCCTCTATTCGCATCGCTACCACGACCATACGCCTGGAAGCTGGACTGCGGGCGAGGTATCCGGCCTGCAAGGCGACAGTTCCCTGTTTTGCATTCCGGCGCAGCAGACGATCCCGATGCTGGTGCGGTGGATGCTGGTTCTGGAAGATTCCGACGAAGAAAAACTATATTTTGCCAAGGGTGTCCCTCGCGAGTGGGTGGGGTCCGGCAAGGAAATCAAAATTGAAAAGGCGCCTACCCGCTGGGGGCGGGTTGATTTCAAACTGTCCGCCGACCCGGCCGCGAAGAAGGTGACGGCCACTGTGGTGCTGGCCAGGGCTTCGGCACCGAAGGAAGTGCATGTAAAGCTGCGCGTTCCGGCCAGTTCCAAAATTCAAAGCGTTACGGTAAACGGGCGCTCGGCGAGTCTTGCCGGGACCCACAAAGATACCGTGGTCATAGTTCCGGGGATGGCGCGCACATTTGAAGTGGTGGGCCAGCTGAGTTAGGCAGAAAAAAGGGTCGTAAGCATCTTGCTTCCGCCCTTTTTCCGGTTACCAACCCGAACAGCGGTGTTGAACGCGCTATTCGGCCGGAGTCTTCACTTCGAAATTGTGCGGCGGAGTGACACCCAACAGATATTGCACGAAGTAGTCCCACCGGCGACGCGCCATGTAATTGTTTTTCTCTCCGTGCGCCATATTCGGCACAAACAACATGTCGAAGGTCTTGTTGGCCTTGATCAAGGCGTCGACAAAGCGCATGGTTCCTGCCGGGTGGACATTGTCATCGAGATCGCCATGCTCGATGAGCAGATGGCCTTCCAAGCGGTCGGCCATCGTGACGTTGGACTGCGCGACGTAGTCTCCCTCGACGGGATAGCCCTGGTACACCTCGTTCCACCACGTTTTGTCGAGCCGCGCGTCATGGTCGCCGGAAATGGTTACACCGACTTTGTAAAATTCGGGAAAGACCAGCATCGCGTGAGCCGCCCCGTAGCCGCCGGCCGAGGTGCCGTAAATGCCGACGCGGGTCAGGTCCATGAATGGATATTTTGCGGCCATTTGCTTGATCATGGCGACATGATCTTCAAACGAACCGCCAAGATTTCTATAGGAGTATTCGTGGAAGGCCCGCGAGCGTCCCGTGGTACCGCGGCCATCGACCATAACAACAATCGCGCCCAGTTCCGAGACGGCTTGCAGGGCAGCGCGCTGAATCACCGCCGGGAAAGTTTTGGGGGTGAAGTAAGACTGCGGGCCGGAATAAATCTGCTCGATGACGGGATACTTGTGCGTGGGATCAAAGCTTGAGGGACGCCAGATGAGCCCGTAAAGTTGGGTCCGTCCGTCGGCGGAATTGCCGCGAAAGGGCTCGGGATACTTCCAGCCGGTGGCGAGCAATTCGGTCGCATCGCCCGTCGCAAGTACGCGAACTTCCGAGCCGTCTTTGGTCCGCCGCAGAACGGAAGCGCCCGGCAAATCGGGCCGGGAGAAATTGTCCACAAAGTACTCGAAGTCAGGCGAAACGCTCGCGGAGTGGGTGGCGTCGCCTGGCGAAAGCAGTGCCAGGCCTTTGCCATCAAGACCGGTGCTGTAAAGATGGGTCTGATAAGGATCCTCGCCCGTTTCACGGCCGCCGGCCAGGAAATAAACTTTCCTATTTTTTTCGTCCACGGCTTCGACGCGATGCACAACCCACGGCCCCGCGGTCACCTGGTTGACAAGTTTGCCGGTCTTGGCGCTATAAAGATAAAGGTGGTTCCAACCGTCGCGTTCCGATGACCAAAGAATTTCATCGCTGCTTTTCAGATAACGCGCAAACGAGAGGCCCGGATCGACGTACTGGGTCGATTGTTCTCGAAGCAAAACCTTTTGCTCTCCAGTTTCGGCGTCTACCGCGCGCAGCTCAATTGCTTTGTAGCCGCGTTCGTTGAATTCGTAGTGAAAAGATCTGCTGTCTTCGGACCAGACGTAATGAGGACCGGAATTGAACGAGACTTCCACCGGCGGCGTTTTTACCGGCGTGAGTTTGGCCGATTTGACGTCGAGGATAAACGCTTCGGCAGATGAAAGGATTTCTCCGGGCAAGGGGTAGGCGAAAGTGAACGCTTTCGGACGGAGCTGGTCGGGCGGAACGTATTGCAAACTGGTGAACCGCCCGGCTCTGCGGGAATCGATGCGACACAAGACGAGCCTGGAAGAATCCGGAGACCAGGAAACAGCGGGGCTTTGCTGTACCTCCTGGGTCCCCTGCCGAACCATCATCGCGAGAGTAGGAACGTCGGCGGCGTAGTCCCAATCCTGCACGCCATCCCAGGTCATCTGCGCAGCAGCACCGGTCGGCACGTAGCGCAGGAAAAGATTGTGATCCTTTAGGAACGCGGCCCACTTGCCGTCGGGTGATAAATCCTCGTAGTCGCGCTCCTTCTTCGTTTCGGGGCCTTTGGTGCATTCGTATGCGCCGAGCGTGCAAGTCCATTCCGAATCATGAACGCGGAATTTGATGGATTTTGCGCCATCGACGAAGTCGAAGGACTCGAACGGAAGTTTGGTGGCTTGAAATTCCTGTTTTGCGGCGCGCGCCAATCCGGCAGCGAGGCGCTCGTGATCGAAAGCAGGAGCCATTGTATTTTGCGCCGGATCGACGATCAGAAATTCCGTTTTCTTGGGGCCGGCGTCGCGAAACCAGAACTTGGCCGACTTCTCGATCCAGTGAGCATCGACGTTGGCCACGGTAACCAGTTTCCTCTGGCCGCCGGTCTGGAAGAATTCGGCCTTGCGATAGTCGTCGACTGTCCCTTGGGCAGCGGTGCGGTCGAGCGCCAAGAACACCGCGAAGGAGGCCAAAAGCAAGCGCGGGGTGTTTCTGTTCATAGGATTTTTCTTCTCCTCGTGCAATGCAATTTGTTCTGGAAAATGCGGGAGCCCCGACTCGTCCGGGCTTTACTTCGCTTTTACTTTCACGAGTACGACCCCATGCGCTGGCACGTAGACGCTGTATTTGTCCGGAAAACTGCCGAGATCGCGTTTCACCCACAGGTCGCGGACCGTCGCTTCTCCTGCCAAACCAATGTGCGCGAAATAAAGCGTCATTTTGTCGGCCGCTTTGCCGCGATTGAATAAGCCGGCGACAATGCTGCCGTCTGCTAGAGGCTTCATCCAGATTTCAAAAGGCCCTTCCTGAACAACCGGGTATCCCTGCCGTCCGAGCGGGTCTTGGTCGACAGCGATGACTTCGCGATTGGTGAGCAATTCCAAAGTGTAGGGCGTCATCTTGGTGAGGTCGTTGCCAGCGATCAACGGCGCGGCAAGGACGGACCATAAGCTGAAATGCGTGCGGTACTCGTCTTCGTTCATTCCGCCGTTGCCGACCTCGAGCATGTCAGGGTCGTTCCAATGGCCCGGACCGGCGTACTTTTCAAGACCCGCCTGGCCGAATCCGATTTGGGCCATGGAATCGTAGTTGTCTTCGATATCGCCCGTCGTCCGCCACAAATTTCCACCGACCGATTGGCCCCATTCCCAAACGTTTCCCCAGCCGTATTGGCAAAGGCTCAGGACGATGGGGCGTCCGGTTTTCGCCAGAGCGTCGCGCATTTTGCTGTACGCCGCTTTCATTTGTTCCGGCGTGCCCGTGGGCTGGCACCAGTCGTATTTCAGATAGTCGAAACCCCATTGCGCGTAGGTTTGGGCATCTTGTTCTTCGTGCCCGAGTGTCCCTTCAAAACCGGCACAGGTTTTCGGGCCAGGCGAAGAGTACAAGCCAATTTTCAGGCCTTTGCTATGGACGTAATCGGTGAGCGATTTCATGTCCCTAAATTTGCCGTTGGGATGGATGATCCCCTGGTCGTCGCGCTTCCCTTCCCAGGTGTCGTCAACATTGACGTACAGGTAGCCGGCTTCGCGCATTCCGCTCGCGACCATGGCGTCGGCCTGCGCGCGAACGGTGCGCGCATCAATTTTTTCTGCAAAATGATTCCAACTGTTCCAGCCCATCGGCGGAGTCGGAGCGGCGCTCTTTTCCTGTGCGGCAGAAAAGCCCGGGAGCGCAATTCCTGCCAAGAGCACGAGCAGGCCAAGCGAAGTTCCGATGTTCCGTTTCATACCTTTTTTCCTCTCCTGCGCGCGGCGAAGCCGCGGGTTGCCGGCGAGCACGGCACCGGCGGCATACCGTACACAACCTGGACAGCTACGTATTCACTTTCCAATAGACCGTGTAACGATCCTTGAAGATTTTGTAAAACGGCACAACGCGAGTCGATTCCTTCTGGCCAGCGGTATGAAAGGCGTGGGTTTTGCCAGCGACAGGTTCCACCCACGCCGTGGGATCTTGCCGGTTGCCCTTGATCGCAAACGGCTTGGGCGGTTTTTGACCTTCAGGCAACGCCGGGCTTTGCGGACCGTAGCGCATGGAATTGTTCAAACCGTCGGTCCCGAGTTCTCCGGCAAGGACCATGGGGCCGTACATCATGGCCTGGATCGAGGGATCGTCCGGTGTCGGATTGATGTGCAGCGACATGGGCAAAGAAATTTCAATTTTGTCGCCACTATTCCAGGTGCGGTCCAGCGTCACGTAGGTGCCTGGTTTTGCCGCGATGTTTTCAAGCTTGCCGTTCACTTTGACCGCGGTGCCGCTGGTAGCCCAGTACGGAATTCGCACATGGATGGCGAAGCGAACGGGTTTGGGCGTGGCCAGCGTGAGCGTTGTGCCGTCTTCGTCCGGAAATGCGGTTTGTTGGACGAGTTTTAACTCTTTTTCTTTCCAATTGAGTTCAGAAGCGATGAACAGATTGACGTAGATCCCCTGTTCATCGTGGAAATAGATGGAATCATTGGTCTTGGCAAATTCTTCAACTCCGGTTCCGGTGCAGCACAAGAAAGAGTCGAAAGGGGTTCCAAATGTGCGGTACAGCCCCGGAGCCATCGAAATGAAGTACATCACCATGCCATCGGGGTCTTGAGAACCGAGGCGGGTGTTGACAAGAAGTCGTTCGTAGTAATCCATGAAGGATGGGTTGCCCGTGAGGCCGTACAAGTGGCGGCTCAGTTTCATCATGTTGTAGCTGCAGCAACACTCTTGCGCTTCAGGACCAAGCTGGGTGGAAATCCGTCCGGGCTCGTGCCACCCTTCCCCGTTGCTGGTCCCTCCGGTGCAGTACGTGTGCTGGGCCGTGACTTCATTCCAGAAATACTCGGCAATGTCGAAGTAGCGCTGCTCCCCGGTAAGTTCATAGCCCCGGATGGCGCCCACAATTTTAGGAATGTTGGTGTTCGCGTGATTGCCGTTCAACTCGTCACGGCGCTCGGCCAGGGGGTCAAAGATTTTCTTGTGATCGAAACGACGCGCGAGGACGAGGTACTGTTCCGTTCCCGTCACTGCGTATAGATTGAAAAGCACTTCATTCATCCCGCCGTGTTCGACGCGCTGCAGGCGGGCCATGTGCTCTTCAGAAAGCGGATTGAGGAAACCGCCCGCCCACTTGGCCATTCTCTCGGCGACCTCCAGGGCTTCCTGGTTGCCACAGTGGAGATACATGTCGAGATGGCCGGCCATGATTTTGTGATAGGTATAAAAAGGCGCCCAAACTCTCCGTCCGTCACGCAAACGCTCATAGAGTTCTGTGGGATAAGCGCCGAGATAACCGCCGCTCAAGTTTCGCTGACACCGCGCCAGCTCGGCGACGAGCGCGTCGGCTTTCGATTTCAGTTCTTCATCTCCGGTGCTTGAATAGGTCAGCGCACAAGCAGAAAGGTAGTGACCTCCGGCGAAATGGCCTCGCAGTTCGCAGTCGACCGCTTCCCACCCTCCGATTGGCTCGGCCGTTGTCGCTAAACCGGCTGTCAGCCGAAAGGTGTGGAGAAGGCGTTCATTGGGAAGGGAATGCAGGTAGCGGCTGTTCGCTTCCAGGGCCGACTTGAACGGGCCAGCGCCGAGACGAACCTGGGTCATCGGAAACGGCTGCAGTTTCCAAGGGGCCTGGTCGGCAATTCTGGCTCCAAGTGCACTCGGCAGGCCGCGGCGAGCGCCGTCCTGAAGTAATCTGGCCGCCAGACCCCGAGCCGGGGCGGCAGCCAGGGTCCCGGCTGCCGCTGTCGTACCGATAAATCGTCTACGAGTCCAGCGGCCAGGCATGTCGATAACCCCACCTTTGCAATCTAAAGCCTCAAAAACAAAAGATATAGACGACGGAAAAGCGATTGCATAAAATAGCGAATTCGAGTAAACGTTTTCCCAGGGGCGCAAGTTAATGGGCGGGAGAAGGTTTGTCAACGGTGAAATTGCCGGGGCAAAAAGGGTAGAAATTGGCATTGCCGAGAGACGAAAAATTGGATAAAGTATGCGGTTTGCGTCAGGAGAATGCACAGAAGGCTATGAATCCCCCTATTCAACGCCTACATGTCGTTGATTCCCACACAGGCGGCGAACCGACTCGAGTGATCGTTAGCGGGGGCCCGGAACTTCCCGCCGGCAGTGTGGCGGAGAAGCTTGAGTATCTGCGTGAGAATTTCGACTGCATCCGTCGGGCGACGATCAATGAACCGCGCGGTTCAGAAATCATCGTGGGGGCCTTGCTTTGCAAGCCCGTGGACCCGACCTGCGCGACGGGCGCCATCTTTTTTAACAATGTAGGTTACCTCGGGATGTGCGTGCACGGCACAATCGGGCTAGCCGTTACGCTGGCTTACTTGGGCAGAATTGGCGTCGGGGAGCACCGCTTCGAGACACCGGTCGGGGTCGTAACTGCCATTTTGCACGAATCGGGAGAAGTGACCGTCGGCAACGTAGCCAGCTACCGGAGCGCCAGCAATGTTGCTGTCGATGTGCCAGGTTACGGGACCGTGTACGGTGACATTGCCTGGGGCGGAAACTGGTTTTTCCTGGTGAACGAGCCGGCCGTCGAAATCACGGCCGCCAAAGTGACCGAATTGACGGACCTGACTTGGTCCATACGGCAAGCGCTCGAGCGCAACGGCATCAAGGGGAATGGCATTAACGGAACCGAATCAAAAGAAATCGATCATGTGGAACTGTTCGGGCCTTCGCGCGTTCCCGGAGTGCATAGCCAAAACTTTGTCCTTTGCCCCGGCAAGGCTTACGACCGTTCGCCCTGCGGAACAGGAACCAGCGCGAAGTTGGCCTGCTTGTACGCCGACGGCAAGCTGCGATCCGGCGAAGTGTGGCGGCAGGAAAGTATCGTGGGAAGCATTTTCGAAGGAAGCGTGCGGATCGAAGACGGCCAAATCCTGCCAAGAATCAAAGGTTCTGCTTTCATTACTTCTGAAGCGGACTTAATCCTCCATCCGGAAGATCCATTTCGACACGGCTTGTCTGCATGAGCGTCACGACGGAGGTCGTGATTGTAGGGGCGGGTATTGTCGGAGCCGCTTGCGCCTACGAACTGGCGAAGGAAAAAATCAGCGTCACGATCGTGGATAGCTCTGGCGTCGGCACCGGCGCAACGGCCGCCGGCATGGGTCATATCGTGGCGATGGATGATTCCGAAGCGCAATTTGCGCTGACACGATGTTCACAGAAATTGTGGGAAGAACTACGGGAGCAATATCCCGACACTGTGGAGTACCAGCAGTCCGGGACCATTTGGGTGGCCGCCGATGAAGCAGAAATGGCGGAAGTGCAGCGCAAGCACGAATACTACGCGCAGCGTGGAATCGCTTCAGAAATTTTGGACGCAAAAGCGCTGGAAGAAGCAGAGCCAAGCCTCCGCAGGCCACTCGCGGGTGGTCTGCTGGTTCCCGGTGATGCGGTCGTTTATCCGCCCTGCGCGGCCATGTTTTTGGTTGAGAAAGCCCTGGAACTTGGCGCGCAGATTCATACTGACAAAACGATTGTTTCGATTGGTAACGGCAAAGCAGTTTTGCGGGACGGAACTTCAATTAGCGCGAAGGTGATTGTAAATGCTGCGGGACAGTTTGCCCCAAAACTGACTCCAGGAATCGATATTCGCCCTCGCAAAGGGCATCTCGTCATCACTGAACGCTATCCCGCGAAAATTCACCATCAACTCGTGGAACTCGGCTATCTAAAAAGTGCGCATTCCACCACCGCCGATTCCGTCGCCTTCAATTTGCAACCGCGCAAGACCGGGCAAGTGCTGATTGGCTCTTCACGGCAGTATGCGCGCGAGGACAGCAAAGTCGATGGGGATATTCTGGCTACCATGCTGCGGCGCGCGTTTGCATACGTCCCGGATCTCGTGGGACTCTCCGCCATTCGCGTGTGGACAGGATTCCGCGCAGCGACCCCCGACAAACTCCCGCTGATCGGACCGTGGCCCGGTGATCCCAGCGTATTCCTTGCCGCTGGACACGAAGGGCTGGGAATCACGACTTCTCTGGCAACCGGGAGGTTGATCGCGGATCATTATCTCGGTCGTAAATCAGAAATCCCCAGCGGACCCTACTTGCCGTCCAGACAGCAGGAAGCCTTTGGCCATGCATGAAGAAATCAGGATCCGAATCAACGGAAAATCGCTGGCCGTGCCCCGGGGCACCAGCGTCGCAGCGGCCATGACCCGTGCAGGCGAGCCTTGCCGGATTTCTGTGAGCGGGCAAGCCCGCGCTCCTCTCTGTGGAATGGGGATTTGCTTCGATTGCCGGGCGGTGGTGAATGGCCAGCCCCACGTGCGCGGATGCCAGGTGCAGTGCGAAGCCGGCATGGAAATTCTTTCCGATGAATGAAGCGGTCCAGCTTCGAGTTGAAGTAGCAGTGGTTGGAGCGGGACCGGCCGGCCTTGCCGCCGCAACCGTCGCCGCCGAATGCGGAGCCTCGGTTGCGCTGCTCGACGACAATCCGGGACTTGGCGGCCAGATTTGGCGGGGCGAGACTGCTTTGTCCAAAAATTCGAGTGGGGCGAACTGGTTTGCAAGAGCCGAACGGTCGGGAGCCAGACGAATCCATTCGGTGCGTATTTTTCATCTAGAGAGCGGCAGATTGCTGGGGGAATCCCCGGACGCCTCCTACGAGATTTCGTTCAACAAATTAATTCTGGCAACCGGCGCGCGAGAGCAGTTTCTGCCCTTCCCTGGATGGACGCTGCCCAACGTTTTTGGCGCCGGGGGGCTGCAAGCGCTGGCGAAATCCGGCCTGCCGTTGGCCGGTAAGCGCGTGGTCATTGCCGGAACGGGGCCGCTCCTGCTTGCAGTTGCGCAATACGTCGGAGATCACGGCGGGGAAGTGGTTTGCATCGCGGAACAGACGAGTTGGTTAAAATATGTCGCGTTTGGCGCGTCTTTGTTGTTCAATTCCGGCAAGCGGCGAGATGCGGCGCGTCTGAGCTGGAGCCTCCGAGGTGTTCGTCATTGGAAAAATTGTTGGCCCGTAGCGGCAATGGGACGGGATCGTTTGGAATCGGTTCGCCTTTCGCATCATGGCTTGAGCAAAGATATTCCCTGCGACTACCTGGCGTGCGGATTCCATTTGATTCCCAACACCGAAATGGCTGAATACGCCGGATGTGAGATTCGGGAACGTTTTGCGGTTGTCGACCAATATCAACAATCCTCCGTTGCGGGAATTTATTGCGCCGGGGAACTGACCGGAATTGGCGGGCTGGACCGAGCTTTGCTCGAAGGTCAAATTGCCGGCTATGACGCGGCTGGACGGAGACCCTTGGGGGAGCGGCTGTTTGCAAGCAGGGACACCCAGCACGTGGTGGTTGAGGCGCTAAAAGACGCTTTTGCGCTACGCGAGGAACTGAAGCTGCTCCCGGACTTCGATACCCTGGTTTGCCGTTGTGAAGACGTCAGCTTTGGCAAACTTCAGCCATATCGCACATGGCGCGAGGCCAAGCTGCAAACGCGATGCGGCATGGGTCCCTGCCAAGGAAAAGTTTGCGGTACTGCCGCTGAATTTCTGTTCGGATGGAAAATGGACCCACCGAGACCGCCGCTCTTTCCCGTGCAGTGCTCGAGTCTGGCAGCCATTTCGCATCGAAACTGTTCTGAAGAACTCACCGGAGAATCAAGATGAAATGGACTGGCGTATTGCCCGCGATCACGACTTTTTTCAATGAAGCATACGAAGTAGACCACGCTTTCCTTGCCGACCATGCTCGCTGGTTGGTCGAAAACGGATGCACCGGCATTGTCGCGCTCGGTTCACTCGGCGAGGGCGCCACGCTGAACGCGCAGGAAAAAAACGCAGTCCTGAAGACGTTCGTGACCGCATTGCAAGGGCGCGCTTCCGTTGTCGCCGCTATTTCCGCACTTTCGACGCCGGAAGCGGTGCAATTGGCAAAGGAGGCCGAAGCGGCGGGTTGCGACGCGCTGATGATTTTGCCGCCCTACGTTTACAAGGGCGATTGGCGCGAGATGAAAACCCATATTTCGACGGTTCTCAAGGCGACCCGCTTGTCTTGTATGCTGTACAACAATCCAGTCGCCTACGGGACAGATTTTCTTCCAGAGCAAATCGCCGAACTCGCCGGCGAACATAAAAATCTCGCCGCAGTCAAGGAATCCAGCACCGACGTGCGCCGCGTGACAGCGATTCGCGCCTTGCTCGGCGACCGTTTGGCAATTTTTGTGGGCGTGGATGACGCAATTATCGAAGGGCTTGCCGCCGGGGCGGTTGGCTGGATCGCCGGACTCGCCGATGCCTTGCCGCGCGAGTCGGTCGATCTTTTCAACTATGGTATCGAAGGCAAAAAAGAGAAAGCCGCGGAACTCTACCGGTGGTTTTTGCCGCTGTTGCGCTTGGACACGGTTCCCAAGTTTGTCCAACTCATCAAGCAGGTGCAGCAGGAGGTCGGCGTGGGGAGCGCGCGGGTGCGCGGGCCGCGCATGGAAGTTACCGGGGCGGAACTGGAATACACCCGGAAAATTGTGCGCGACGCGATACGCAGCCGGCCCGCATCCGCCAGCACACCGTTCAAAAGAACGTGACCGGGGGAAAAGTCGATGAGCATTTTGGCAAGATCCTTGATCGGTTCGCGAGACGGAACACCAGAAGGAACGGGGTTTCGCGCGGTAAATCCCGCGACTGGAGAATCGCTCGACCCGCAATTTCATTCGGCAAACATCGAGGACGTACGTCTGGCTGCGCAACTCGCCGCGGATGCCTTTCCGGTGTACGCAAATCTTTCCGGAAGAGCGCGGGCAAGTTTTCTAAGGGCCATCGCTGCCAAGCTTGAAAGTATCGCTGGATCGCTGGTTGAGCGTGCCGCTAGGGAAACCGCGTTGCCATTGCCGCGATTGCAGGGCGAAGTTGGCCGGACTTGCGGACAATTGCGCTTATTCGCCCAGGTTGCCGAAGAAGGTTCCTGGGTGATGGCCCGCATCGACCGCGCCGCGCCAGATCGCCAGCCGGCACCGAAGCCTGACATTCGTTCGATGCTCAGGCCCCTGGGCCCGGTGGTTGTTTTCGGCGCAAGCAATTTTCCGTTGGCCTTTTCGGTTGCCGGTGGTGACACGGCGTCCGCTCTGGCTGCAGGAAACCCGGTCATCGTGAAAGCGCATCCCGCGCATCCGGGAACCAGCGCTCTGGTTGGGCAAGCGATTCGCGAAAGTATTCGCGAATCCAGTTTGCCCGAAGGTGTTTTCTCGCTTCTTTTTGATGCCGGCACTTCAGTCGGGACGCAGCTGGTGCAGCATGCACTGGTAAAAGCCGTGGGCTTTACCGGTTCACAAGCGGCGGGCAGAATCTTGTTTGACTTAGCCGTGCGCCGAGCGGAGCCGATTCCCTTTTTTGGCGAAATGGCCAGCACGAATCCGCTGTTCCTATTACCGGGCGCGCTGGCCGCCCATGGTGAAAAGATCGCGGCCGATCTGTACGGTTCGTTCACGATGGGAGCAGGACAATTCTGCACCAAGCCGGGACTGCTATTTTTGGGCGCCGGCGCTCCTTCGGCAAATTTCCTGAAGGTACTGGAGGAAAAAGTTAGTTCTGCGACCGGATTTACCTTGCTCACTTCCGGGATCGCTTCCTCGTATGCGCGCCAGACAGCCAGCCGGGAGCAGGGCGCGAAAGCGAAACTAGTGGCGCGCGGAACCGCTGCGCAGTCCACCATCCCTGCAGCTGCTTCGGCGGCGCTTTTTCAGACAGATATTTCGACATTTCTCGACGATCCGAACCTTGCCGAGGAACACTTCGGGCCATCCCTTTTGGTGATTCCCTACTCGCACAAACAGCAGTTGCTCGATTGCGCTCGCAGTTTGAGCGGACATCTGACTGCAACCATTCATGGAACACCAGAGGACCTCGAGGAGCATGCTGAGCTCGTGCGCGTGCTCGAGACCAAGGTTGGTCGCATCGTGTTTAACGGTTTCCCGACGGGCGTGGAGGTAAACCATGCGATGGTGCATGGAGGCCCGTATCCTGCGAGTACCGATTCTCGGGCGACTTCGGTAGGCAGCCTGGCAATCTACCGGTTTGCACGGCCCGTTTGCTACCAGAATTTCCCAGACGAAGCGCTACCCGAGGAACTTAAGAACCATAACCCGTTACGGATATGGCGATTGGTGGATGGCGAATCAACCAAAGAGCCGTCGTGATAAGCTATGGGACGCTGAATGGGCCCGGCAAGTTTCGCCCTTAGGCCTGGGTAAGAAATGCCGCGAACAAGAGCAGGCTTCAGCAGAAAGTGATCTGCATAAATTAGACAAAATTTTTTATGAGAAAGTCTCAGGCTAGAGCGGGTCACACACCGCACTCAACTTCATCAAAGCTCGAACATGCAGGAAAAGCGAAAAAGTCCGCACCCATTCCGCGTCAGTCTCTGGCCGCAGCAGTGGTCGAGCGCCTTCGCGATCAGATCCTGAACGGTGAACTGCGCGAGGGCGAGCAGTTGCGTCAAGACGCGATTGCCGCGGAGTTTCAGATTAGCCGCATTCCGGTCCGCGAAGCCATGAGCCATCTCGCAGCCGAGGGACTTATTACCATCGTGGCCAACCGGGGAGCTGTGGTCTCCGCGCTGGCGCCCGAAGAGATCGAGCAACTTTTTGAAACGCGCGCCGTTCTGGAGTGCTACATGCTCCGTTGCGCGATTCCGAATTTCAAGGACGCAGATTTCGTTCACGCAGAAGGGATTCTGAAGAAGTACGAAGAATCGCTCGAAAAAGATTCCGAAATCAAGAATTGGGGCGAGTGGAACTGGAGCTTTCACTCTGCGCTTTACGCTCCGGCCAACCGCCCGGCAATGCTGTCGTTTATCAAGACGCTAAACAACAATTGCGATCGGTACACACGCTTGCACCTGCTGTTTACTCGCGAACTGCACTTGGCAGGAAAAGCGCACGAAGATCTTTTAGCAGCTTGCCGGTCGAGAAATCCCGATATGGCTTCAGCGGCGCTCTGGAAGCACATTACCGATGCCGGAATCTATCTGAAGGAATTTATTCAAAAACATCGCGAACAACACCACTAGCCGCAAGTGGACGAGATTGCACCATCCAACCAGACCAGTCTTCGGGAAATATTCACCGGCACACTAAAGCAGGGCGGTTTTGTGCCCATTCCGTCCGGTGCCCTTGGCGTCCGGCGCAATTCCAGTGGAATCCCGTTGTACCAGCTTGGTTACCAAAACGTATTCCGTGCCACGCGGCGCTGGGGTCTTTCGCTGAACCTCCTTGTAGAGCGCCTGAAACGCCAGCCGCGCAAGCTCCGCTTGCGACATCTGGACGGTTGTCAGCGCTGGAATTATGAATTCCGACAGACGGATGTCATCAAAACCGACAATGGAAATATCATCGGGCACCTTCAACCCATACTCGTGGCTCTTGCGCATGACGCCGATTGCGGTCATATCGTTGGAACAAACCACGGCGGTGGGGCGTTCCGGTAGCTGCAGAAGCTGCTCCATGGCAGCTACGCCCCCCTCCATCGTGTGATTGCCTTCGATCAGGAATTCGGGCGAAACGCTCAATTGAATTTCTTCCATAGAGTGCAGAAACGCTTCGCGCCTTGCTACGGCGGACCTCAGGGCCAGCGGGCCTGAGACAAAGGCTATTTTGGTATGCCGCAAAGCGGCAAGGTGTTGCACGGCATGGCGCAGACCGTTCAGATAATCCACGCGAATATTGCTGACGCGAGACATTCCCGGCCCCACGTCTACAAACACCAGCGGAATATTGCGAAACTTGAAATCGTCGAGCAGGGCTTCTTCCATGCCGAACGTCATTACCGCGACGCCTTCCACCCGGCGTTCGATCATCCTCCGCACGGAATGCTTCATGCGTTCAGGATCGTGGACAGTTGACGACACCAGAATTTCGTAGTTGTGCTGGACCGCAATATTTTCAAGGACTTGCACAATCTCGGGGAAAAAAGGATTGGTGATTTCAGAAACGATGAGTCCGAAGGTACGGCTACGGCCGGAGACCAGCCCGCGAGCCTGGGTGTCGGGATAATAGCCGACTTCTTCCACTATTTTCCAAATGCGTTTGGCAAGGTGGGGGGTAACCGAAGGAACTCCATTAATCGTTCGCGAAACGGTGGCCGTTGAAACCTTTGCCCGACGGGCGATTTCACGCATGTCCAAAGCGGTCTCCCATGAAACTCACCCGAGCAGCTCCCTATATTCCAGTCGCCAGACCTGAAAAAAAAGCAGTGCATGGCGATGCGCGCGCCGCATTTTTCTCATCGTCCCAGGCGCAGCGTGACCGTGGCGACGGACAAGCGCGGCATATCCAGTTGAATTTTAGAACCGTCGACTTTTACCGCATGCTTTTGCAGCACTACGGTGTCGGGCTTCAGAAAACTGTTGCAAGCGTTCAAATCGGCGCTATGGAGGATTTCCGCCGTCCCTTCGGTTGCCAGCGCACCCGCTAACGAGCAGTGCACTCGCAAATCCAGATCCGAACGCGGATTGACAAAACTCAGAACCATTTCATCTCCGCCCCTCGAAGCGGAGGAGGAAAGCCCCAAAGGAGATTGGTCCTGCGTGTCCACATGCAAGGAGGTTTTCGAGCGATGTCCTTTGAAGAGCGCGAACGCATAGTAGCTTGTAGTCCGAACGCATTTTTCGCTTTGCGCGCCTTCGGTGATCAGGAGCGACTGCAAAACATTCACGATCTGCGCGATGTTGCACATGTAAAGCTTATCCGCCAGCCGATTAAAACTATTCAATCCCAAGCCCGCGGCCAGGGCACCGCGCATGGTGCTTTGTTGCCAGAGTTTGCCGTAGCGCCGTTCATCCGATTCCGGGATGCGATCCCACACGCCCCATTCGTCGAGTATCAGGCCGACGTTGCCGCCCTGCCGGTAACCGTCGAGTACGGAACGCTGCAGCCGGATCGAGTCTTCGACTTTCGCAAAAATGCTGAGCTGGTCGTTCATATGCGGCACGGTAAATTCGGTCGGAGCGTCGGCTCCGCCTTCGTAGTAGTGCATCGAAAGACCGTCCGGAAATTCGCCGCGCATTTTGTCCAGAAACCCGCGCGACCAGCCAACGTCACTGCCGGACGGACCACTGGCGATGAGAAATGGTTTGGTGCCTCCGAACTCCCGCAGGTAGACGGCAAATTGGCGATACAGGGCCGCGTATTCCTCCGGCCGCATGTCGCCCCCGCATCCCCAGCTTTCGTTCCCGACGCCCCAATAGCGAACGTGAAACGGTTCCCTCGACCCGTTTGCGACGCGTTCCTCGGACAGATCACTTCCCGACGGATAGTTGCAATACTCCACCCAGTCCCGCAATTCCCGCGGCGAGCCGCTGCCGACGTTTCCAGCAAAATAGGGTTCCGCTTTAATCAAGCGGCAGAGATCGATGAATTCGTGGGTTCCAAAGCTGTTGTCCTCGACAGATCCGCCCCAGTGAATGTTCACGCGTTTGGGGCGCTTGGCAGGCGGCCCGATACCATCGCGCCAGTGATAGTCGTCGGCGAAACATCCGCCGGGCCAACGGAGCACGGGAATGCCCAGGTCGCGCAAATATTCAATCGCCAGCCGGCGATGACCATTCACGTTTGGAACTTTTGAATCCTTGCCCACCCAGAGGCCGCCATAGACGCAGGAACCCAAATGTTCGGCAAAGTGACCGTGCAGTTCTGGCTTCACGACCCCGATCTCGGCATCGGTGCGGACCCTGACCCTGTGCATGACGGTACTGTCTGTAAATACGTTCCGCGGGATCACGGTACCCAAGGCGAGTGAAGCGCTGCTCGCCATAAACCTTCGCCGAGAGAATCTGCCCATCCGGCAAGCCTCGTCCTCGTAAAATGACCAGCGCAGCAGTTCCTGGGTAGCCCGATACGGCTCCCCGGAGCGGTTATGCAGGGATATAAAACCGCGACCGAGACAAAGTATACATTATGCAATACGCTTGATTTGAACCTTAATCCTTCAGTTTCATTTCGTCAAGTGGGCTACCCCGACGCCTGCAAGGAGACAAATCCCGGTAGCGGCGGGCTTCTCTGGAAAAATTCGTCACTGTATAATATATTCAAAATGACATGGAGCGCCCCGTGAAAAAACTGGCTTTTGGCTTGCTCATCTCGAACCTCTTCTTGCCCGTCGTTGCGTTGGCGCAAGCGCCCAACCAAGCGCTTGCTTTCAGAGACAAGATTATTAAAGTCCGTCCTTTGCCATTAAATAGCGTTCGGCTTACCGGAGGGCCGCTCAAGACCGCGCAAGACCTGGACGCCAAATATCTCCTGGACCTGGAGCCGGATCGAATGCTCGCTTTCCTGCGCGAGCGCGCGGGGCTTGCGCCGAAAGCCAAAGGATACGGCGGATGGGATGGACCAGGCAGGCAGCTGACCGGGCACATCGCCGGACACTATCTTTCTGCGGTCAGCTACATGTGGGCGGCGACCGGTGACACGCGCTTCAAGGAGCGCGCCGACAAAATCGTCCAGGAGTTGAAGGAGATTCAGGACCAGCAGGGGGACGGCTATTTAGGCGCGCTGCTCGATAAGGATGGTGTAGACGGAAAAATCCACTTCGAAGAACTCTGTCGGGGCGTCGTTCGCTCGGGAGGATTCGATTTGAACGGGTTGTGGTCGCCCTGGTACGTCGAGCACAAGCTTTATGCAGGACTGCGCGATGCCTATCGATACACGGGCAATCGTACGGCGCTGGATGTCGAAATCAAATTTGCGGGATGGGCCGACAGCATTCTTTCTAAAATGAGTGACGAAGACATCCAAAAGATGCTCGCAACCGAATTTGGGGGGATGAACGAGATTGCCGCCGACCTTTACGCGGATACCGGCGATGTCCGCTGGCTGGGGCTGTCGCGGAAATTCCATCATCGCGCAATCGTGGACCCTCTTGCGAATGGAGAGGATGTCCTTGCCGGAAAACACGGGAACACCAATGTCCCCAAGCTGCTGGGATCTTTGACCAGCTACATTTACACCGGAGACCCGTCCGACTACCGGGCGGCGACATTTTTCTTTGACCAGGTGGCGTTGCACCACAGTTTCGCAACCGGCGGACACGGCAAGAATGAATATTTCGGTCCGGCCGACAAATTGAACGACATGATTGACGGCCGCACCGCGGAAACCTGCAACGTCTACAACATGATCAAGATGGCGCGGGAACTTTTTTCGGTCGAACCAGACATCCACTACGCGGATTTTCATGAACGCGCATTGTTCAATCACATCCTGGCTTCCCAAGATCCGCGCGATGGCAGCGTGTGCTACATGGTCCCTGTGGGCCGCGGGGTGCAGCATGAATATCAGGATAAATTCGAGGATTTTACCTGCTGCGTAGGCACGGGCATGGAAAGCCATGCGCTTCACGGATATGGGATCTACTATGAATCCGGCGAAAAACTTTGGGTGAACCTGTACGCTCCGACGATAGCAAGCTGGGACGCCAAGGGCGTGAAGCTGGAAATGCGGACAGACTTCCCAGCCGGTCAATCCGCTTCGCTGAAAATTACACCCGTCAAGCCGACGAAATTTACTCTGGCGCTCCGTCGTCCGTATTGGGCCGGAGCCGGTTTTAGCGTGAAACTAAACGGAACAGAAGTGAGGAATCTTCCCAAAGCGGATTCTTATGTGGAAATCAGCCGCACCTGGAAGCAAGGCGACACGATAGAACTGGTTTTGCCGAAGACGCTGCGAACCGAGCCTCTGCCGGACAATCCCAACCGGGTGGCCCTGCTCTGGGGGCCGCTGGTCCTCGCCGGAGACTTGGGACCGGAACAGGAAAGAAGGCGCAGCCAGGAAAGGACCGCCGCGCTGGCCGCCGCTCCCGTGCTGGTTGCCGCAGCGCAGCCAGTCGCCAATTGGCTCAAACCCGTGCCCGGTAAGCCCGGGAGCTTTCGCACCACCGGCGTTGGATTGGAATCGGATGTGGATTTTGTGCCTTTCTACGAGCTTCCTCGGCGCAGGTACGCCATCTATTGGGACATGTTCACTCCGCAGGAATGGCAAAAGAAATCGGAAGCGTACGCAGCCGAACAGGAAAAGAAGAAAAAACTCGATGCCGCGACCGTAGCTTTCGCCCAGCCCGGGCAGATGCAAGCCGAACGTGACTTCAGCCAACAAGGCGAAGAAACGGCTCCGATTCAAACTCCCGGCCACTTTGGCCGTAAGGGAACAAAATGGTTCTCCTTTGATTTGCCGGTCGACGCCGCTCATCCGATGACTCTGGTCGCAACCTACAGCAACGACGGGCGCCGCAAAGGCACATTTAACGTTCTCGTCGACGGACGGAAAATAGGCGAACAAACGACAGAACGCCGCAGCCCGGAGCAGGATATACGATTCTTCGACGTGGAATACGCCCTGCCCGCCGATCTGGTGCAGGGAAAACAAAAAGTTACCGTGCGTTTTGAAGCCCGGGACGCGGCCGAAATCTCCGGCGTTTTTGGGATTCGCATGATCCGCGCGGATTCTCCGCGTTGAGCTATTTTTTGGCGACGTTCACGTAATATAAATCCGTCGCTACTTCCATCGCGTCTTTCGTGATGGGAGTCTTCATCGTCTGCCATTGCGTCGTTGGCTGAATGATCTGCCAGTGATCCTGGCTGCCGATCCTCACCGGCATGGCAAAAGCGGCTTCATCGGCCCTCCATCGATAAGCCATCGTGCCGTCCGCCTTGCTGAAATCCAGTTCCAGTGCGGGGATCGCGGGATGGCGCAGGTATTGATCGAAAATCGGCGTGAGATTCATTCCTGTTTGCTCGTTGAAATATTTCACGACGTCTTCGGTCATGATGTTCTGGTATTTAAAATGTTGATAAAAATCGTGAATCAGTTTCCACCAGCGGGCATCGTCATCGACCACGCTTCGCAAGGTATTTAGAAACAGCGTTCCTTTGAAATATTGGTCCGGAGGCGGGGTGGCGTTCCTGCCGCGTTCGGAGATGATCGGCCGCTCGTTCTTGACTTTCGCTCGATACCCGTTCGTATACTTCAGCGCGTCCGCTTTTCCCCAGCGATATTCGACGTACAGGGATTCGAGATAGGTAGTCCAGCCTTCGTGAATCCACATGTCGGAACGATCCGCGGCGCTAAGGCTATTGCCAAACCATTCGTGCCCGCTCTCGTGAATGATGATGAAGTCGAATCGCGGGCTGATGCCCACACCGGTCCAATCGCGTTCCAGGTAGCCGTTTGCGAAATGATTGCCGTAGGTAACCGCGCTTTGGTGCTCCATTCCAGAATAAGGAACCTGAATTAATTTGTATCCGTCCTTTTCAAACGGATATTCGCCAAAATAGTGCTGATAAGCTTCAAGCATTCCCTTTGCCTGCGCAAATTGTTTGCGGGCTTTGTCCAGGTCTTCAGGAAGCGCGTAGAAATCAAGCGGCAATTTGCCGAGCTGATCGGAAAAGTGCTGATAATTTCCAATGTTGAGCGAAACGTCGTAGTTGTTGATGGGATACTGCACGAGCCAATCCCACCTCGTGTAGCCATCGCCGAGATCCGTCTTGCCGACAAACTTTCCATTCGAAACATCGACAAGATCGTTGGGGATGGCGACGCTGATCTCCATGTTCTCAACTTCGTCGCGCCACTGATCCTTGTTGGGCCACCAAACGCTTGCTCCGAGTTCTTCACAAGCGGTATTGATCCAAGCGTGCCCCGAGGAATCTTTGCGAAACGTGATGCTTCCGAACCTTCCCGATTCGACCGGATTACCCGAATAGTAGAAGTCGATCGCGTAGACCCGGCCGGAGCGAAGCGCCTCCGGGAAGTCCACAAATACAGCGCCCGAATCGCGTTCGTATTTCAGATCGGCCGTGCCCAACTGGATCTTGTCGATCTTGAGTGCTTCATTCAAATCCAGCTGAATGCGGCTGCCGTCTTGCAGCATCTTGAAACGGATCGTGTTTTTTCCGCTGATGAACTTCCGTTCCGGGTCGACGCGGATGTCCAGGTGATAGGAAAGCAGATCATTGTTGGCCCGCAAGGGGCCATAGGCTCCTCTGAGCAGATCCGCCCGAGTAGGCTCCGCTGGCGGTTGCGGGGACACAGCGGCTGGCGGCGCCGATGAGTTTTGCGCCCAGGCCGCTGTCGACAAAATGAGCGCTGCAATCGTGACACAGAACATTCTGGTGCGGCAGAAATAGTCAAGCATGAGATGACCTCGTGATCTTGCTGCTGGTCTAGGACTTCGTTGCGCGCAGCGGCTCAATTCGGACGCGGCGCGCTTCCGACATCGCTACATTTACGACCAGAGTCCCGTCGGACGGTGAGCGCTTTGAAGAATTACCATAGCTAAGTTTATATTCGCCTTTTTCGAGGCCGCGCAAGGTGATCGCAGCACTTTTCACGTTTCCCGTGGAGTCTTCCAACTGCAATTCCAGAGAACCGTCCGCTCTGTCAAAGATCACTTTCTTGAACTCCCCCTGCGTGCACTCCAAATCCAGTTTCTCTTCCGTGAATCGCATCCTTTTCCTGAGTCCGTCTTTGGGAATGACGGTGATCGCCTGGCCGGTCGTTTCCACGCGGCAACCGCATCCGACCAGCCCAAACGTCTTGTCGTTCAAGATGTAGCTCTTGGCCGACTTCAGAAATCCCCAAAGCCCGGTGCCACTCTCAAAGGTAGTCGGAGGGTCGCTGCTGAAAACCCCCGGGGTGCAAATGAAGTAATTGAACCCCATGCCGTCCGGCAGCACGTTTCTCATCACACTCATGACCCCCGCGTAGCCCTTGAGGAACGCGTCCTGGTCACCGGAATCTTCAAAAGCGCTTAACAAGGCCATGCCGTTCAGCGAAGCGTTGTACCAGCAGCAAACATCGCCCCGCTTGTCATTCCCGTAGCGGAACCAGGCCGGTTGATTGCCGCCTCGCAAAGCCTTCAGGACTTGAACGGTTTTGCGGTTTTTCTCCTGGTCGCCGAAGTATCGGGTGAAAAAGTAAACCTGTTCATGGGCCGTTTGATCGATGATCAATTCCGAACTGTAGGGGTAGGGGTCGCTCACGAATACGTCGTCGCACTCCTTCATTTCCTGCAAAAGGGTTTCGTATTCCTGCTGCCAGCCCTCGCGTTTGATGTCTTCAAGGATATGGATGGCGTTGGAGCCTTCCATCATTCCGATATGTTTCCACGGGCCGGCATGAAACCATGCAATGCAGGTGTGGTAAGACATTCGAAGGTAGTCTTCGGCCTTCCTGCGTTTCAAAAGTCCGTAGCGTTTGCCGATCCGGTATAGCGCGTGGTAAATGTTGGCCGGATGAACGTAGTTGTATGTTCTCCAGGTCGCCTCGGAACGTTCCTTGGTCCAATTTCCCCAGGGGCTGGATGGCAAGCGTTCTTTCCAGTAGAGCGAAGCTCTGACCTCGAAGGTCGTAGGATTTTGGATGTACTTGAAAAGACAATCGTTCACGTAGGTTTCAAGAACATCGACTTCCTCTTCCCTGGGGAAGTACAAATTCTTTTCCGCAAGGAATAAGGGTTCGGAAAAGCCTGCTTCGTCGCTGTCCCCGACTTCCCACACTTCTTCCGAGTCCGTGTAAGCACTGCCAACGCGGTGATCAAAGGGCAGGAACCCGTGATGCCGGTGATAGGGATCCTCGGGATTGTCATAAAACTCCCGTTCAACGATGAATTTGCCGCGCGCTTTGAGCAGCGTTTCGATGTCCTCGATGCAATAAAAATGCAAATTCGTCCATCGCCCGTCTCCGTAGTGCAGTTTGATGCTCTTTTGACCTCTCTTGCGAAACGACAAATTCAAAAGGGTCTTGTCGCCCGAACGCTTCCTGCTCGCGACCTTTATGTTGTCGGACAGAAAGCTGATTTTATCGATTTCCGATTTCGACTGGAGCTCGACGAGAACCTCGGTGTCTTCCTGGACGACCATGGACGGCAATACGCGAATGCCCAGATTGCCTGCTTGGTACAATTCCTCGCGGATGGCCTCGTAGCTGTCGACGAATACAAACCGCATCTGATAGTTTTTTTTCTCTCCGGGCTGCAACACCACAGAAGTATGCCCGTTGACCCAGGGGTTCCTGGTCCAGCCGCGCCGTATTTTTGTGGCGCGTGAATGAATGGCCAGAATATCCGGCCCTCGCCATCCCTCCGCGTGTTCGGAAAATGCGGAATCCTGATCCTTGTAGCTGCATTCAAAGGAAGTGTCCTGGTTTGTCGGATGTAACAGCAAAAAGGGGGCATCCCCGAGCGGTCGCTGCACGAGCGCATACGAGCTGTGTCCCCCGATGAAGTGATGGACGATCACTTTTTGCTCATGGATCAATTTCTGCCGCAACGGCGTTCGTACAAAATCAACATTATTTATCGTGCTGATCGCCGATTGGCCGCCGGGTTCATAGTAAAGCTCGGCGTAGTCGTCGTTCACCATCAAAGGAAAACCCAGCTCACCGACCTCCAGCACGCCGGGCGTTACATTTTCAATTTCGATATCCCACAGGAGCGAGTGGTCTTCCGCTGGATGAAACGACATCTCTAAACGGTAGCTTCGTATGCCATGCTCGTTTGCCGACTGGCCGTCGTATCGGACCTGAAATAAATTGTCGCGAAACTCGACGTGACGAATGTCTCCGGACTGGCCGCTCAATTCCCGGCGCCATTCGCCGGACATTTTGAAAATGTCATGCAGACCGATCTTCGCGGCACGCCAGTCTCCCAAGAGCCGCCACACCGTGCTCACCACATCGCCGGTCCAGCGAGAATCAGACGGGTTCACTCCAGGCGTATTTGTTTCATTGCCAATATAATTGGTGCCCAATTCGTCGTTTTTTCTGCGAATCGAAGAGAGCGATCCGTAACGTCGGTCAAAAGTCGCGATCAGTTTCGCGGTTTGAATTTTCACCAGGTACTGTTCGTGTTCAGCGAGCAATTCCTTCGATGAGTGATCCAGAATCTGCTGGAAGGGCGACGACTGGCGGCCGTTCCCCCCCTGTTGCGCGCCCAGAGGTACGTTGAGCAGTGTAACTGCTCCGGCCGCGCCCACATTCTTGAATAACTCTCTGCGGGAAAGTTTCCGTTTCATGAGTCCTCCCACAACAATGAATGGTCTGCAGTGCGGGGCGAATTTATTTTTTATGAAAACGCTCTGGTTTAAGATCCGACGGTCCGCTGCCAAAGACAGCGGGCTTAACTCAGAGAAGGTCTTTGTTTGTGCCACTCCGTATGCATCTGAAAAGTTCGTGCTGCGCCAATGACCTGATCGTCACACAAGGCTCGGCCGATGAACTGCAGCCCGAAGGGCAGTTTGTTCTTGCCGAATCCGCACGGGACGCCGAGCGCGGGCAACCCACAGAGACTGGAGATGCCGTCCGGCTCGCGCCGAGCAATGGGGTCGTCAGAATCTTCGTCCGGCGGAGCAGAAAGCGGAGAAGCACTGGAGGATTCGCCTGCGGTAGCCAGGACATCAAAGCGGTCGAAAAGTTTGTCGATTTGTTTTTGCAGACACAACCTGACGCGCTGGACTCGTAAATAATCCTCAGCGGAAAATTCCATGCTGGCATAGCCGTTGATGCGTCCCACCGGGTCGACAAGCTCTGCGCAGCGGCCGCTGGAGATCAATTCCTGAAAAGCGGCGGTCGCTTCCATGAGAATCGTCAATTCGGCCGCTTCTTCATAAGGCCCATCGGGAACTTCCGCGTCGACGATCTTGGCCCCTTGCCGTTCCAGCACCCTCAGTGCTTCGTCGACGGCAGTCTGTAGACCGGGCTCCATCTCTCGCCAAACGTTGGTGAGACGGCCGATGCGAAACCCTTGGCCGACCGACACGTGCGGAATGGGATCGTGAAACTCGGCGACGCCTCGCGGCAGGCTGTGCTGGTCCAGCGGATCGTGTCCGGCGAGGACGGAAAGCACCAGGCCGCAGTCATCGGCCGTCCGGGCCATGGGACCCAGCTTGTCCATCGTATAGGCAATCGCCATCGCTCCAAACCGGCTCACTCGCCCATACGTTGGACGCATTCCTGCGATGCCGCACCAGGAAGCGGGACAAAGAATCGATCCGCGCGTGTCCGAACCAATCGCCCAGGGGGCAAGGCCTGCGGCCACCACAGCGCCAGATCCGCTTGAAGATCCACAAGTCCAATACTCTGGATTCCACGGATTTTTGGCGCCGCCGGTGAGCGAAGCATTGCCGCCGGAATATCCCAGTCCGCCGGCGAGTTCAATCATGGCCGCTTTGCCGAGGAGTACCGCGCCAGCATCGTTTAAGCGCGCAATCACAGTCGCATCGAAATCAAACTCTTGCGTGGCATAGGGCTTGGCGCCCCATGTGGTGGGATACCCTTTGGCGGCCACCAAGTCTTTGGCGGCATACGGAACTCCGTGAAGCGGGCCGCGATAATGCCCCGCTTTGATTTCGCTCTCCGCCGCACGGGCCTGGCGCAGTGCCAGCTCCTTCGTCAGAGTTGCATAGGCATGGAGCTGGGGACCGATTCGTTCGCTTCGTTCCAGGTAGCTTTCGGCCAGAGCCACGGGCGAAAGTTTGCGCGTGCGAATGCGCTCACCGAGTTCACGGACCGGGAGAAACAGAATGTCTTCCGAGAGCATGCCCTACCTCTTCTCTCTCTCTGGCGCAGCTTCAGCAACGGAAACCTTTAGAACGGTCGAGGTGGGATCACCGTTTTGCAGCGCAAAAGCGCGCACCGAGGCCAGCATGATTTCGTTGTGAGCTAGAATTTTTCGCAGGTGCTCGCGGTCTGCAGCCGACAACCGGGGCCCATACTTGCGAATGATATTGGCCAGCTTGGCTTCCACTTCGCGGGCTTGCTCGGGAGTGCTGCCGGAAACGTTACCGGTTTGCCGATATTCACCGGGCGGCGCCGCCGTCAAATCGGGCAGCGCGAGTGTTGAAGCCGCGGCGGCGGCCGCCAAGCAGTTAAACTGCCGGCGCGAAATTTTCGGGGCTCGAGGCATAGGCAAGTACTCCTGGGCAGCAGGAAAGTAGTGTTAGCCACGACCGGCATATTCCTGTATATAATATCCACGCGTCAATGGAAATCTTTGAAAGAATTGTATCTCGCACGGAAACCGAGACTTATTGCAGGGTTAGCAGTTTCGCCCGCTGAGGGGAATCGATGAAGAATGCGCATGCCAGGTGGCGGGAAAAACTTCTGCGGTTGGCTGCCCGCCGGTCCCTGTCGGGCTTCCTCGTGCTGGTGCTCGTTTCGCCGGCCTTAGCAGCGCAGGAACCATTGGATGGCAACAATTTTTTCCGCCGGGCCTTTTTGCTGCGGGAATTCCAGCCGAAACATTTCGGTCCCATGCGCTGGATGGATGGTGGAGAAGCGTACACCACGGTGGAAGCTTCTCCGTCGCTGCCCGGCTCGAACGATCTGGTGCGCTATGAAACCGCCACAGGAAAAAGAGAAATCCTAATCCCGGCAAAAGACTTGATCGCTCAAGGCGATAGCAAGCCCCTGGTCATCGAAGGCTACGACTGGTCTTCGGACGCGAGCCTGGCGCTGATTTACACAAATTCTCGCAGAGTGTGGCGCGCCAATACGCGCGGTGACTATTGGTTGTTCGACCGCGGCGCAAAATCCCTTCGCAAGCTGGGTGGGAGCGCGGCGCCTTCCAGTTTGATGTTCGCAAAATTCTCCCCCGATGGAACGCGCTTGGCTTATGTAAGCAAAAATGAAATTTATGTCGAAACCGCAAAGACGGGGCAAATCACCCGGCTCACAAACGACAGTTCAGCTTCGATCATCAATGGCACGACGGATTGGGTATATGAAGAGGAGTTTTTCCTGCGCGACGCGTTTCGCTGGAGCCCCGACGGAAAGCAAATCGCCTATTGGCAGTTTGATACGAGCAAGGTGCGCAAATTCCCGCTGGTTTACAACGCCGGCGCCCCCTACCAGGTGACCACGCAAATTCCTTACCCGGAATATGGCTTTTATCCGGTGGTGGAGGAAATTCCCTATCCCGAGCCTGGGACGCCGAACTCCGCAGTTCGCATCGGCGTGGTTTCCGCTGGTGGCGGCGGTACCACATGGATGCGCGTGCCCGGTGATCCGAGCGACAACTACATCGCGCGCATGGAATGGGCTGGCGATTCGACGACGCTGGTCCTGCAGCACCTCAATCGCCAGCAAAACACCAATGACGTTTTGCTGGCTGATGCCAAGAGCGGGTCGGTACAACAAATTTATCGCGACCACGACCAAGCTTGGGTGGATGTCGTCAACAATTTCCAGTGGCTCCACGGCGGACGAGACTTTCTTTGGGTGAGTGAGCAGGACGGCTGGCGGCACATCTACAGCATTTCGCGCGACGGTAAACAATCTCGCCTGTTGACGAAGGGCGACTTCGATGTGATCGCAGTCGAAGGCGTAACTCCGGGCGAGGAATGGGTCTACTACAGCGCTTCGCCGGAAAACGCGACGCAGCGGTATTTGTATCGTTCGAAGATGGACGGGACCGGTCTTCCGGAGAGAATTTCCCCGGCGCGCGAACCCGGAACGCACGCTTATCAGATCGCGCCCAATTTTCATTGGGCGGTAGATACATATTCCGCATTTGACTCGCCACCCGCGGCAAGTCTCGTCGATCTGACACGAGGCAAGTCCGTACGGTCGCTGGCGAGCAATTCCGAACTGCAGGAACGAATGAAGGATCTAATTTCACAGCCTGTTGAATTCACTCGCGTCGATATCGGCCAAAACGTCACGCTCGATGCGTGGATCATCAAACCCAAAGGCTTCAACTCCGCCAAGAAGTATCCCGTACTGGTTTTTGTCTACGGTGAGCCAGCCAGCCAAACGGTCCTAGACGCCTGGGACGGAGAGACTTCGCTGTTTCACCGGGCGCTTGCAGAGATGGGTTACGTCATCGTCAGCATCGACAATCGTGGCACACCGGCTCCGAAAGGACGCGCGTGGAGAAAGATCGTTTACGGCAGCGTAGGCGTACTTTCTTCGCAGGAACAAGCAACAGCGTTCCAGGTTCTTGCCAGAAATCATCCTTTTTTCGATACCAATCGCGTTGCCGTGTGGGGGTGGAGCGGCGGTGGTTCGAATACCTTGAACTTGATGTTCCGTTCCCCGGAAATCTACAAAGTTGGCATGAGCGTGGCTCCGGTCGCCGATCAGCGCTTGTATGACACCATTTATCAGGAAAGATTCATGGGTACCCCGCAGGAGAATCCTGACGGCTACAAAGCTGGCTCGCCCATCAATTTTGCCGAAGGCCTACGAGGGAATTTGCTGATTGTTCATAGTCCTGGCGATGACAACGTGCACTTTCAAGGCACAGAACTGCTGATCAATCGGCTGGTGGAGCTGGGTAAACCGTTCGATTTCATGGAATACCCCGGACGCACGCACTCTTTGGCCGAAGGAGCTGGAACGCACTTCCATTTGTATTCCTTACTGGCGCGCTACTTGGCGGAACATGTGAAGCCTGGCCCGCTTCCCGAGTGAGCCGGAATATTTGACCGGCCCGGGCCGCGCTTCGCGCCATTTCAGCTAAATGCAACTTGGACCGATCGGCCTTGAAACACGACCTGTCGCTTTACGCCGTTGAGCACGACCTCGATGTCCTTGCTCCCCGGGGGCATCATGCGGCTCCCGGCGGCCAGCGACAAATCCAGCAAGCGCTTGCTGTCGTGCCACTTCATTTGAATTCCCATCCATTCGCCTTGGCGGTAATTGAACGATGTTCCATCATCTTCGTAAAGCGAAAAAGCACCGTCGGCACCCGGATAAATCAGCAACTGCAACGGCCCGTCCACCTTTTCACTGACGTACTGGCGGACGGGACCAAGCGGCAGTATCGTGCCCGCGCGCACGAATAAAGGTGTGGTTTCCAGATCCACCTTGCGCTGAATCTCTTGGCCCCCTTGCCAGCGTTCGTTGGTCCAGTAATCGTACCAATCTCCAGGCGGCAAATAGACCGTGCGGGACGTGGCTCCCTGCTCGACGACCGGGGCCACCAGCAAATCCCGCCCCCACAAATACGCGTCGCCGCATGCCACCGCCCGCTGATCTTCCGGATAGTGCAGCCACAGAGAACGCACAATGGGCATGCCGGTCGTTGCGCATTCGCGCATCGCACTGTAGAGGTACGGCAAGAGTTGATAACGCAGTTCCAGATATTTGCGGCAGATCGTCTCGACTTGCGCGTTGTGCAATTGGCTCTCATCCGGAATCGCGGCGCCATTGTAGTTGCTGATTTCCACCGGTCCGGGATCTCCCGTATTCCATCCCCACGGCAAACGCAACTTCCAGGTCCGTCCGTGTGAACGAAAGAGCGGGCAAAACGCGCCAAACTGGAACCAGCGCAGGTACAATTCAGCGGTAAATTCCTTCGTCGGCACAAATCCTCCGATGTCGGTCCCCCAAAGGGGAACACCGGTCAAAGCAACATTGATCGCGATCGGAATATGGGTCTTGAGCGTTTCCCACTTCGAGTACACGTCGCCCGACCACAGGAAAGATCCGTACCGCTGCATGCCGGCGTATCCATTGCGATGAAGCGCATAAGGCCGCTCGTTCGGGCGATCGACTTGTGCGCCCTCCCAATACATTTTGTTGCGCACGAGGCGCGAAGGAATGTCCAGCGGGTCACCTTCGTCCGGCCACCAGCCGTCGACGCCCAAGGCGAAATCTTTTCGGTGAGCGTCCCATAGGCAGCTCGCCCATTCCATGTTTGGTGTCGCCCGGTCGCATTTTTCGCTCACCGAACCGCGAAGCTTGTCGGTCAGGATCACCGAATGAAGGACCACTTTGAAATTTTCCCGGTGGAGCTCCTGGAGCACTTGCTCCGGGTCAGGAAACACTTTCGTGTTCCACGCAAAAGCGCCGTTGGCAGTATTCCACCCGGACGGACAAAACCCCGTCCCCAGATAGATCATGGCGTCGCAAGGCAGCTTTTTTTCGCGAAAGCTCTTGGCTTCCCCGATGACTTCTTCCCGGCTGGCGAGCGTGCGGTGCGATTGCTGGTAGCCGAAGGTCCACAAAGCCGGCATTTCGGCGTAGCCCGTCAAACGAGCGTATTCGGCCATGATGACGGCCGGTTCGCTCGCCATCACAAAGAATAGGTCCAGGGGCAGCGCCGTTTCAGGACCCTTCGGAAGGAACCTGCTTTTCGCGCCGGTAAAGTCAAAGGTGCCAAACGGATGATGAATGAACAGGGCCCATCCGGCCGTGCCAATCAACCACGGTATGGGAACCCGCCCGCCGTGGGTGTCAAGTTTGTAGCCACCCTGGCCGCTGCGCATGCGATCGGTCGAACCGCGGCGGTCAAATTGCGGTCCGCCTTCGCCGAGTCCGAGCAGCGGTGCGCTGCCGGTCAAAAAAGACAAGCCGCCGGTCTCTTTGTCGATTTCGAGTTGCTGGACTTGTGTGCCCTTCGCTGATGCGATCGTCACAAGCACAGGATCGGTCGCGATCGTCACCCTCGCGTCGCCGATTTTCACGCTTTTTGTGGCCTCCGACGGGCCGACCTTGGCCAGCGGCTGGCCCCATGCATCTTTCACCAGGGACCCGTTGCCCGGAACGGCTTGCCCCACGTCCCGTTTGCCGAGACCTGCCGCGGGAAGTACGGTTAGCCGGAAGGTGTGCGCGCTGACTGGCGAAAGATAAATCTCCACTTCGCGCCCGGCTACACGAGCGACGGCCGCCGCCACGCCTCTCTGAGTCGGGATAACCATCGCGGCGCAAACCGCCGCGGCGCCTTTCAGAACTTGTCTCCGGCTCGGCTGTTTGTCCATGCTGGCCTCAATTTTTGTTTGAAGTTGTTCTGTTCTTTTTTTCCGGCGCTGCAAGGCTTGCAGATTGCAGACCCCGCCGGAGCGCAGCATTTGCCGCTACGGCTTTGCTGTCAGTTCGATCCAGGTGGTGCGATTGGCAAGCGGCAGAACATAGGCATCCCTTTCCGTCGCAACTGGCTTGGCCGGATGATACCTCCCCACTCCATCGAGCTTTGCCGGCTGTTCGATGCGCAGCCTGGCCGCTGAAGTAAACTCTGTTGAGGTCCCGAGCCCCACACGCAAAACACCGGTCTTTGAATTCAGTTCCACGCGGTCAAATTTCCCCGCATCCAGCGTGAGCCACAAACCTGCCGGGGCGACGTATACCCGAGTGCGGAAGGAATCGAGCGGCGTAACTTTGACCAAATCCCCCTCGACTCTGGTATTGCCGCCGAATGAAATCCAGCCAAACTGAGGATCCTCGACAATATAAGTGGCAGCGTTTAAAGCATGACCAAAAAAATTCGGACCGTTGTCTCCGGACAGGGGATCGGACTTGAGCATGTCGGGAAAGGAATGAAAGGCAGGCGAGAGAAAACCCTCCTGGTCGATATCAGTGAGCGTCCCCATCGTTCCGCCATAGCCGACTCGAAGAAGGTACAAATCAGCGGGATGTTCGCGATATTCAGCCAGCACCGGAATCGCATTCAACCCGGATCCGTAGTGATGTAGCTGTCTTTCTAGCCGCGTGTATTTTGCCGCATAGATAAAATCCCAATACCTCCGCGCACTCCCGTTGTATCCCCAGTGCGGAATCGTGGGGTCATACCCCAAAATCGCATTCAGCGTCACATCGGCTTTCGCTTGATAGCCAAAATGCTTCATCCAGGCATAAACCTCTTCCTGCCCGGTGGAGTCCCATGGCATTTCACTTCCAAACGGGTAGGCTTCGCTTTTCCATCGTGTTGCGCGCTCGTTCATCTTCGCTTCCAGAAGTCCGGCTTGGGTTTTCATTCCCTCCCGTTGGAGATCGGCAAGAATTTCGACAAACACGGTACCTTCCATCTGGCCGAAAACAGCCAGACCATCCGCGTACCTGGTCATGGCCATCGACGTCTCATAAGCGTGCTGCAAATACCAATCCCAGGGGTGATTGGTTACCAACCCCTGGTTGTTGCGCGCTAGCCGGTACAACACCCAATAAGCCGCCGCCACGTGGGGATAGTTGTACGAGCGATCGACGTGTTCTGACGCTTCCTTGTTCCAACTCGTCCAGCTGCCCCAATTGATGTCGCTCCGGTAAAAATTCGCAGGCATTTTATCCGGTTGATAGTAAAACAGGCTTTTGCGAACGCCATATTGCTGCGGGCCGTCTTTGAATTGCAAACCGCCCCAAAGCACCCGGTCCACATACTGCTGATATTTCTCAAGCTCCTCTTTCTTGGGCTGCCCGAACTCCTTCATCACCGCCGCGAGCCAGGAACCCGCCCCGCCTTCATCACTCAAGCCGGCGATCCAGGCGCGACCGTCCTGCGTCACGACTTTGCCAAGTTCGCGATCATACGTAATCACTGAAGGGCTGCGGTGGAATGGATCGTTTTCATCGACAAACCACTGCTTGGTGGTCAAGAAATGGCCCATGTCGGAAACCGCTTGTTGCGCAGGCTTCACAACGAAATATTGAACCGTCTGCACCAAGCCGTCTTCGTAGGTGATGGTCAGCCGCGCTCGTCCCCACTTCTGGCCTTTGATCTGGTATTTTTTCCAGCCCGCCGGCGAATTCGGCTCCTCGGCAATGGAAAAGGCTTCAGGCGGTTCCACGGCGAGCGACTTCACGCCGGCTCCGTACTGCAAAAACAGCTGCGCTTCGAGATCGGTCGGCAATACATAGCCAGGCACGCCTACCGCCACCGGACGGCGATTTTCATGCAGGGTTTTTTCGATATTTCGAATGGAGTCGGAAATAAGAAATTTCACACCATAGGTCCGTGACTCCCCAGGAGCCAGGGTCAGCATCGTTGGCGGATTCCACTGCGGGACATTCCTCCATTCAGTGTCGGCAAACGCGGTGCTATGCACCATCCAGTCGTAGAACCCTTCAAAGGTCACCGAGCGCGGCGTCGGGTCGGTAAAAATCGCCTCCGGTCCGCCGCGGTTCCGTCCTTTGCTGAGAATCGGGTTGTACGCTTCAAAGGGAGTCCGTCCATCCGGAACCACAAGGAGCGCAGGAGCGAGCCCGCTCAAGCGCGTCACTTGCAAATAGCCCGCGTCTTTCCCGATGTAGGGATCGTAGAATGAACACTTCGCGTGGGCTTGCTCGAGCGTGCGGTTGTTCAGCACGTTGTTGAAAATCATTGGAATGCCCAGCGCACCGATTTGCACGGTTTCTGACGTTTTGTTTTTCAAAACAAAACGGAGGACAAGCTTCCCGCCTTGGTTCACCCAGGTTCGCAAAACCGCGACCGGAATGTCGGCAGGAAGCGTCGGCGAGAGATCGGCAGCCGCCAGCGTTTCCCCGGAAGCGGGAAGTGCGGCCACCGGCTTGCGTGCCAGGGACGTCGAATAATTCTTCCACTCGCCGGAATCGCCGGTTCGCAGCCGCAGATCCAGATCTCCCAGATGGTAGTAGCCGTCTTGCGAACGCTCGGCCAGCAGATCGCCCGGAGTAAAATCAAAATCCTTGGCCATCTTGGGTACCAGCGAAGCAACGGTTTGCGACGACCGCACCAGGTCGACGGTGAAGTCTGTCGTTTCAAGTCTCAGCAGCCCGTCGGCCAACATGGGTCCGGACTCGGGCGGCGTTTTTTTCTTGGATTGCTGCGCGTAGAACGCAGTGCCGGCAAGCACAAAAGCCGCCAGCAGCAACCCCCATGCACGAATCGTATTTTTTATACAAGCCTCCCAGCACTGCTCTTCCGGTGTTGCCGGCCCGGGAAATTTCGCCGTTTCAGCCCATAGTAAACGATTACTTGAAATTACGGTATGATCCTTGTCGGGACGTCGCCGTTCCAGGCACTGGAATTTTAGCCTGCATCGCCCGCGCAAAACAACGCTTTAAATTGCCAGCGGGCCGGCCCCGCTCGTTGCCGCCGAGGGTGGCCCTATGCCAAGCTCGAAACCGCTTCGCGGTATATTTCGATCATGACCCGTTCCCATCGCCTTTCTCGGCGCGAGCTATTACGGTATCTGGGCGGCGCGCTGGTGGCTGCCGACAATCTTGTCCCGCCCGGTTCTCCGCCGGAACGCGTCACGTTTCGCGACGTAGCCCCTTCGGCCGGAATCCTGTTCCGGCATGACAATGCCGCTTCGGGTGAAAAATACCTCATCGAAACCATGGGCGCGGGTTGCGGCTGGATCGACTACGACCAGAATGGCCTGATGGATCTTTACCTCGTAAACGGAGCCGCTACCTCGGTCTACAAGCCCCCGCGCCCGCTCCGCAGCGCGCTCTACCGAAATAACGGCGACGGCACGTTCACCGACGTGACCGTCCTGGCTGGCGTTGAAGCAGAAGGCTTGTACGGCATGGGCGTCGCTGTCGGAGATTTCGACAATGACGGCTTTCCCGACTTGTTCGTACTCGGCTATGGCCGCTGCCTTCTCTATCGCAACAACGGAAACGGAACGTTCACCGACGTGACCGCCCAAGCAGGCGTTGCGAATCACGGCAAGTGGGCTTCCAGCGCCGCCTGGTTTGACTACGACAACGACGGCAAACTCGATCTGGTCATTGCCAACTACGTCGACTGGTCACCCGAGCATAATTTCTACTGCGGCGACCAAGGGCCCGGGATGCGCAGCTATTGCCATCCGGATGTCTACAAGCCGCAAGCGCCCACGCTGTTTCACAATAACGGCGACGGCACGTTCACCGACGTCAGCAGCACGTCCGGTTTAGGCCTGAAGTCTGGCAACGGATTGGGAGTCGTGACCTTCGACTATGACAATGACGGCTGGCAGGACATTTTCATCGCCAACGATCACATGCCCAATTTCCTGTTCCACAACAATCGGGACGGGACTTTCCGCGAAGTCGCTTACGCCGCCGGTGTGGCGGTGGGACTCGATGGGCAATTCGAAGCCGGCATGGGAACCGACGCCGCCGACACGACGGGCACCGGCCAGCTCGATCTGGTCGTAACGCACCTCGATCAGCAACTCGCGCGCCTGTACCGCAATCTCGGCGACAAAACGTTCGATGACGTGACGTTTCGCTCCAGACTTTCCTACGCCACATTTCACATGAGCGGTTTCGGCACGCGCTTCATGGACTATGACAACGACGGCGCGCGCGACCTGTTCATGGCCAACGGGCATGTCCTCGACAACATCGGGCGCTATCGTTCCGACGTCCGCTACGCCGAGCCCAAACTGATGTTTCGCAATACGGGCCAGGGTATTTTTGAGAATGTCAGCGATCGTCTGGGCCGAGATTTTCAGGCGCCATTCGTCAGCCGGGGCGCCGCCGTCGGCGACTTTGACAACGACGGCGATCTCGACATCCTCGTCAGCAATTGCGGCCAGGTTCCCCAGCTGTTGCGGAACGACGGTGGCAATTCCAGTCACTGGCTGCAAATATTTCTCCTGGGCACCCGTTCCAATCGCGATGGAGTGGGCGCGCGCGTACGGGTCTCGGCCGGGGACCTGGTGCAGTACGACCAGCGCAAAGGCGGAATGAGCTACCAGTCGGCGCAAGATCCACGTTTGCACTTCGGATTGGGACGCCGCGACAAAGTGGACGCCGTCGAGATCGTCTGGCCGAGCGGTGAAGTCACAAAACTCACAAACATAAAAAGCGATCAGACGATTTCGGTTCGCGAAGGCACAGGCCAAATCGAGCGCCGGTTTCCCCGCGTCCTCTGGAAGTAGAGTCTCGCCGGGCCTAGGGTGGTGTCGTCCGGCCGCCGGGAATTGCTTTGCGTTCGCCATTTGAGGAATGGATCTGCGCCACTTGCCGGGCGTTCAACCGGGCCAGGGTGGCGAGGGCTTCACGCGCTTCCTGCGGTTTTCCCAATTTGCGGTAGGCAACCGCCAGATGCGAATAGACCGAAGGATCTTGCGGACCCAGTTCTCGTCCTTTTTCCAGGTAGCCGAGCGCTCGCTCGGGCTGGCCGTCGAGCAGATAAAGATATCCGAGCGTCACGTGCGCCG